>JAEEGH010006968.1_pt1 | contig 27412 bp, 23 predicted proteins | sample 9134181 | NCBI WGS metagenome assembly JAEEGH01 (sample SAMN16246544, study PRJNA631951) | gut metagenome | biome: gut microbiome; feature: rumen; material: DP-attached | host: Bos | place: Iran: Karaj | collected 2018-10 | reverse complement strand
TTCAGGACTTGGTATTTGGTCTATTATTTTCTTCACTGCCCATGAGAGGGCGATGGTAGCGATGACATATAGTATCAGTCCATCGTATATATCCTGTCGCCAGGCTACAGTGATAAAGATCTTGCGGGCAACGGGATGTGCCACAAACATAGCGGCAGAGATACTCCCGAACCAGACAAAGAGGTGCAGTAGTTGCTGGGGCATCGTCTTCACGAGAGCGATCGTCCCTATGATTATCACCAAAGGTATCCAGAGCCACGACTGGAAATGGAAGCACATCACGAAGACAAGGAGTGATGTCAAAAGCGTCACGCAAGCCCAAAGCCAACGTGACATAGAGAAATGGAATTTGTCTATAGAACGTCCTACGAGGATTCCTGCTCCAAAAGGTAACATGCCTCCGATGAAGTTATAACGCAGACGGTTCAGGGTGTCTCCATCCGGATCGCAGCATACCTGTAACAACCAACATACAATGACCGTAGCGACAACCACCCAGTTCTTCTGTCGATAAAACAACAGTCGATAGACGATATACAGTTCGATCATCAGTCCGAAGAACCAATAGATACCTGGCCAGATAATCTTATCAGGCTCTGGCAGTACATTGATGTACATCAGCAACTGTGCTATGACATGATCCCAATGGTACTGGAAACGTCCGGGTGTCATCATATCCACGATGATGAAGAGCGTAAAGCCCACTATCAGCATCCGCAACAATTTCAGATAATGGTAACGTATGAAATCTCCCACTCTCCATAACGTTTGCCCCCCCTCTCCTTTTGGAGAGGGCTGGGGAGAGACTTCATATTTCATGACCAGTCCGAAACCACTGAGGAAGAGGAAGACAGGTACACCGTAATGTCCGAAATACGATAACAGATGGACGGGCAGTAGTTCGTCAGGATGTGTGATGACCTGCCAGAGTCCCTCATTATGGGAAGTGAAGAACTGATACTCGTTCTCCTGGACGATCTTCCCAATAAAATGGCAATAGTTATGCAACATGATGGCAAGGATGGCGATGCCACGCATTGCCGTACACTCGTCCCGTGTCAAAAACTCGTTCTTCATTTTTAATCTTTAATCTTTCATTTCGGTCGCAGACCGTTATAGTCCACACTGTTCTTCAACAGCCGGGGACGTTTCTCATTATATGCACTATTCAGTACGTCATAGTCTTTCCGATAGTCCTTGGAATAGATCCCGCCCAGATACATCAGCGTATGGGGCAACAGGTCCGTCATATAAGGACGGTGGCGATAACGTCTGACAGCCTCCCATTCACGGGGATGTGTCTGGCGGTACTTCTCTGATGCCCAAATCCAGAACGGAATCTCGAACTCCTCACGAGCAAGACGATAGTCGATGGTTGCCGAGTGGTTGCGTCCAAAGTAATCTAATGTGTTAAAACACTCCTCACCATGATCTGGCATATAAATGACAATAGCATTCCGCTGTTCGAAACGACGGATGATCTCATCGACAATAGAGTCATTATAGCGTGTCGCATTATCATAGTCGGCATTGATCTGCAGACGCTTCTCCACCAGTTTCTTATCGGGATAGTCGGCAGCGGAGAACATCCTTCTGGTCTTCACAGGGAAACGTCCCCGATAGTCTACATGCTGTCCCATCAAATGGAAGATGGTCAACTGGTGGTCGTGATGTTCCTTCAGGGCATCGTAGTCTTGCAGTACTCCCTCGTCAAAACGATGCAGACGGGTATTACGGGTGTCGAACAACTGTTCACTCAACGAAGGATGGTTCAAGAAGAAACCACCACTGAAGTCATAGACAGCCTCCCCAGCCTTAGGCAGAAACTGATTCGTAAGGAATGTCACATGATACCCTGCCTTACGGAATATCTCGGGGAACATCGGCTGGTCGGTCCAGTCGTCTTGATCACCAATGGCATGAAGGGAGAAGACATACTTAAAGACAAAGCTTGTCAGGTTCCAGGGTGCCACCACATCTGTGAAAGCAATCAGCGTACTATCCTGCATACGTTGTAACTGACGGGGGGTTGTAGGTTTGTCATAGCCATACAACTGGGAACGGTGTTTGTTGAAGCTCTCCCCGATAATCAATACGATCTGTGGACTACGGAAGTCACAACTGTCTACCTGTACCTTCTCCGTCGCTGCCATCAACTGGGTAATCTGATGAGAGGCAAGACGATTGGCATATAAGCTGAACACCATTCGGTGAATGGGGAGATAGAGGTCGGCACACCCTTTGGTCGTCAGCTCATGTTCCACTTCTCCCAGGTTCGACTTTGTCATTAAACGGTGGATAGCTTGTTTGTTGGGAAGACACTGGGTTGTGCAATAGATGAAAAGTCCCAAGACAATGACTCCCAGTCCTGCCTGCAAATAGGGTATCGCTTGTTGGGGAATACATTGCTCCGTCGATGGATGGTACTTCTTCCACCAAACACTGAGGATCGCCCATAGGATATGTAAACCAGCGATCAGGAAGATCCACCCCGTCTTGGAAGTCAGCAGGTCCCATCCCACATACGAGTTCAGAAACTCACTTGCCTCTTGTCCTGTCGTCTCAAAGAAGAGCATGAGCATCGTGGGGGTCAGTGTTGACTCGAAATGTACATAACAGAACATGTCTATCAGGGCAACGACATAGAGGATAATGGCAAATAAGAGGCGGATCCATTTGCGTATCCTCTGTGGCATCAAGGTAAGGAAGACACAAGTCAGGTATAGGTCGAAGAATAACTCAACGGCGGATAACTCATAAGGTTTCGCTCCTCGCAGATGCAGTCGGATCTCTGTCTGTGTACAGAGGTAACCCAGTGCGAACATGAATACAAAGAATGCCGCATTCATACGTATGGGCTTCCATAGCCACCCTAATATCTGCAAAACTTTTTTCAACTCTTCAATCCTTCATTTCTCCATACAGTCTTTTCACATCCTCTACGATCGCAGCAGGTACTAAGCCCTCAATAGACAGTCCCCGTCTCACTTTCTCCCTAATCTCCGTACTTGACACGGGTAACAATGCCGCTTGTATCGTTCCACCTTGTCCGTCACGAGGATAGACCACCACCTTATAACATCGGAGGATATCTTTCCAATGGTACCATCGTGTAAAACGTTCCCAGTTGTCACCACCTATCAGTAAAGTGAACTCATAGTCGGGATAGTCTTGGCGGAGCCGTTGTAGCGTGGTCCATGTATAAGATGGTTTGGGGAGATGAAACTCATAGTCGCAAGCCTCTATACCTTCCTCATCAGCTAATGCCTTCTTGGCAAGTGCATAACGCGAGGCATCATCCAACAGGTCTGTCGCTTCCCGCTTCAAAGGGTTTTGTGGTGACACCATCAGCCAGACCTCATCTAACTCCGTCTGTCGGAGAATCTCCCTTGCCAGTGCGATATGTCCGCAATGGATGGGATTGAACGAGCCACCGAAGATGCCAACTTTAACCATTAAAAAACCATCATAAAAGATTAAAAAAGGAAATCCCGAACGATACGTAAAGTCTCTTCCTTTGCCTTTTCCAAGTCGTCATTGACGACCACATGATCAAACTGAGGAGCGAAAGTCAACTCATATTCCGCTTTGGCAAGTCGTTGCTCTATAGCCTCTGGGGTGTCTGTACCACGATGCTCTAACCTTTTGCGCAGCTCTGCCACAGAGGGAGGCTGGATGAAAAGACTTAAAGCCTGGTCACCATAGTGTTTCTTGATATTCACACCACCTTTCACATCCACGTCGAAGACAACATTCTGTCCTGCTTCACGCTGACGCTCCACCTGTGCCTTCAACGTACCATAGAAGCGATTCTCATAGACCTCCTCATATTCCAGGAATTCCTTGTTGGCAATCTTCTCCTTGAACGCTTCAGGAGTCAGGAAGAAATACTCGACACCATCCTTCTCCTCCCCACGAGGGGCACGAGAGGTACAGGAGATGGAGAAATAAAGTCTCAACTCCGGATGCTCCTTCATCAACCAGTTAACAATGGTCGACTTACCACTGCCAGAGGGAGCACTTACTATCAACATCTTTCCTTTCATTCCTTCAATCCTACAAAGCATTCAGCACCTGCTCTTTGATTTGTTCGAGCTCATCTTTCATCTTTACCACAATATTCTGCATCTCTGCCTGATTCGATTTCGAGCCGGTGGTGTTAATCTCACGACCCATCTCCTGGGCAATGAAACCGAGCTTCTTACCCTGTCCTGGCTTATCTGCCATCGTCTCACGGAAATACTTCAGGTGGTTGGTGAGACGCTGTTTCTCCTCACTGATATCCAATTTCTCAATGTAATATATGAGCTCCTGCTCCAAGCGGTTCTTGTCATACTCTGCCTCTGGGATCTGCTTCAGACCATCCACGATACGGGCACGTATCTTCTCTACACGGCTCTTCTCGTAAGGCTCGATACTTGCCAGCAGACGCTCGATATTGTCGATCTTCTCTCCAAATTTCTTCTCAAGGGCGGCACCTTCCTGAGTACGGAAGTCTACCAGGTGTTGCACAGCCTCTTCCACACCAGCACGAGCAACAGTCCACTCCTCTTCATCCAACACCTCAACCTCTGTCTTTGTGAGCACATCGGGCATACGGGTCAGTGTCTGCATCCAGTCCACACCTGTTAGTGCATGACTCTCCGCAAAACTCTTCAACTGCTGATAGTAGCTTTCCATCAGTGCTGTATTCACAGGAGCTGCCTCTGTAGCGGCATCCTTCTCAATCCAGACACTCATCTCCACCTTTCCACGAATGACCTTCTCGGCAATTAACTGTCTGATTTCCATCTCTTTCTCGCGATAGAGTGGGGCAATACGGGTGGTCAAGTCTAACTGCTTGGAATTGAGCGACTTGATTTCCACATTGATTTTCTTTCCCTTATAGACAACGACAGCCTTGCCGTAGCCCGTCATAGATTGTATCATATTATCACGTTTATATTATTTGTTGAACTTGTGTCCGTTCCACTTCAATGTCTTTTTCGTCTTTGTTCCATTGTCATTCCACTTGGTGACAGTGATGTCCTTGCCAGTACGCGGCAGTGCATAGATGGTATTGTTATAACTTACTTCAAAACCAGGAGTCTCACACATTGTCATCTTCTTTGTAGCATTGTTATAGCGGAGGAAAACGAGCTCGTCATACTGTCCCAGGCTGGGCTTGCCATTCGAGAAACTCCAACGGTTATAGGCAAAAAGCTTATGCTTCTTGTCAGCCTCGTTCCAATAGCACATCTCTATCCTGCTTAAGTGTTCTTCGTATCTGAACTCATAGACCATAAAGCCGTTCCTCTTGTCAACGGTCAGTGTCACATTCTTATCTTGTGACTCACCCTGACGATAACGTTCCAAAGCATCTTTGATTCCTGCTGTCGCTTCCTGGTCGCACTCTTCTTCATCATCATCGCCAGTGACGAGGAATGCCCATGCAAGGTCGACGATGTCGGGGGATGTACCAAGAAACCCCACCTCAATACTTTTTTGTGCACTCGCTGTGATTGTCATAGCTGCGAAAGCCACCCACATAAATAATTTTTTCATCATAGCTTCTTTTGGTAATTATTATTTCGACTTTAGACGCAAAGGTACGGGTTTTATTTTAATTTTCCAACCTTTTCTGTAAAAAACACACTCAACAAAAGAATTTCATTCCTTTTGTTCTCGTTTAATCGATTTTTTTGTACCTTTGCACCTTATAAAATACAAAATAGAAAGAATGGCTTGCATTTTACATATAGAGACCAGTACATCCGTATGCTCTGTGGCGGTATCAGAAGACAGCCACTGTATCTATCATGAGGAGGAACATAGTGGTCCGAATCATGCGGAGCGGCTGGGGTCGATGGTCGATCAGGCTTTGTCATTTACGGACAGTCATGCGATTCCTTTCGATGCTGTCGCCGTGAGCTGTGGTCCCGGTTCCTATACAGGACTGCGCATCGGTGTGTCTATGGCGAAAGGGATCTGTTATGGTCGTAACCTGCAACTGATCGGGGTACCCACCCTCGAACTGCTCTGCGTGCCCGTCTTGCTGGGACATGAGGAGATAGAAGATAATGCTTTGCTCTGTCCGATGCTTGACGCACGACGGATGGAGGTGTATGCCGCTCTCTATGACCGTGCCTTGAGAGAGGCTCGTCCTGTGAGTGCCGACGTAGTGACGGCAGATACCTACAAAGAGTGGCTGGATGAACGCCCTGTGTATTTCTTCGGCAATGGTGCCAAGAAATGTATGGAGACCATCAACCACCCCAATGCTCACTATATCGATGGCATAGAGCCTATCGCCAAGTGGATGCAGCCGCTCGCTGAGAAGCGGTTGCTAAACGGTCAGATAGAGGATGTCGCCTATTTCGTGCCATTCTACCTGAAAGATTTCGTAGCCCTGAAACCAAAGAAATTATTATGAACATAGAAGGATTAGACTACAACACGCAACGAGAGAAGTTGCTGATGCCTGAGTACGGACGTGAGATTCAGAAGATGGTCGACCATGCCGTCAGTCTTCCCACCAAGGAAGAGCGACAGCGTTGCGCAGAGACCATCGTCCAACTGATGGAGAGTAAGAACCCGCAAATACAGGACAGCGAGAATGCCGAGCAGGCACTTTGGGATCATCTCTACCTGATGAGTCGCAAGCAATTGGACATCGACTGGCCCTTCGACGTGAGCGAGGCTGAGAAAATCCTATTGAAGCCAGCACCGTTGACGCATCCTACCGGTGGTGCCCGTATGCGTCATTACGGTAGACTGATAGAAGAGTTGTTTGAGAAGCTGAAGTCCATGCCTGAAGGAGAGGAGCGTGATGAGTTGGTGCGTCTGACAGCTAACCAGATGAAGCGTGACCTCGCTTCGTGGGGACATGGTTCCATGGATGACGAGAAAGTTGCTGACGACCTTGCCCGCTTTACAGATGGAAAAATACAGCTCGACTTGTCGAGCTTCCGTTTTGAGAGCATGACAGCAACCGGTAACGGGAAAAACAATAAGAAGAAGAAATAAATGGCATCATTCAAGATAGAAGGCGGACACCTGCTGAGTGGTACCATTACGCCACAAGGTGCGAAGAATGAAGCGTTGCAGGTCATCTGCGCCACCTTGCTTACTAATGAGCAAATCACTATCCATAATATTCCAGACATCCGTGATGTCAATAACCTCATCCAATTGCTGAAGGATATTGGTGTAACGGTGGAGCATCCGTCAGCCAACACTTTCACATTTCAGGCTGATGCCCTCGACTTAGATTATTTGCAGAGTGACGAGTTCGTGAACAAGTGTGCGCAGCTGCGTGGCTCTGTCATGATGATCGGTCCATTACTGGGACGCATGGGAAAAGCGATTGTTGCCAAACCTGGTGGTGATAAGATCGGACGTCGTCGACTGGACACTCATTTCCTCGGCTTTGAGAAACTGGGTGCCAAGTTCCGTCATGTGCCTGATCGTAATGTCTACGAAATCAAGGCATCCTCCAAACAGGGGAAGTTGCGCGGTTCTTATATGCTACTCGACGAGGCTTCCGTGACAGGTACGGCGAATATCGTCATGGCGGCAGTCCTCGCTCAAGGTACGACAACGATTTATAACGCGGCTTGTGAACCGTATGTACAACAGCTCTGCCACATGCTCAATGGCATGGGTGCCCATATCAGTGGCATTGGCAGCAACCTCCTAACCATCGAGGGAGTGGAGACCCTTCATGGTACGGCACACAGACTATTGCCCGACATGATTGAGGTAGGTTCTTTTATTGGTATGGCGGCAATGGTGGGTGATGGGGTACGTATTAAAGACGTATCATTGAAAGACCTCGGTATTATTCCCGATGCCTTCCGCCGACTGGGCGTAAAGGTGGAGACAGAAGGTGACGACCTATATATCCCCCGACAGAAACATTATGTGGTGGACTCGTTCATCGATGGTACCATCATGACACTTGCTGATGCGCCTTGGCCTGGACTGACCCCAGACCTGCTTAGCGTACTCATCGTTGTAGCCACACAGGCTCGCGGCTCCGTGCTATTCCACCAGAAGATGTTTGAAAGCCGTTTGTTCTTCGTCGACCGCCTTATTGATATGGGTGCACAGATCATCCTTTGTGACCCCCATCGTGCCGTCGTCGTAGGGCATGACCGTAAGCTGACACTCCGCGCTAGTAGGATGTCGAGTCCTGATATCCGTGCGGGTATCGCTCTATTGATTGCTGCCATGAGTGCTAACGGCACCAGTACAATTAGTAATATCGAACAGATAGATCGTGGTTACGAGCATATCGAGGACCGACTGAATGCTTTAGGAGCAAAAATAGAGAGATTATGATCAGACCAGAGGAGGTATATAGGATAGGAAGACTCGGTAAGGCGCATGGTGTCAAGGGAGAGGTGTCGTTCCAGTTTGAGGATGATATCTTCGACCGCATGGATGCCGATTATCTTGTTTTGGACATGGACGGCATTCTCGTACCTTTCTTCATGGAAGAATACCGTTTCCGCTCTGACTCCCTCGCCCTTGTGAAGTTTTGTGATGTAAACTCACAGGAGCGTGCCTCGGAACTGACAGGTTGTGATGTGTTTTTCCCTCGCGCCTTGGTAGAAGAGGATGATGAACAACTCTCGCTAGCTTCTCTTGTAGGCTTTGACATCGTTGAAGCAGACAATAACAAGAAGGTGGGTGTTATAGCCGCTATCGATGACAGCACCGCTAATGTACTGTTTGAGTTGGAAGACGGGCGACTCCTCCCTGCCACTGACAACCTCATCACGGATATCAATACCAAGGAAAGAACGATAAAAATGGAAATCCCTGAGGGATTATTAGAATTATGAAGAAAAGACAAATAGCCATTCTCGGCTCTACAGGGTCGATAGGCACACAGGCTTTACAAGTCATAGAAGAACATAGTGACCTCTATGAAGTATATTGTCTGACGGCAAATAACAAGGTTGAGCTGCTTGCTGAACAGGCACACCGATTTAAGCCTGCTGCCATTGTCATCGCCAACGAGGCTCGCTATGACGAACTGAAACGACTGATGGATGACCTGCCTGAAGTGAAGGTATATGCCGGACAAAAGGCTCTCGACGAGATTGTGGAGGCTGGTCCTATCGATATGGTGTTGACTGCTATGGTGGGATTTGCAGGACTCTCGCCTACGATTCATGCCATCAAGGCACGCAAGGCAATCGCCCTTGCCAACAAAGAGACCTTGGTGGTGGCAGGTGAGCTGATACAAGACCTTGCCACACAATATCATGCACCAATCCTGCCTGTGGATAGTGAGCACTCTGCCATCTTCCAGAGTCTGGTGGGTGAGGACCATAATCCCATCGAAAAGATCCTGCTCACGGCAAGTGGCGGTCCTTTCCGTAACATGACTTTAGAGCAGATTGCCAAGGTCACCAAAGACGATGCCTTACGTCATCCGACATGGGACATGGGAGCGAAGATTACCATTGACTCCGCCTCGATGATGAACAAAGGATTTGAGGTGATAGAGGCAAAATGGCTCTTTGGCGTGAAGGCATCACAGATACAAGTACTGGTTCACCCGCAGAGTATCGTACATAGTGCCGTACAGTTTCAGGATGGTGCTGTCAAGGCACAACTTGGTGTGCCCGATATGCGACTGCCTATCCAATATGCTTTTTCTTATCCTAAGCGTCTTACCCTTACAGGGGATCGTCTTGACCTCTTCGCTGCCCAGAAGCTGGAGTTCTTCGAACCTGATCTGAAGAAGTTCCGCTGTCTTGCCCTTGCTTTCGAGGCTATTCAGCGAGGTGGTAATATGCCATGTATCGTCAATGCTGCCAATGAGATTGTGAATCGTGGTTTCTTGGAAGACAAGTGTAGCTTCCTTCAGATGAGTGACATCATCGCCGAGACCATGGTAAAATGTACTTATGACGCCAACCCGACTTACGATACGTATGTTGCTACCGATGCGGAGGCACGGAGAATAGCCACGGAGTTGATGAACAACTCGAAATAATGTTATATCGACATCTCGACATATTGAATTAAATTTTTTAATAATGGAAGTATTTTTAATCAGAGTATTACAATTTATTCTTGCCATCTCCTTATTGGTATTACTGCATGAGGGAGGGCATTTCTTCTTCGCCAAGCTCTTTGGAGTGAGGGTGGAGAAGTTTTATATCTTTTTCGACTGGAAGTTCAGTCTGTTTAAGTTTAAACCCAAGAACAGCGATACGGAATATGGGGTAGGCTGGTTACCTTTAGGTGGCTATTGTAAGATAGCAGGTATGATTGACGAGAGTTTTGATACCGAGCAGATGAAAAAGCCCGCACAGCCGTGGGAGTTCCGCACCAAGCCTGCATGGCAGCGATTGCTTATCATGATAGGTGGTGTGTTGGTGAATTTCCTGCTCGCCCTGTTTATCTACTCCATGATTCTCTTCTACTGGGGCGATACTTATATCCCCGTCAAGGACATGACGCTGGGTATGAAGTTTAACCAGGAGGCGAAGTCTTATGGCTTCAAGGATGGTGACATTCTCATTGGAACGGAGACGAAGGCTTTCAAGGACTTTAGTGCTGACCTCTATCGTGATATCTCTGAGGCAAAGCGCGTGGATATTATCCGCAATGGTAAGAAGATGAGTATCAACCTGCCTGGCGAACTGAACCTGTTAGGTATGCTGAAGGCTGACCCAGCCTTCGTTCGTCCCTTGATTCCTGCCAAGGTTGACAGTGTGGTACCTGGTACTCCTGCGGAGAAGATTGGTATCAAGGCAGGCGACCATATCCTTGCGTTAAACGGCAGTCCTGTGGATAGTTATAACGAGTTCATCGACCTCCTTGGTCGTAGACAGGACTTATTGGACACTGCTGTTTCTCCCGCAGACAGTTTGAAGGCACGTACCGTTACCATTGTCTTTGGTAATGAAAGTAAGAAAGATACTGCCAGCGTCATCCTAACCCCGGACTTGAAACTAGGTTTTGTAGTCAGTACGATTGCCGGGCTCTATAAACCCGTCACAAAGGAATATGGTTTCTTGGAGAGTATCCCTGCTGGAATCAAATATGGATGCGATGTCCTTGGCAGCTATGTTGGTGACATGAAATACGTGTTTACGGCAGACGGGGCGAAGTCTCTTGGTGGTTTCGGAGCCATCGGCAGCCTCTTTCCTCCTATGTGGGACTGGTATATGTTTTGGAAGATGACCGCATTCCTCAGCATCATACTCGCCTTTATGAACATCCTCCCCATTCCAGCTCTTGATGGTGGTCACGTACTTTTCCTGCTCTATGAGATTATCACTCGTCGTAAACCCTCGGAGGAGTTCATGATTCGTGCAGAGTATGTGGGCTTTGGCATCCTCATCCTTTTAATGGTGTTTGCCAATTTGAACGACATCCTCCGCTGGTTGGGATATCTATAAAATCTATAGTCACTATAGTCCCTATATATAATAATAAGGTATAAGCAACTGGATAAGTTAAATAATATTAAATCTTTAACTTATCCAGTTCTTCGTTTCCTAGATTCAAGAGAAAAACCGTACCTTTGCAGTCCGATTATTGGGGAGAGGCTTAGAATCCCCGTGGACCTTGTGTAAATAGTAGTGTCTTTGGCCGGGCATTGCGGTTTGTGAATCATGGTTCAGCCGAAAGGCACAGACGTTAGACTGCTGCGGAGCGTTAGACTCTCTGCCGTAGTGTTGTTTGTGTGTAAGAGAAATAGAATAATTGTTTTTTAGTAGTAAAATTTAAAAGTAAAATGGACACTTTAAGTTACAAGACCATTTCCGTATCAAAGGAAGCTGCCCGTGAGCAGAAGGAATGGGTGGTTATCGATGCTACCGATCAGGTAGTAGGCCGCCTCGCTTCTAAGGTTGCGAAACTGATTCGCGGAAAGTACAAGCCCAACTTCACTCCTAACCAGGATTGTGGAGACAACGTAATTATCATCAATGCTGCCAAAGTGAAATTCACTGGCAAAAAAGAGACAGACAAGGTATATACCCGTTATACTGGTTATCCTGGTGGTCAGCGTTTCAGCACTCCTGCTGAACTCCGTAAGACTCCTTATGGTGTTGAGCGTTTCCTGAAGCACGCTGTCAAAGGCATGCTGCCAAAAGGTCCTCTGGGACGCAGTCTGCTGAACAACCTTTATATTTACGAGGGAACAGAGCACAAGCACGAGGCTCAGAAGCCAAAAGCAATTGATATTAACCAGTATAAATAATAAGATAGAAGATGGAAGTAATTAATGCAATCGGTCGTCGTAAGAGCTCTGTAGCTCGCGTTTACCTGAGCGAAGGCACAGGCAAGATCACGATCAACAAGAAGGATTTAACAGAGTATTTCCCTTCAGCTATTCTGCAGTACGTGGTTAAGCAGCCGCTGAACCTGCTCGAGGTGGCTGAGAAATATGATATCAAGGCAAACTTGGACGGTGGTGGTTTTACTGGTCAGAGCCAAGCTCTCCGCCTTGCCATTGCCCGTGCATTGGTAAAGGTAAATGCTGAGGACAAAAAAGCCTTGAAGGTACAAGGTTTCCTCACCCGCGACTCTCGTGAGGTTGAGCGTAAGAAGCCAGGTCAGCCAAAGGCTCGTCGTCGCTTCCAGTTCAGTAAGCGTTAATACTGGACTACGTTTAGTATCTAAACAGCTAAGACCTATAGGAACTATAGTGGCTATAGTGACTATAATTACTCAGCTGCTGATTCTAACAAGTAATCGCTTTAGCGCTTTTACCAAGCGCAGCGACTAAAAGAATTAAAAAGAAAGTAAACAATTAAAAAAGAAAAGCAAAATGTCTAGAACAAATTTTGATCAGTTATTACAGGCTGGCTGTCATTTCGGTCACCTGAAGCGTAAGTGGAACCCCGCGATGGCACAGTACATCTATACTGAGCGTAACGGTATCCATATCATTGATCTACACAAGACTGTAGTTAAAATTGACGAGGCTGCAGATGCCTTGAAGCAGATTGCCAAGAGTGGTAAGAAAATTCTGTTCGTCGCTACTAAAAAACAGACGAAGGACATCATCGCTGATAAAGCTACCAGTGTGAACATGCCTTACGTTATTGAGCGTTGGCCGGGTGGTATGTTAACCAACTTCCCGACTATCCGCAAGGCCGTAAAGAAAATGGCGAACATCGATAAGCTGATGCAGGACGGTACTTTCAGCAACCTCTCTAAGCGTGAGTTGCTGCAGATTACCCGCCAGCGTGCTAAGTTGGAGAAGAACCTCGGTTCTATCGCTGACCTGACACGTCTGCCTTCTGCCCTCTTTGTAGTTGACGTACTGAAGGAGCAGATTGCCGTTCGCGAGGCAAACCGTCTGGGTATCCCTGTATTCGGTATCGTAGACACTAACTCTGATCCTAACAATATCGACTTCATCATTCCTGCTAATGATGATGCCAAGGATAGTGTAGAGATTATCCTCACTGCTTGCTGCAATGCCATTAATGAGGGTCTTGAGGAGCGCAAGGTTGAGAAAGCTGATGAGAAGGCTGCTGATGCTCAGGCTGATGCTGAGGCAGAAGAGGCAAAGCCAAAGCGTGCTGCTCGTAAGCCCCGTAAGGCTGCCGACGCACCTGCAGAGGCTCCTGTAGAGGAGGCACCTGTTGCTGAAGAGGCTGCACCTGCTGTAGAAGAGGCCGCCGCAGAGTAATTATCGGAATATCGACATATCGAATTAACAGAATAACGAAAAAGTAAAAAGATTATGGCTATTTCAATAGACGATATCAAGAAGCTTCGCACCATGACCGGCGCTGGTCTTGCTGATGTAAAGAAAGCATTGACTGAGGCTGAGGGCGACTTCGACAAGGCAAAGGAACTGCTCCGTGAGCGTGGACTTGCCATCGCTGCTAAGCGTAGCGACCGTGAGACATCTAATGGTTGTGTTCTCGTAAAGGCTGCTGACGGCTTTGCCGCTATGATTGCCTTGAAGTGTGAGACCGACTTCGTTGCTAATGGTGCAGACTTCATTGCCCTGACTCAGAGCATCCTCGACGCTGCCATCGCCAACAAGTGCAAGGACATCGAGGCTGTAAAGGCTCTGACGATTAACGGTCAGACTGCCCAGGAGGCTGTTACTCAGCGCTCTGGTATCACAGGTGAGAAGATGGAGTTGGATGGCTACCTCGTACTTGAGGGTGAGAACATCGAGGTTTATAACCATATGGGTAAGAATACTCTGTGTACGATGGTACAGCTGAACAAGCCTGCTGCAGAGATTGGTCACAAGATCGCTATGCAGGTAGCTGCCATGAAGCCCGTTGCACTCGATGCAGACAAAGTTGACCAGAAGATTCTGGACGAGGAGTACAAGACTGCTGTTGAGAAGACAAAGCTTGAGCAGGTCGAGAAGTACGTAGAAGTTGTCCTGAAGAAAGCTGGCATCAATCCTAACTTGGTTGACTCAGAGGATCACATCGAGAGCAACATCAAGAAGGGTTGGCTGACAGAGGAGCAAGCAAAGGAGGCTCGTGAGTTGAAGGAGAAGGCTGCTGCTGAGAAGGCTGCTACCCTGAATCCTAACATGATTGAGAATATCGCCAAGGGTCGTGTCCAGAAGTTCTTGAAGGAGAACTGCCTCGTTGATCAGGAATTCCAGTTCGGTGACGGTGACAAGGCTACCGTATCACAGTGGCTTGCCCAGCAGGACAAGGAGTTGAAGATTGTCGACTTCAAGCGTTTCACGCTCGTTGCAGAGTAATGATTTCCTTGATATAAAAACGCTGGCTCGAAAGAGTCAGCGTTTTTTGTTTTCTTTTATTCGTCCCAGTACCGTATCTTTCTCGTTTGTATTACGTTCGTTGTCTGGCTCTGTGCTCCTTTCTCCCAATAAACGATATTCAAGGCATTGCGAGTCCAGTTGCCCATGTCGTCATGGTCCTCGTATTTGTTGCGCATGTTGATGGACATCACACATTCATTTGTCTCGTCAAACACCTTTTGATCGAGATTTAATATCTCGTCTTTCTCATTATAGACATACTCATGGATATAGGTGATATTGGCAGCTTTGTTGGTCAGCGTACGCTTCACCAGACGGTTTTGTGTGTCATACTCATAGTTGATAATACTCATTCCCTGTCGTTCCAACATCTTTCCTTGTATCAGATAGCCGTATGCGTCATACTTCCGCTCGGTGATGTCCGGATTCTCCATCTTCCCGTTTCTTGCAAAACGCTCCAGCGGATTCTCCGCTACAGCATTCTCTGTAGTCACCTCCTGCACATGTCCTTTCAGTCCGAAGATAATGGCATCCTTGTAGAAAGGTGTGGAAGGCATATAAAAGAAATTCAGGTCGGTAGAGCCGTTGCCATTGTTGTTCTCGGACACTTTGATGTCACCATATTCCCCCATGAAATATTCTGCTCCGCCACGAGCGATATACTCTCCATACTCTTTCTCCAGTTTGTTAAGGAAATAGGTATGATTACGTGTCAGCATGTCTTTGGTGCGATAGGGACCAATGGTGACATACACCGACTGTACGAAACGGTTAGGCAACTGTACGTTAACCATTACCTTGGCACGAATACCATAATAATCACCACGGAAATACAGGTCCTCCCCGTCGTTGGAATTGCCCCATTCCGTGAATCCCTTTTCCTTCAAGGCAACGACGAAGGAGTCCACAGGACCTTCCAGCGGGATACCCATGAAATCCAAACAACGGGTATCACGTCGTGACTGTGCCTGAACGCTCGTCATTCCAGCGAGTATCAGCAATAGGAAGAGTAACTTTTTCATCATTGTGCTGCAAAGATAATGCATTTTAAGGAAAAATTCCTATCTTTGCAGCATAAAATCATCAAAGACATGAAGATATTCGCTGTAGGCATGAACTACATCCAACACAATAAAGAGCTGGATGGAGCGTTATATAAACCAGAGAAGCCCGTGATTTTCACGAAAGCCGACTCAGCGTTGTTGAAGGACCACAAACCCTTCTTCATCCCCGACTGGAGTGAACAGGTGGACTATGAGACAGAACTGGTGGTACGTATCTGCCGCTTGGGGAAGAGTATTCCTGAGCGTTTTGCCCATCGCTATTACGATGCGGTGACCGTAGGTATCGACTTCACAGCACGTGACCTCCAGCGGGAAGCACGCAGTCAGGGACATCCCTGGGAGATCTGCAAAGGCTTCGACGGTTCTGCCGTCATCGGTGAGTGGGTGGATATCAACAAGTTCCGAGACATACAGGCGATCCATTTTCATCTCGATATCAACGGCAAGACGGTACAGGAAGGTTGTTCGAGTGACATGCTCTACAAGGTCGATGAGTTGATAGCCTATATCTCACAGTTCTTTACCTTGAAGACGGGTGACTTACTCTATACAGGAACGCCAGTAGGTGTTGGTCCTGTCCATATTGACGACCATCTGGAAGGTTGGTTGGAAGAGCGTAAGGTCTTAGAATTTAATTGCAAGTAAATGAGGAGAGCGATACTAAGTCTATTATTGTTATGTTCCTGTATAACGATAGGAGCACAACGGTTTTACAATCTGACAGCGCCGCAAGTCAGAGTTGACTCTGTATTACCCGTTGTTTCTTATGCCATCCCCCTTTACGACAACTATGCGGACTCTACCTATACTGTCAGTATTGAATATCCGGAGTTCATTCCCATGAGCGATGCTGACATCCAGCATTATCAGCAGATCACCCAGGAAGAGCTGCCCAAACTGCCTAAAATCAGTCAACAAATCGCCATTTCCCGCAAGAAAGCATCATTAGAGGTGTCCTTTGTACCTTTAGTATATCGTAATAAGAAATACCAGAAACTTGTCAGTTTCATGCTGAAGGTAAAACCGAAAGCCGTTAAGAAAACAACTTCCAGAAGAGCGGCAGACGGCGAACGTTATGCCGACCATTCCGTATTACGGGAAGGAGAATGGGTCAAGATACGGATACCGAAAACAGGTATCTACCAACTCAGTAACGACCTCCTTCAGAAAGCAGGTTTCACAAATAAAGAAAAGGTGAGAGTCTATGGCTATGGAGGTGCTATGCAACCAGAGCTTCTGACGGCTGATTACCTGAAGGAGACCGATGATCTCCAAGAGATTCCCACGTGTAATGTAGGAGGTCGCCGGCTGTTTCATGCCGTCGGTCCTGTCACCTGGAACGAACGACACCAGCGAATCCGAAACCCCTATTCTGACTACGGCTATTATTTCCTCACAGAAAGTGACGGAGAACCGCAAACTATCAGTCAGGAAGCCTTCCTTGCGGCATATTATCCTTTAGAAGATGACCATAACACCCTCTATGAAGTGGATGACTATGCTTGGTTCAAGGGAGGGCGTAACCTCTATGATGCCACTGTCCTGAGAGAAGGAAGCTCTCGTGATTATTCCCTCAAAGGCTCTGGTAATGGTACAAAAGGTACGGTGACAGTTGTCGTCACCGCAGACCAGGCGACCTCTGTGTCCGTCAGTGTGAACGGTACCGCAGTGGGGACTGTCACCATTCCTTCGCGTGGCAATTATGATGAGATGCGGATAGGAAGTAAGACCTTCGCAGTCGACAACCTACAGGCTAGCAATCAGGTCAGGATACAACCAGCTAATGGTAATGCGACAGTTCGCCTCGACTACATCTCTTTGTTTGATGAGTCACCGGCAACAGCTCCCGATCTGTCATCCGGCAGTTTCCCCGTACCAGAATATGTAGGGATGATAGCCAATCAAGACTATCATGCCGACGAGGCGGCAGACATGGTTATTATCATCCCGTCGAGTGGGAAGATGGCTCAGCAGGCAAGTCGTCTGAAGACAATCCATGAGGAGCGGGACGGTCTGCGTGTTCGTGTCGTTTTTGCCGACGAGCTCTATAACGAGTTCAGTAGTGGTACCCCTGACGCTAATGCTTATCGCCGTTATATGAAAATGCTCTACGACCGTGCTTCCTCTGAAGAGGACATGCCACGTTACCTCCTGTTGCTGAGTGATGCGGCATGGGATAACCGCATGTTGTCGACAGCATGGACGAAGGAGGTCCCTGATGACTTCCTGCTCTGCTATGAGAGTGAGAATTCCTATAGTCATACCGACTGCTATGTGAGCGATGACTATTTCTGTTTGCTTGATGATATGGAAGGCGGTAACATGCTGAGGAGCGACAAGCCAGACATTGCTGTTGGACGTTTCCCTGTACGTACGGCAGACCAAGCAGCGACGATGGTTGACAAGGTGGAGCAATACCTCAGTAACGAGCAGGCAGGAGCCTGGCAGAATACGGTTTGTGTGTTAGGTGACGATGGTAATGAGAACCAGCACATGAAAGATGCCCAGGCGGTAGCCACCCTCGTCGAACAGTTACAACCTGCCTTGCAGGTAAAACGGGTCATGTGGGATGCCTATCCACGTACCACTACGGCAACGGGCAACCGCTACCCTGATATCACCCGCCTGCTGAAGCAGCAGATGAACAGCGGTGCCCTCATCATGAACTACTCTGGTCATGGAGCACCCGCCAGTTTCTCCCACGAATACGTATTGACCCTTCAGGATTTTGAGGAAGCAGTCTCCAAGCGTCTTCCCCTGTGGGTAACCGCCTCCTGTGACATCATGCCCTTCGACGGACAAGAAGATAATATCGGTGAGACAGCCGTCTTGAGTACGAAGGGAGGAGCCGTTGCGTTCTTCGGCACCACCCGCACCGTTTACCAGTCATACAATCGTATGATGAACCTTGCCTTCACAAACCATTTGCTGAATGGTGGTCACAATCGTGTGGCTATCGGCGAAGCAGTACGTCGGGCAAAGAACCAACTGATACAGACAGGTAGCGACCAGACTGCCAATAAGTTACAATATGCACTCCTTGGCGACCCTGCACTGAGACTCGCCATCCCCACCAATCCTGTGATCATCGAGACTATCAACGGACAGGAGATCGCCGATCTTTCCACACCTTTGAAAATCGGAGCAGGCTCCACGGTGGAAGTGGCAGGATATGTCGCTGATATAGACGGACATGTCAACGAGACCTTCTCTGGTGAGATGACAGCCATCGTCCGTGATGCTGCTGAGGAAGTTGTCTGTCGTCGTAATGACCCTTCTGAGGCAGAGACCGCTTTCGTCTATACCGATCGTAACAAGATACTCTTCCAAGGCACCGACAGTGTCAGCAGAGGACATTTCAAATTCTCCTTTGCTGTCCCCAAGGATATCAGCTACTCTGACGGGACAGGACTGATCACCATCTATGCCGTCAACAAGGAAAGAGACGAGGAAGCCAACGGATATACCGACAAGGTCGTCTTCAACGGGAGAGGTAGTGGAGAACAAGATACTGATGGACCATCTGTCTTCTGTTATCTCAACAGCAGCTCATTTGTGGATGGCGGCACAGTGAACGCCACTCCTTACTTCATCGCTGAGATCAACGACCCCGACGGTATTAACACAACAGGTAACGGCATCGGTCACGACCTCCAGTTGATTATTGATGGCGAACTGGCACGCACATACAACCTCAACGACTATTTCCAATATGACTTTGGAAGTTTCACCCAGGGAACAGTAGGTTTCAGCATCCCAGAGCTTAGCGAGGGACCACACCGCTTACAGTTCCGCGTCTGGGATGTCCTCAACAACTCTACCACCAGTACGTTGAATTTCAAGGTGTCGAAGGACGCGGCACCCACCTTCTTTGATGTGGAGTGTACCCATAACCCTGCCACCACCTCAACGGATATACGTATCATCCACGACCGTGTGGGTAGCAACCTTGATGTCATCCTCGACATCTTCGATATGGCGGGACACCACCTCTGGCAGCACCAGGAGCATGGTACAGCCTATGACAACAGCTATGTCATCAACTGGGATCTCTGTGTTGATGGCGGCCGCCGATTGCATACCGGTGTCTACCTCTATCGTGTCCGTATCAGCAGCGACGGCTCCAGCCAGACCTCTAAAGCCAAGAAAATCATCATTATAAGCAATAAATAAAAACGTCCTGCGTTTAGTAAAATGATGAAAGCAAATAAGATTTATACAACCGTTGTCTTCCTGCTGTTCACCATCACAGTGAAAGCACAGGATACCAAGAGCCAGTTCAACCCCATCGAACACGCTGTGGTATCGCAGACGATTGCCCCTGATGCCCGTGCTGCCGGTATGGGTGATGTGGGAGCCGCTACGGACCCTGATGTCAACTCACAATATTGGAATCCAGCCAAATATCCTTTCTGCATCAGTCGTGCCGGTATCTCCCTGAACTACACCCCTTGGCTCCGCCAACTGGTTAACGATATCAGTCTTGCCTATGTGGCAGGATACTATCGCATCGGTGACTATTCCGCTATCTCCGGCTCCCTGCGTTATTTCTCCCTTGGTGAGGTGATGACCTCTATGGAGGAGAACGCGATGACCGTCAAGCCTTATGAGATGTCTATAGATGTCGCTTACTCCCTGATGCTGAGTGAGAAATTCTCCCTTGCCGCTGCTATCCGCTGGCTGTTAAGTGACCTCCGCTACGACTATAGCGAAGACTCCTCTCCTGCCTCCGCTTTTGCAGCTGACTTGGCGCTCTACTATAACAACTACATCAATATAGGGCAGCGTGAGTGCCAGTTGGGACTTGGAATGAACATCTCTAACGTAGGTAGTAAGATTACTTATTTTGGTGATGATCGTTCTAACTTCCTTCCTGCCAACCTCCGCATTGGTGCCTCTCTGATGGTGCCCATCAATGAGTACAATCGTTTCACTATTGCCGCTGATGCCAACAAACTCCTCGTCCCCACCGTCCCCAAACAGAACGAGGGTGAGTCGAAGGAAGACTATGAGCGACGTGTCAAAGAGGATTACCTTGATGTCGGCTCTATCGCTGGTATCTTCAAGAGCTTTGGTGACGCACCAGGTGGTTTCAAAGAGGAGTTGGAGGAAATCCAATGGAGCGTGGGTGCCGAATATACCTACCACGACCAGTTCACGCTGCGTGCTGGTTATCACCATCAGAGCGAGAGCAAGGGTAACCTCAAGTACTTCACTGTCGGTGGTGGTTTCCGTATGAGTGTCTTCTCTCTGGATGTCGGTTATGTCATCGCTACCGCAAAGAGTAATCCTCTTGACCAGACCCTTCGTTTCACCCTTGCCTTCGATATGGACGGCATCAAAGACTTGTTCAGAAGACGATGATACGGGTGGGAATGGGATATGATGTCCACCAGCTCGTCGCAGGTCGTGACCTATGGATGGGGGGTATCAAGTTAGAGCATGAACTAGGTCTCCTCGGACATAGTGATGCCGATGTCCTTATTCATGCCATCTGTGATGCTATCCTCGGAGCTGCTAATATGCGGGATATCGGCTACCACTTCCCAGATACCGCCGCTGAGACAGAGGGTATGGACAGCAAGGTTATCCTCAAGAAAACCATCGAGCTAATCGCCACGAAAGGATATCACTTGGTGAATATCGACGCTACTATCTGTGCTGAGCGTCCTAAGATGAATCCTCATATCCCTGCCATGCAAGAATGTATGGCTGCTGTCATCGGCTGCGATGTGGATGCGATTTCCATCAAAGCGACGACCACCGAGAAACTCGGTTTCACTGGCAGACAAGAAGGTATCTCCGCCTATGCTGTTGCTCTGATAGAGAAATAGCCAGGCGATTCCTACAGGAGATAGTATATAACATATAAAAAGGATGGCATCTGTGGTTGGTAGATGCCATCCTTTGCAGTTGTAAGTGCCTGTGTGTTCGATGTGAAGAGCCTGGGTAATCAATCGTTACAAGCGTCCTAATCACTTGTCGACTCCAGTCGACAAGGTTGCTGACTCCAGTCGACAAGGTTGCTGACTCCAGTCGACAGGGTTGCTGACTCCAGTCAACAGACTTGCCGACTCTATGTCAACCGGTAATTAGGATGTTTCTTACTTCTTCCTGATAAGAGTAAGACCATCGCGAAGGGGGAGGATGACCTGTTCCACACGAGGGTCTTGCTGGATGTAGTCGTTGAAGGCGACGATCCCATGAGTCTGTTGGTCTTTCTGGTAAGAGGGGTCTACCACATGACCGTCCCATAAGGTGTTGTCAGCAAGGATAAAGCCCCCGGGACGGAGGATGGAGAGCACCATCTCGTACGTCTCCCGATAGGTACGCTTATCACCATCGATAAAGGCGAGGTCAAACTCGATGCCGAGTTTGGGAGCCTCAGTGATGGCATCGCCGATGATAAACGTAATCTTATCGCTGACAGGAGAGTGCTCTATCCAAGGGCGGGTGAAGTCCTCCTGCTCGTCATTGATCTCGAAAGTATAGAGGTGTCCGTCGGCATCCAGACCCTCAGCCATACACAAAGCACTATAGCCGCTGAAGGTCCCTACCTCTAAGATAAAATGTGGACGGATCATCTGCACGAGCATCTTCAGCAACCTGCCTTGCAGATGTCCTGATGCCATCCTGCCATGCAGCATGTGGATATTGGTGGCTCTCCAAAGCTTGTAAAGATAATCGGGCTCTGGCTCAATATGACTTTCTATGTACTCGTCGATGGTCATCCCCTCAGTGCCTCGATGGCTAGACGATAGGAGTCGAGACCGAAACCACAGATGACACCCTTGCAGGCTGCGGATATCATAGAGTGATGGCGGAACTCCTCACGCTGGTGGACATTGGAGATATGTACCTCGATGACGGGTGCCTTCAATGAGCGGATGCAGTCGTGCAACGCCACAGAGGTATGGGTATAGGCTCCTGCGTTCAGCACGATGCCGTCATAGGTAAAGCCCACCTCCTGCATCTTGTTGATGAGCTCGCCCTCCACATTGCTCTGGAAATACTCGATATCTATATCTGGATATCTCGTCTGCAACTGGGGCAGATACTGTTCGAACGACGAGGACCCGTAGATACCTGGCTCACGAGTACCCAACAGGTTAAGGTTGGGACCATTGATGATCAATATTTTCATATTTCGGAAATATTTTGTACTTTTGCGGACAAAAGTACAAAATAAAATGGAAACAGGCAAGAAATCGCAGACAAATCTTGTGAGGAGCTATCAGCGATACCTGAAACTGCAACGTGGTTTTTCACCTAACACGCTGGACGCTTATCGTCGTGACCTCCAGAAACTACTCTCCTATCTGGAAAAGGAAGGGAAGGATGTGTGGGAGATACAGTTGGACGACTTGCAGCATTTTGCTGCTACCTTGCATGAAATAGGTATTCATCCTCGTTCCCAGTGCAGGATACTGAGTGGGGTACGGTCTTTCTTCCGTTATATGGAACTGGACGGCTGGAGGGAGGATGACCCCTCGGAACTGTTGGAGAGTCCTGTCTTGGGAGAACACTTGCCAGAGGTACTCTCCCCAGAGGAGGTCGATATGTTGGAGAACTCCATTGATCTCTCGAAATGGGAAGGACAACGAAACAAAGCCATCATAGAGGTGTTGTTCTCTTGTGGATTACGAGTCAGCGAACTTGTAAATCTGAAACTCTCCAACCTGTATCTCGACGAGCAGTATGTACGGATATTCGGCAAAGGGTCAAAAGAGCGGTTGGTTCCTATCTCGCCCAAGGCTATCCGTGAGTTGGATAGCTGGTTTGTGGATCGTAACCTCATGAACATCAAGGCTGGTGAGGAGGATTATGTATTCTTGAACCGGCGTGGTGCCCATCTGACTCGAACCATGATCCTTATCATGATCAAACGACAGGCTGAGGTGGCTGGTATCACCAAGACCATCTCTCCTCATACACTCCGTCATTCCTTTGCCACCGCTCTGTTGGAGGGAGGTGCTGACCTTCGTGCCATACAGGCAATGCTGGGTCATGAGTCCATCGGTACCACCGAGATCTATACCCATATCGACATGTCGACCCTCCGACAAGAAATCTTGGAGCATCACCCAAGGAACATGAAAAAAACCGAAAACACGGTAGAATGATAAAAAACATTAATTATTTGTGGAGATTTCTTAGAACCTGTAGTTTTTGTTTACCTTTGTGCGTCTAAAAGATGAAAGTTACTAACATTTAACTATTATATTAAACGATGAGACTTAGAAAATTGTTTGTTGTCGCACTGATAGTCATCGGTTCCGCAACGATGGTGGCTCAGGAAATGCAGATGCCGCCTATTCCCATTGATCCAGCCGTACGTATCGGTAAGCTGGATAATGGACTGACTTATTACATTCGTCACAACAAGTATCCCGAGCATGTGGCAAATTTCTACATTGCCCAACGTGTAGGCTCTATCAACGAGGATGAGTCCCAGCGTGGACTTGCCCACTTCCTGGAGCACATGGCGTTCAACGGCTCTGAGCACTTCAAGGGGAATGGTATTATCGAGTTCACCCGTTCTTTGGGTGTGGAGTTCGGCAGTGACCTGAACGCCTACACGAGTATTGACCAGACCGTCTATCGTGTCTGCGACGTACCCACCAAGCGTGCTACCGCCCTCGACTCTTGTCTGCTCATCCTGAAAGACTGGTCGAACGGTCTTTCTCTGGAGCCAGAGGAGATTGACAAGGAGCGTGACGTGGTGCATAACGAGTGGCGTCTGGGCGAAGGTCCTTCACAGCGTATGATACAACGTGCTCTGCCGAAGGTCTATCCCGGTTCTAAGTATGGTGTCCGTCTGCCTATCGGACTGATGTCAGTTATCGACAGTTTCAAGCCGCAGACTCTGCGTGCTTACTATCAGAAGTGGTATCGTCCTGACAACCAGGCGATCATCGTTGTTGGTGATGTGGATGTAGACCATATGGAGGCAAAAATCAAGGAGCTTTTCGCTGGTATTAAGGTTGATCCTAATGCACCGAAAGTTGTTGCGGAGGCTGTTCCCGACAATAAGGAGGCTATCTATGTCTATGAGAAAGACAAGGAGATGCAGATGGCTAATGTCTTCGTTATGATGAAGCACGAAGCTACCAAGCCAGAGGAGAAATCCAGCATGGCATATCTCATTCAGGACTATTTGGTCAACGTCATCTCACAGATGATCAACCAGCGCTTGTCTGAGATGACACAGGATGCTGCTTGTCCTTTCTTCCAGGGCTTTGCAGATGACAGCAATTACCTGCTCTCAAGGACTAAGGACTGTTTCGAGCTGATTGGTGTTCCCAAGGAGGGTAAGGAGATGGAGACCTTGCAGGTGCTCTATCGTGAGGCAAGACGTGTCCGTGAGTTCGGTTTCACCGCTACAGAGTATGAGCGTGCCAAGGCTGACTATCTGAGTGGTCTGGAGAAACGCTACACCAATCGTGACAAGCGTAAGAACGCAGAGTTCGGTAATGCCTATCGTGACCATTATCTGGACAACGAGCCAATCCCTCCATTGGATATGCTCTATCAGACGATGCAGATGATAGTTCCCAATATTCCTGTACAGGCCGTCAACCAGGTGTTGCCCGACCTGATTACTCCTACCGACAGCAACCTCGTTGTCATGATTATGGCTCAGGACAAGGAGGGTAAGGTTCATCCTACCGAGAAGGATATGGCTGCTGCCGTTGCTGCCGCACGTGCGGAGAAGATAGAGGCATATGTGGACAATGTGAAAGACGAGCCGTTGGTGGATGTTGCTACCATCAAAGCTGGTAAGATTGTCAAGGAGACAGAGAACAAGACGTTCGGTTATAAGGAACTGACTCTTTCTAACGGTGCCACCGTCATCCTGAAGAAGACAGACTTCAAGGACGATGAAGTACAGATGCAGGCATTCGCCAAGGGAGGAAAATCACTCTATGGCGCTGCCGACTATACCAACCTGAAGGTGTTTGACCAGGTGATTGGTATCAGCGGACTGGGTAATTTCTCTAGTAACGAGTTGCAGAAGGCACTCGCTGGTAAGGAGTGTAATGCTGATGCCACTATGGGTAATACCCGCCAGTATGTGACAGCCCACTCTACACCCAAGGACTTAGAGACGATGATGCAGATGCAGTATCTGTATTTCACAGGTATCAACAAGGACGAAAAGCAGTTCCAGAACCTGATGACGCAGCTGGATATGGCTCTGAAGAACAAGAGCTTGTCACCAGACGCGGTCTTCTCTGACTCTCTGGCTACTACCATGTATGCGTACAATCCTCGTTTCACCCAGCTTGACGTGAAGGACTTGAAGGATATCAACTACGACCGTATCCTGCAAATAGCAAAGGAGCGTTTCCAGAACGCAGGACAGTTTACCTTCATTTTCTGTGGTAATTTCGACGAGCAGACGATCCGTCCGCTGATAGAGCAGTATATCGCATCCCTGCCTGCTACCAAGGAAAAGACAGAGGACTTCAACGAGATCCTGACTCTTGCCAAGGGTGAGGTGGTTAATCAGTTTAAGGTGAAGACGGAGTCTCCTAAGGCTACAGCCTTTGAGATATGGTATGCTGATGTACCTTATACCTTGGAGAATATCGTGAAGATTGATGCTGTGGGACAGGTGCTCTCTATGATTTACCTGAAGACCATCCGTGAGGACGAGAGTGCCGCTTACTCTTGTGGTGCTTCTGGTCAGTTTAATCTTTCGACTCACCAGCCCAAGGCGATGTTACGGGCATATTGTCCGATGAACCCAGATAAATCGGAACTTGCTGTCCGACTGTTGCACGAGGGTATCGCTAATATGGCGAAGAGCGTGGATGCAGACCAACTTACTAAGGTGAAAGAGTATATGCTCAAACAGATTGACGTGGATGCCAAGAAAAACGGCTATTGGGTAAATACCATCACTACCTTTAAGGATTATGGACTGGATGTCTACACTGACTATAAGAAGACTGTTGAGTCATTGACAGTTGAAAATGTGCGTGACTTCCTGAACAACGTTATCCTGAAGAGTGGAAATCATGTGGAGGTTATCATGACCCCGGAGACAAAATAACCCATCTCACTTCATAACAAAAACGGCTTGTCTCGTAAAAGATGCAAGCCGTTTTATTTTGTCATGTCCCGAAAACTCCGTACCTTTGCACCCGGAAAATATAATAAAGAAAAGATATGTCATATTTATTCTCTTCAGAATCCGTATCAGAGGGGCATCCTGACAAGGTTGCCGACCAGATTAGTGACGCTATTCTCGACCAGTTTCTCGCTTATGACGACCATGCCCGAGTCGCCTGTGAGTCGTTTGTGACGACAGGACAAGTGGTGATTATGGGTGAGGTGCGCAGCGAGGTGTATATCGATCTACAGACCATCGCCCGCAATACCATCAAAAAAATCGGCTATACGAAGGCTGAATACCAGTTTGACGGGAACTCCTGTGGTATCCTGACGGCTATTCATGAACAGAGTGAGGACATCAATCGTGGTGTAGACCGTGAGGATGACGAGAATCAGGGAGCTGGCGACCAAGGTATGATGTTTGGCTATGCCACTAACGAGACAGAGAGCCTGATGCCTGTATCCTTGGATATTGCTCACCTGTTGATGCGTACTCTTGCTGAGA
>JAEEGH010006966.1_pt1 | contig 27417 bp, 18 predicted proteins | sample 9134181 | NCBI WGS metagenome assembly JAEEGH01 (sample SAMN16246544, study PRJNA631951) | gut metagenome | biome: gut microbiome; feature: rumen; material: DP-attached | host: Bos | place: Iran: Karaj | collected 2018-10 | reverse complement strand
ATCAGAGCCAGCTCCTGAGGAACGTCGAGCGCATGTCGGGCGTATTCTCCAAAGATAAAGCTAACCAACTAAACGCCCGCAACCTCAAGCTCATCGAGGAAATAGCAGAACGCACAGCCACCATCGAAACGCTGGTAGAGGAACTCGTCGAGGCTCGCAAGGTCGCCAACAAGATTGCTGACGAGCACCAGAAGGCCATCGCCTACCACGACACCATCGCCCCGATGTTCGACAAGATTCGCTATCAGATTGACAAGCTCGAACTCATCGTGGATGACAGCCTCTGGCCCTTGCCCAAGTACCGCGAACTGCTGTTCATTCGATAAGTCCAACCTTAAACCACAACAAAGGGAGTCAAGCAAAACTTGGCTCCCTTTTTTGAGCTTGAACACAAGCAGTCGGCTCTTTCTTTTTCTACAGTTTATCGATGGCGGGCTGAATGTCTTTCGACCAATCGGAACCAGAGGCGGCTATGCGGCCATCGGGTGTGACAAGGATAATATAAGGCAGGCGCTTGATGCCCCACTGCTGTACGAGCGGACTTGCGAGCGCCTTGAAGTCGCAATAACTCGGGAAATCGATTGTGTCGCGCTTCTCTATCCGGTTCAGTTCCCTTTCGTCTGCATCGAGAGAATAGCTGATGAGTTCGATGTCCTTGCCTTTCGACTTCAGTTCCCGTCGCAGGCGTTTTGCCCGATAGAGTGCGCTCTGACTGCCGCTCTTCCATGTCGCCCAGAATGCGATGAGCAGGAGTTTGTCCTTATAATCTGCCCGTTTGATGGTTCTTTCCTCTGTGCCGTTGCCGCCATGCTCAGGCTTCAAGGTAAGGGAGAAGTCGGGCAGACGATTGCCGACGCGCAGTTTGCCAAGAGAGCGGACATGCGAGGAGAGTTTCGACAGGGCGAGGTCATCGGGACAAGCGCGGCTAAGGCTGTCATACAGCTCTGTAGCTTCTTTGACAGATACCTCGTCGTCACATAGGAAATAGGTGGCGAAGAGGTATCGGCTCATGTCGAGAGTGGGATGCTCGAGGATGTAGTTGTGGGCGATATCCTTCGTTTCTGTGGCCGACTTGCCGTTGGACTCGAGTCGGAACTCTGTAAAGACTTCATTGTCCTCGGAGCCCGAAACTTCCACTTCGCTGAGGTTCTGTGCATCGCCCTTTATGACGAGGTCGGCCCCAGGATTGCCGAAGACGACAAGCTCCGACTGGTTCGGGTAGAGGATGTGCAGGGTAGCTGTCTCCAGAGTGGGCAGCGTGTAGGAGAAGAGGCCGTCGCGGATGTGCAAGGTGTCCACCCTGTCCAGTCCCTCGTCGGTGCTGTAGATGAGGAAGACGCCCTGCTCCAGGTGCTCGAACTCCCCTTTGAGGCGTACCTCTTTGGGGTGTCCGGTACAACATATAAAAAGTAAGAAGATAGAAGAAGATAGAAGAAGATATGCTGCTTTCAGCAGCGAAGATAGAGGACAAAACATATTCCATCCCCTTTTATCTTCTTTTATCTTCATCTATTCCTCTGTCTTCTTCTATCTTCCTCTATCTTCTGCTATCTTCTGCTGTTTATTGCAGCAGGCTCTTTACTGCGCTGGCATACTTCACGAACTCATAGTCGTTGGCAGCGCGTTCAGCGAGAGACGGGTCCTGCTTGATGGCTTTTGCCAAAGCGCTGGTGACAGTGCTTGCGTCGCCGGTGCGGGCTGCGAGGACGGCCTGCAGGTAGCTTGTGATGGCGTCGGCATTCTTGATGCCCGACAGCGTGTTCTTGGCGCTGGTATAGTCCTTTGCAAGAATCTGGGCGAGGGCGGCGCTATTGCTCATCACGCCAGCCAGGTCGCTGGCAGCCTGGGTGTAGTTGCCCTTGGCGATGTTGAGGTTGCCCATCACTTCCTTGAAGGTCTCGGAGCCGCTTCCCTTGGCGAGATAGCTCTCGGCGGCAGCGATGTCGCCGTCCTTGAGTGCGAGCAGAGCCAGGTTTGTATTGACTTCAGGGGCGTTCTTATTGATGCTTGCGGCACGCTTCAGGTAGGCCTGAGCCATTTCGGGCTGGCCGTTAGCGATTGCCATCTGTGCCAAGTTGTTGAGGGGACGGTAGTCGCTCGGGTACTGCTGGGCGACTGCCTCGTTCCACTTCTGACGGGTTTCGTTGTCCTTCACCAGCTTGTTGGCGCCATAAACAAGTTCTTCTACGCTGAGCTTGCTGGGGTCTTTCTCGTACTGAGCCAGAATCTGGTCGTCGCTGCGGCCGATGACTTCGTAGTTCACGATGAGTCTTGCACGGCGAAGCTCGGGCAGGATGCTCTCCTTGATGTCTGTGAAGACCTCGCTCATGTTGCGGATTTGCTGTTCGCGCTCCTCGGGGTCCTTATACATGGAGAGGACACGCAGGATGACATCTCTGTCTTGCAGGTTGCTCTTGCTGATGAGTTCCTGGAAGCCGTCCCAGTCCTCGGCTGTGAACTTGGTGTCCACATCGGCCTTCATCTGAATCTTCTTCAGCTCGCCTTTCAGATAGTCGGCGCTGACATTCTGACGCTTCTCGGCCAGTTGCTCGTTGAACTTGAACTTGCCGTCGGGGCTTGCATAGGCGCTTACCTCGATGTTCTGCAGGGCACGCGTCTCTTCGTTGTCGTTGATTTCACGCAGAATCCTGCCCAAGTCCTTGATGCTGACGCTATTGAGTTCGCTGGCACGGAGGTTAGCCTGGTTGATGAGGAACTTGATGTTGGCCTCCTGCTTCTGCCCGATGATGCGCTGGAAGGCGTCGGGAGCGGTTGAGGCCGTCATGCCGCAACGGCTGAGGAGCTGGCTTGTGGCGAGCACGCCGTAGCCAATCTTCACCTCAGGGATGCTGACCACCTTCTTGCCGAGCTTGGCATCGAAGCGGGCATAGAGGTCGCTGTTCTGCATAGCCTCCTCGTATGTGAAGTTCGTCTTCATCGTATAGACGCCGCCCATCTTGTAGCTGATGGTGGTGCCGTTGCCCTCCACCTTCTCGCCCTGGAAGGTAGCGCTCTGTCCCACGGCCTCGCCTCCATTGTACTTGAGGACTGGAGTGACCGTGACTTCTGCCTTCTTCTTCATGTACTTGACAGGGAAGGTGCCGTTGATAGTGGCAGGAACCTCGTTGCCGACAAGCTCGAGGGGAGTGGGGGTTACGGTGAAATTCTCGTCAGTAAGCTTGCCCAGCTTGCTGCAAGATGACAGCACAAAAGCAGATGCGGCTGCCATAAGGAAAAGGAACTTTGTACTTTTCATTGTGTTATTTTAGTTATTTTATCGTTTTTTCGGGCGCAAAGATACGAAAAAAAATGAAGAATGAAGAATGAAGAATAAAGAATTTTCGCTATTTTGCACCAATTGTTCTCCACGCCATTCTTCTCCCCTGAAAAGGGAGGCCGAAATGGGGCTTTATCCCACAAAATCGAGGATATCCTGAGGCCGTTCCGCAAAGATTGTAGCGCCATGAGCCACCAGGAAGTCTCTGCTGCGGAACCCCCACAGAACCGAGATGCAAGGCAGCCCGGCATTCGAGGCCGTCTGGAGGTCCACATCGGAATCTCCCACATAGATTGCCTCCTCTTTCGATACGCCAAGACGCTCCAGAGCCTGTATCACCATATCCGGCTCAGGCTTTCGCGGAACACCCTGCTGCTCGCCTATGGCCACATCTATCACACCGTTGAAGAACAAGTCCGCCAGCTCATCCACACCCTTCTGCAGCTTGTTGCTAACCACTGCCATACGATAGCCCTTCGCATGAAGCGCGGTAAGGAGGGAAGCGACGCCTGGATAGAGGCACGTATGGTCTTGGCAATGAATGATATAGTGCGCACGAAAAGCCTCGAAGCAGTGCTCCAGCTTTATCGAATCGGTGTCCTCCGGAACCGAACGCTCCACGAGCTTCCTGACGCCATTGCCCACGAAACGACGCACCTCATCGAGCGACCTTTCGGGGAAGTCGCAGCTGCGAAGTGCATGATTCACACTCAGATAGAGATCCTCGAGCGTGTCCGTCAGCGTCCCATCCAAGTCAAATATGATAGCCTTGTACTTCATCCGTCTTTTCGTTTCCGGCTGCAAAGGTACGGATAAGCGAGCACAATACAAAAGGAAAACGAAAGTTTTTCTTTTTATTGTCAAGCGAAAGTACCTTCGAGCGCAGTCTCAAAGGTACGGATAAGCGAGCACAATACAAAAGGAAAACCAAAGTTTTTCTTTTTATTGTCGAGCGAAAGTACCTTCGACGAATTTCAAGAGTACAAAAACTTTCATTGGTGTCCGGTAAAAACATTTCATCATCTCTTGCACCCTCCTAACCATCGGCATTTAGAGCAAAATATGATTGGCAGGGGCTTGGGACGCCCCAAAGGGGCAGAAAGATGTCAGCCCAGGGCAGCGCCCTGGGTTTGTGGCGCAACAATAGAATGCGCCCTAAAGGGGCAAAAGATTTGTGTTTTAGTGCTTTTGCTCTTACAGAGCGTCATTTGCCGTGGCATTTCAATACCCAGGGCGCTGCCCTGGGCTGACATCTTAACGGCCCTACAGGCCGAATTCACCGGACAGCAATAAAAAACTTTAGTTCACAATTCATATCTCACTATACATATTTTCTTTTCTTATTACACCAAATTTTTATTCCGTCCTCCCTGCCGAAGCACTTCCGGCGAGCCGTAAAGGCGGATTTGGCGGCCTGAATTGCCCCTTCCCGGCAGTCGCGCCAGAAAACCCCGCAGGCGGCGTTCATTGATTTATCATGATGCAGCAATTGATTATTCATGATGCAGCAATTGATTTATCATGATGCAGCAACGAACACAGCACGCCATCTTTTGCAACGCACCCTGCGAAATGGACGCATTCCCCGTCCCAAATCAGGCATCGCCGACGGGAAGGACACCAATGACAAAAAAAAGAGCGGCCCGCCTGACTGTCTTGTCAAGCGGGCCGCTCTGTGTCTCCCTGCCCCTCTAAGGGAAGAGGCAGGGGCGATGTATTACCTAGAGCGAGGCTCTGAGATTACCACTCTTCGTCCCAGATGTTCTTGCTGTCGGCACTTTCCTTGGCCATACCAGTTGAACCTCCAGGGATTGGATTATCATCACTATCATTCAACTGTCCATCGGAGGCTGCGATGATGCTGCACATAGAGAGGGTGACAGTGAGTGTCTCGGGAATAATATATGTCTTTTTCATTGTCTTATGCAAATTATAATTTAAGAGAAAAGATTTTGGAATTAGAAGAGAACCTTCTTACCGTTCACGATGTTGATGCCCTTCTGCATCTTCTGGAGGCGCTGGCCTGCAAGGTTGTAGATAGCACCACCTTCAGCAGCATTGTGGATTGCCTCAATGCCTGTAGCATTCTCGTCAAAGACGAAGCTCTTCACATTGACATCGCTATCGATAACGACATAAGCGCGATCCATAGCCACTGTGCTCTCATTAGCTCTGTAGAAGCCAATGTTATGAGTAGCATCTGCATAAAGAATGAAGACCTTGTTTGTTGCACTGTAGGTTAATATTACACTCGAGCCCTGACCACGACGAAGGACATTGGTAGCAGGCACCTCATCGGGTGTTTCTGTAGTGACGGGAATTTCAACCTCGCCATTGGTGCCACCTGCCTTAACAAGAACTACAGGAACTCCAGCACCAACGATGTTAATGGGATTATACACGAGTCTGGTGCCGTCCAAAGTCAGATAAGAAACCTGAATGCCAGAGTTTGTGAAGTCGAGCGCTCTGTCGCAGCAGAATGTTGCATAGCCGTAGCTACTTACAGACACCTTAATCAGAGAAGCGAGCGTCGTCAAATCGATGTCGTCGATGGCGCCAAAGCTGCCACTGTTAGCGCTGCAAGAAATGCGGACATACACATCAGAATAATTGCCCAGGCTGACTTCAACCTTTTGGTAGCTTGTGCCGGTAATGCTCTTTGAGGTTACAGCATCTCCCCAGTTAGTGCCATCGGAAGAAACATTGACAGACCAGGTAACTGCGGCATTTTCACCACCTCTTGCATAGAAGGTGAGAGTTCCGGGGCTGGTGATTTTTGTTGTGGTTGTAATTGTAGAGCCATTGTGTGCACGGCCACAATATTCGCCAGCATGACGATTTAAGTTTGACTGTTCAACACCGCTGAATACCCAACTTTCCTCATAACTGGTCAAAGCGCTTTCGAAGTCAACCTTATATTCAGGAGAAACCGAACTACGATCGAAGTTGATGGTCACCTTAACTGTTGTGCCTTCAGCTGCCTCGGTCACAGCAAATTCGTTGCCATTCTGGGTTACGGTAGCTGTACCTTCCGTCACAGTAAAGGCAGGCTCTGCAAAGACATAGCCCATAGTCGGCTTGGCTGTGATGACATTGCCCACAACAGACTGGATTGTTCCCCAACCCTCTTCGTTCACTTCAGCTGTAACTGTATAGGGGAAAACGGGAGCGGTGTAAGTGACTGTGACAGACTGAATCGTGAAGTTTGTATAAGTATAATCATGGGAGAAAGCCACAGACTCACAATCCAAGCCAGAAACTGTGATAGTCTTCGATGAACTCAGATTTTGATTACTCCCATTGTCCACTGAATAATGCCAAGCATGAGCTTCACTTGCGACAAACTCAATGGAATGAATCTTTGAACCATAGGTCAGAGCCTCTGCTGTCAAAGAGACAGTAAACTTGTCACCTGATGAGGGAACTGTTATAGCATGGCCGCTCAATGCACCTGTCGTTGAATAAGTGACGAAGGGGTCCACTTTTCCACTGGCAGCAGTGAATTTAGTGAGGGTAGCTGTAACGTCTTCTGCCCAAGCTGTGCCTGCGAAGGCTGTTGTCATAACGGCTACGAGCATGCAGACGCGCAGCCATACCTTGTTAAGTACTTGTTTCATACCAATAAAACTTAAAAATTTGCTTTGGTTAATACTGTTTATTTAGTTATTTCGAATTGCAGATAATCAAGACACTTCTTGGCTTATATCTATAAGTCTTCTACAAAACGGGCGCAAGGGTATGACATTATTAGCAAGCAGCAAAGGGATATTCCATATTTCTGCATACAGATGCTAATATAGTGTAACAAAAAAGCAGCCCGCCTGACAAGAAAGTCAAGCGGGCTGCTCTATATTGACTTGCCTCTCTAAAGGAAGAGGCAAGGGCGAGGTATTACCTTATTACCACTCTTCGTTCCAGACATTCTGGTCGGAAACGCTTTTGACTTCAACATTTGCTGCTTCAACAGAGCCGGTGGTGTCGACGGTCACATTGGGCGAAGCGGCCAGCACCTTATGTGCTCCAAGCCTTATCTCTTCCGATGCTGGTATGATATATGACTTCTTCATCTCTTGAGCACTTTTTTACCGTTCACGATATTGATGCCGCGCTGCAACTTCTGGAGGCGCTGACCGGCGAGGTTGTAGATAACTCCGTCGTCTGTTGTCAGTTGTCCGTTTTCAATGGTCTCAATGCCAGTCGCATCATCATCGAAGCTGAAGGCTAAGACTTTGACATTGATGTCGCCAATAGCGCTTGCCGGAAGCAGAGCCTTGCCCTTGGGCGCTGTGCCCGGGTTGACCTTGACGAAGGTCTGGCCGCTAAGACCGTAATAGGCATCTGCCTCAACATAAGTGGGAGCAAGAGTGCCTTCGAGCAGATTGCCGTCCAGCTCATTGTCGCTGGCAGCAGAAGTCAACGCAATGGTAGCGCCTGGTTCGCCTTTCAGCAAGAGGCCTGTGCCTCCCTTAACCTTGCCCGTCACCTGTTCGAAGCTGATGGCTGTCCCGTTCACACCGGTTATCTGCCATGCACTGTAGCCCTCGGCATCGGTGAAGTCAAGAGGATACTCGGAGCAATAGGTGGCATAGCCGCTCGCATTCAGGTTTGTGGTGAGACTATTCGTCGCAAAATGCACGATAATGCTGGTGATTTGAGTGTTATAAGCATTCGTCACCTTTAGAGTATAAACCGTTCCTGCACTTCGATGGGATTCATCGATGATGTAGCTATTTGTTCCCGTGGCCCCTGTTGTTTCTGTGCTGACAGCTGTAGTGCCTACATAGATGTTCTGCTTAACGTTAGTAGAGGCTCCCGTTCTTCCAACAACATCTATCTTTGTCACTGCCTTATCGAAAGCAGGAAGCGTCAATGTGGAGCCGCTCTTGCCAAGAATCAAATATTTATCCTGTACATTATAGTAATAGGAGGATGAAGCAGTTAACGTAACAGTATAGCCTTGGGCATTAGTATAACTCTTGGTAGTGTTTGTTCCTGTGGTTGGCAAATCCCAGCTATTCGATGTGAAGTCCAATGTCTCCGTTGACTCGGCCACGTATGCCTCAGCCTTCCCTTCCGGTTGAGTCACCGTAAAGATAAATACACTGTTGCTTGAGCTGTAGTCAGTGCCTTCGCCATAAGTGACGCTGATGATGCATTCTCCCACAGCAGCAGGCGTAACGGTAAGCCCGTCGACAGTGGCCACAGCTTCGTTGCTGCTGCTGAGTGTCACAGGGCCATCGGTAGTAAAGTGCGTACCATTAACCAGCGTGAATGATGAGAGGTAAGGAACAGTCGTAGGGGTGCTGTATGTGGTAGGGTCTATCCGTTCGGCCTCCACGAACTTGAAGAGCTGGATGGCCTTCTGAGCGGTATAAGTAGAGCTCTTGAAGTAACGGAAACGCTCCTGGTCTGATGTGGCATTATACCTGAGATATGCGCCACCGCTGCTCTTGATATTGGCATTGCCATCTCCACCAAAGGAAATAGCGTTCGTATAGCTTTGGGTTGTGCTTGAAGAAAGTCCGTTAGAATCGCTCGTGTTGCCAATATAATAGCCACTTGCACTCTTTATGGTGTAGCCACCGCTAATTGCCGAGATGGTAAAGGCATAGGCGTTGACCGTAGTCGTTGCACTAATGGCATTGTCGGAGATAGTGACAGACTGAGTATTCTTCGTGGCATCGAGCGATGTCAGCGAACCGTCGAAGACAAGACTCCCGCCTTCATAGACAATGAGATACTGACCGTCGGTGAGGTCGTCGGCAGAAGTAACCTTTACATAAGTGTCGCCTGCAGGTGTGTCTCCGCCTTGGCCTCCGCTACCACAGCCACCATCGTAGTTGTCGTAGCTGAAGGCCTCGTTCGTCTTGCTGCCCCAGATGTATTGCTCCAGGCCAGGATAGTCGATGAAAGGATTGCGGTTGCCTTGAATGCCATAGACAGCATTGTTGCGAGCCGTCTCCTTGGGGCTAACAGGGTCTGCTGCTGCCCAGGCAAGGAGCATGCTCAACTGCCATTCCTTTAAGCCCGGATATGTATTGCCGTCAAGCGTCGCCCTTGAATCACTGTAGTTCGAGTACCAATCGGGAAGTTTCTCCTCATAGCGCGTCACCATATAAAAATATGTACGCGCGAAGTCACCTTTGTACTCAACGTTTGGCTCGAAGACCGTGCCTGAGTAGCCGCTGACAGAACAAGGACCCAGTTTGCTGAAGCCACCGGCAGAAGAGTAAGTAGGCCTTGACACTTCCCCGAAAGGATAGTTGTCGCGCTTGTTATTTACAAAACCGTCGGTAGGATACATGTGGTGCAGGTCGGTGTACATCGGCATCACCTCTCCCCCAAACCAACTCTTTGGGAACGAATGCTCGCGATTGTACTTTTGGTTTTCCCCATCGAAATTACCTGCTTGGTCTGTGCCGAACGTATAATTGGTGATGTTGGAATACATATCCCACACCTTGCCGTCGCTGCGCTTGTCCGTGGTTCTGAATGCTGTCCAAAGATAGTCGTACGACTTTTCTATTTTCGTTTGGATGATGCTGCAGAGCGCAGTCTTCAGGGCAGCGCCCTTCTTGCCGTCGGCGTTCTTATAGTAATCGCCCGAACTGTTCGGCCCGGCAGCACTGGCACACAGAGCCACAAGCACAGCTGTCAGTGTAATGTAGAGTCTTCTCATTGTCTTTTATTTCATTGGAGGCCTAAAGACACTAAAGACCCTAAAGACCTTAGAGTCTTAAGGTCCTTAGAGTCCTTAGAGTTCTTAGAGTCTGCTTACCACTCCTCGTCCCAGACGCCTTTGTCGGTCGAGTTGTTCTCCTTTGTCAGGATTTGGTTTGCGTCGGTGATAGTTGTGGTACTATTGACGGGCAATGATGCCTGCAGGATACTTGTCTTGGTGTTAAGCTCTACAGAGAGCATCTCGGGTGCGATATATGTCTTTTTCATAATATATATACCTTTTTTTCTTTAAAAGTTAAGAGTTACGAAAGAAATATTCCTTCCCCAACCCCCTCTTTTGAGGAGAGGGCTGGGGTGAGGCTTTTTTACTTCAGAATCTTCTTTCCGTTCACGATATTGATGCCCTTTTGCATCTTCTGCAAGCGCTGACCAGCAAGGTTATAGATAACACCATCTGTTGTCAATTGTCCGTTTTCTATTGTCTGAATAGAGGTTGCATCATCCTCGAAGTCGAAAACATAACCCTTAACTGTTACACCTGTGTTGAGGTATGCCTTGCCTGCAGGGATGGTTACAGATTCATCAACAGGATAGAAGCCAACAACTGCAGGTTCACCCTTCTTTGCAAGAGCATAGATGCCTGTACCACCTGTTACGGTGCCGTCAGAAGCCAGGAGCAGATTGGTTCCTACAGTAGGAGTCGTATCGCTGACAGTCAGAGGATATGTGCCTGCAGCTGTAGCATTCACAATGACAGGAGTTCCTGCAGGAACAGCAGTTACCTCAGTAAGAGTTACAGAAGTTGCAGTCTTAGAAGGAACAATGTATGCTGTCAGGCCTTCAGGGAATGTTACATCAGCAGGAGCAACATAAGTAGTGTAGAGGGCATCGCCTACAGTAACAGCTGGAGCGTAAGTAACTGTGACAGTTTTCACATTTTGACTACTTGATGCAGCATAAGTCAAAACAACAGTTTGTGAGCTTCCTGTCCATGTTCCTGAAGTATATGATCCACAATCTGCCTCAAATCCTGTGCCACCAGTAACAACAATCTCCGTAATAACATAACCACTAGGAACGGATATGGTCATCTTTGATTGTGGATCATTGTTATAGAATCTCAGTTCTCCGCCATTATCCCACCAACGATACTTTCCACTTGCGACGAGAGTCACATTTCCTGCTGTCCATGTAGAAGCTTCTGTTACATAATCATTGCTCAGAGAGGTTGTTGTTATGCCAGAACCATAATCACTCATCTTTGCAGCGAAATTAAAGACTCCGTCTTCAAGGACAAATATGGTATAGGTAGCTGAAGCTATGGCACTTTGGTCTGCGCCCTTAATTGCAATAGCCTTAATTGTCATTGTTGTGCTAACAGTAATTGGACCAGTATATTCTGTGCTTGCATCTGTTGGGTCTGAGCCATCTGTAGTATAATATATGCTTGCACCACTTGTTGCACAGCTAATAGTTACAGTCTGAGCCTCACTAAATATTCCACTTGCAAGTGAGAAAGTAGGAGCCTCGACAGCCACAACAGGATGAGTCAAAGAAACCAAAGTACAACCTTGTCCAAATTCATAAGTCTCACTAAACTTTGTTAAATTACCATACACCACAACGATGTCGCCGACTGCAACGGTAGAAGCATCAACTCCTTGTCCACTAGCACAACGGTATGCCTGCAGGAAAGATTCGTCTCCCGCAGTATCAACAAAGTTAAAGGTGATGTTATTGTGTTGCGTACTCCATGCTGTTGGAATTGCAGTAACGATACCTGTTGCATATACACCTGTTACACCAGTGCCTGCATCAATTGCAGCACGAGCCTGAGCCACAGTGTATGGGTTATTCTCTGTTCCAGGAACGTTGGGATCATTGTTGGTGACTGAAACGGTAAATGTAGCCTCGCCTGCATAATAGTTTTCGTCGGCAGCTTGGCTGATAGTGACTGTCTGTGCACTAGTAGTAACAGCTAAAGGTGTAACAGTTATAGTTTTAGCTACTGCATCATGAACGTAGCTGAAAGAACTTGTTGGACTTGCTGGTTCAATAGTGATTGCACCCGTGCTCGAAGTTGTATAGCTAATGACTTGAGCAGCACTATTATTGTATAGATCAAAAGTTAGGTCTGTTGAAGCATTCGTAATAGTAAGGTCGCTGGGGTCTTGTGAACTACTTGTTGCTGAATAAGTAATTTCTATTTTTGTCCAGTATGCGGCATTACTTCCTCTTGTTATTTGGAAATATTTGTATCCTTTACCTGAAAAGTCTGCAGTTATAGAACCAGAACCTGTTGCGACCTGAGTCCAGTTTTCTCCATCTGCACTACCATTAATGGTTGTTGCTCTTGCTGTGCCAGAATGAGTAATAACCACGCTTGTAATATCACCAGGATATGCTGTGGTATTCTTGATGGTTCCTGTTGATGCCTTGGCTTGGATATTATTGTTATTCTTCATCAAGTCAGTATAAACATATGTAATATCATCAACCGTTTTTTCAGTATCTGTTGTGTATGAACCCGTCAATTCAAGATTAGTTGAAGTCAATGTTGCGGTCAATTCTGAGCTGCTGCTATTTTGAGAGTATTGAGCAGTAAAATCAACATTACCTGAAACTGTATAGTTACCAGTTAAGGGCTCTGTGCTTCCTGTCGTCAGCCAGCCATCGAAGGTGTAGCCGTCTCTTGTTGCTGATGGCAGGGTATATGTGCCTGCTGCTACATCGTTAGAAGCGTTTGGGAAATCGTTGTTGGCAACAAAAGTTCCTTCGCCAGCATTAAAGGTAACGGTGTAAGTGGTGGGAGTAGGCGTGTCACCACCTTCTTCTACTAATTGATAGACCTTTATTGCATGGGGATAACTAGATAAATTACTATTAGCATAAGTTTTATATTCATAGCTTGTAGCACTAGTATAGCCCAAAAAACGATTATTACTTGAGATACTAATTATTACGGTGTTGTCTGTTTGGAAAGAAAAAAGCCACGAGGTTGTTTTATTGTTACTAAAAGTAAGGTCGCTACTGTAATTAAGATATGAAGAAGTCGAGAGGCTGACATTTTTCATATAGTATTTAGAAGCATCTCCGGTTACAGCCTCCAGTGTCCAAATGTATGTTTCTGTTCCCTTCAATCCTGTTGCACTGTATGTGTTGGTTGTTTGTAGTTTTTTACTTGTTACAGTGTTTATCATTACATGTCCACTTTGCTCAAATACATACAAACCTCCGGCTTCAACAGAAGTAACTTGCTGTAGTTTGTACGTCGTCTCTGCCCATGCTGTCCCGCTTAGGGCGGTGGTCATTACGGCTACGAGCATGCCGACACGCAGCCAAAACTTGTTGAATAGATTTTTTTTCATTGTGATAAAGTTTTTAAATTGTTTATTGAAATATATTGTTTTGTTTGATTGTCGTCGTAATGACCGAAGGGGGTAAGAACAAGCAGCTACAACGTGGGGTTGAGGGTAGTCAGAACCTGAACTTTATCCAAATCGCGCACAAAGGTACTTCTTTTTGCGGTTCATGCAAAGAAAAGGCATATTTATTTTCTTTAAAAAGAAAAAAAAGGAGAATTTGGTTTAATAACAGGGGGTATCGGACTTGGTGGTTGAGACTGGGACACGAGGCCTCTGAAAAATCAAAATGTCATTATTTCTGCTTTCTCGCTTTCTATTTGCTATTTTTACACGAAATCTTTACGGGCGCAAAATGGAGAATTTGGAGCCGGAAAACGCGGCGTTTGCAGACTTCGCCTGCGGCGTTTGGAAACTCCGCAGGCGATGTTGGCAATTTCCGCAGGCGGCGTTTGGATTTTCCGCTGCCTGCGTTGGCGAATTTCTACAGCCGAAAATGGCATTTCTAGCGATGAAATGGTGTGTTTTTGCTATCTGGAGTTGTCAATCCGAGCATCGGACATTGGTCGTCGGGCATTGACCATCAGGAAATGCCTCTTGTAAATCATGCAGTTATGAAATATTCGCGTTCTAAGCGCAAAAAACTGATTTTTGGTACAAAAGTAAGGGCGACAACTTTTTAAGCGATTCTCGACGATTTGCGAAAAATCAAGATGTAAGCAAGATGGCGGATTTAGTTACTTTTTGTCATTTAGCAGGAAGATGATTACCCCACCCCTCGCTTCGCTCTTCCCCTCCCCTTAAATGGGAGGGGAGCTGAGGATGCACAGTTCGGGCGGATTTGAAATCCGTCCGCAGATAAGTGGGGATTTGAAATCCCCGGTTTAAACCTGCCGGATTGCAAATCCGACAGAACGGGGTTACCCCACCCCTCGCTTCGCTCTTCCCCTCCCCTTAAATGGGAGGGGAGTTAGGGGATGCACAATTCGGGCGGATTTGAAATCCGGCCGCAGATAAGTGGGGATTTGAAATCCCCGGTTTAAACCTGCCGGATTGCAAATCCGTCAGGACGGGGAGCCTAGAGCTGCACTTCGTCGAGGTTGACAAGGCCGTTGACGATGGCGTAGATGGTGAGGCCTGCGGCGGAGCGTATCTGGAGCTTACGGCTGATGTTGCGGCGATGCGTCATCACGGTATTGACCGAGATGAAGAGGGCTTCGGCTATCTCCTTGTTGGAGAGGCCCTTCACGACCTGCACGATGATTTCCTTCTCGCGCTCGCTGAGGGCGTTGTTCGACGCTTCGCCCTTCTCCTCGCAGCTATCGGGAATGGGCTGTCCGCCCTTCAGCCTGACTTCATGCTCGAGCCTGTGGATGCACTCGGCAAAGAGCGTGTCCTCCATGTGGCAATGGCTGTGGAGGTCTTCGTCCGTCATGAAAATGTCCATGAGCACTTCGCCCATGAGCGACGCGCTGTTGTCGCTGGGATAGTACTTCACGATGATGCTCTTGAGCTCGCTGAGGCTCTTCTCGATGCTGGCGTGCTGCTCGTCGTACTGTTCCTCGATGCTTCGGAAGGATTCCTGTGGCAAGTTCCCTTGCAGCAGCGTCTCCACATAGGGATGCACATGGTTGTTCTCGAAGGTCATGTGCCGCTCCACCTCCTGTGCATACTCGTCGTAGAAGCGCAGGATGAGCATCGCCAGGCGGTTTCCGCTGGAGAGGTCGATGGCCTCGAGCAGCTTGCGCCGGATGCCAGGCAGGCGGAAATCGACGAAGTAGCTGTGGGAGTTCTTCAGGTAGGCGATGAGCGCCGGCACATCCACCTGCTCCGCCATCTCGCTGATGCGGGCGTGTGCGGCGTCTTTCACATAGTTGACGACCGTCAGGAATGTGCTGACATCCACTCCGGCATTGCGGCAAGTGGCCTCCACCGTTTGGTCGCCAAAGCCGAGCTTTATGCCGAAACGGCTTATTATCTGCAAGATGCGATAGTCATCACTGATGACGTCGCTCATAGGGTCTGTGGAATGATATTTCTCGGTCACCTCTGTTATTTATTGTTTGAAGGTTTACTATTTACTGTTTAATTCAATGCAAAGGTACGCTTTTTTGTTGAAGATTGGAGATTGAAGATTGAACATTCTGTTCAAAGAACGGCAATTTCATCATTATTAGGTATGGCTGGAAGAGGCTTCCGAGGGCAAAATCATAATTTTTGCGTATTGCAGGGAACGGGAAGTCGCCGTACCTTTGCCGCCGGAAAACCTAGGAGAGCCTAGGAAGCTCTAGGAAATCCTAGGAATGCCTAGGAAAACCTAGGAGAGCCTAGGAAGCCCTAGGATTAAGAAAAACAAAAGACTATGACAAAATCATCTCTTGCAGCTTTGATGCTGCTCATTGCCGGCTCTGCTTCGGCACAATGGAACACGGACTCTACCGAGATAGACAGCTACGAGCGCTTCCGCATCGGCGGTTATGGCGAGGCGGTGGCTGCCTTCAAGGACTACGGCACCAACCGCTTCTACGGCAGCAGCGAGGGCAATACCCGCATGCACCGCAACACCATCTCCATCCCTCGCTTCGTCCTGGCTGGCGACTACAAGTTCAACAAGCACTGGAACGTAGGCGTGGAGGTAGAGTTCGAGAGCGGCGGCACCGGCTCAGCCTTCGAGATAGAGAACTCGGAAAACGGCGAGTATGAGACCGAGGTGGAGAAAGGCGGCGAGGTTGCCATCGAGCAGTTCCACATCACCTACCACCTCAACCAGTACTTCAATGTCCGCGCCGGTCATATCATCGTGCCTGTCGGCCTGAACAACGCGCACCACGAGCCCATCAACTTCTTCGGCACCGTACGGCCCGAGGGCGAGACAAGCATCATCCCCAACACCTGGCATGAGACCGGCCTCAGCCTCTTCGGACAGGTGGGCAGGAAGTGGGCCTCGTTCAACTGGGAAGCACAGGTCGTGGCAGGCCTCAACGCCAACGGCTTCGACCGCAACAACTGGGTGAACAAGGGCAAGCAGGGCTTCTTCGAGACCGACAACTTCACCTCCCCCGGCTATGCGCTCCGCATCAACTACACCGGCATTCCGGGTCTGCGCGTGGGCTCCAGCTGGTATCACGTGCAGAACGCGGCATCGAACGCCGACAAGCCTACGACCTACAGCTTCCGCGTGCCCGTCAACCTATGGAGCGTCGATGCACAGTATCAGCATCGCTATGGCATCGTCCGCGGCAACATACTGAGCGGCAAGGTGGGCAACAGCACATTGCTCAGCGCCCGCAATGTCCGCCAAAGCAACGCCAGCCCGTACTCCAAGACGGCACCCATAGCAAGCAAAGCCGTCAGCTACGGCATCGAGGGCGGCCTGCGCCTGAAGGGCTTCTTCCACAGCACAAAGGCTCCCGACATCATTCCCTTCGCCCGCTACGAGTACTACAACGCTCAGGAGAAAGGCGAGGCAGGACAGGTGATGGAGGCACGCCTCAAGACCTCCATGTGGACCTTCGGCCTCAACTATCGTCCTATACCTTATATAATAATAAAGGCCGACTACACAACCCGCAGGATAGGCGGCGGCAAGTACAACAGCGAGAACGAGTTCGCGCTGGGCATCGCCTTCACCGGCTGGTTCAAGGGGAAAAGGAGCTTCTATGGCTTCTCAGAATAAACGGAAGAATCAGAGAGCCCAGAGTCCTCAGAATAATCAAAGCAATAGAAATAACCAGAATCTCCAATAAACTAAACAAACAACATGAAAAAGAACATCTTTATCCTTGGCACAATTGCCATCGCACTGACTGCCGTATCGTGCAGCAAAGACTCAGACGACAACAAGGTTATCGTGGATCCTGTTGAAACAATGCCCGAGGGCACAGCCGACGTCACAATCAACGAGACCGACGCCAACTATGCGGACTATGCCACGAACTGGTGCAACTATGCAGCCGCCGTGTCCTCTCGCCTGAAGGACGACGCAGCAAAGCTCTACAAGGCATGGAACGAAGGCCTTGACGGGGAAGCCTATCAGACAACCTTCAAGGAAGTGAAAGGCGCTTACACCAGCCCCAACAACTGCATCGAGCAGATTATAGACGGCTGCATCGACATCTCGAACGAGGTTGGGGAAAGCAAGATCGGCGACCCGCGCGACAAGTGGGAGAACAAGAAGTACACAGAGGCAGTCTATGCCGTTGAGTCCTGGTACAGCTTCCACTCGATTCAAGACTACGCAAACAACATCCGCTCCATCCAGAACGCCTTCAACTGTACCTACAAAGGCACGAAAGGAAGCCACAGCATCGCTGCCTATTTGCGCAACAACGGACAGGCCGAGTTCGCAAACCAAGTGAATGCCGGCATCACCGCCGCCATCAACTCCATCGAGGGCATGGCCGCTCCTTTCCGCAGCCACATAGGCAACCCAAGCGTGCTCACTGCTATGGAGGCTTGCAACAACCTGAAGAATACCCTACGCACGTTGAAGGCAAAGGTCGAGAACTTCGAGGACCAAGCAGAGCTGAAAGCCATCGTGGCCGATTATGTCGATGTCGTCGTGCTGCCGACCTACAAGGACCTTGCAGGCGCAAATGCCGCCCTTCACTCAGCTGTGCAGGCGCTTGCGGCAAGTCCCTCTAATGCGACCTTCGAAGCAGCAGCCGCAGCATGGATGGCTGCCCGCCAGCCTTGGGAGATGAGCGAGGCCTTCCTGTTCGGTCCCGTCGACGAACTGGGCCTTGACCCCAATATGGATTCGTGGCCTCTCGACCAGGATGCGATTAAGAACGTGCTTCGCAGCGGCGACTTCTCCGGCCTGGATTGGAGCGGCGACTACGATGAGGAGAACGAGGGCATTGCCGATGCCCAGAGCATCCGCGGGTTCCATACGCTCGAGTTCCTGCTCTTCAAGAACGGACAGCCGAGGAGGATTGGAAATTGAAGATGGAATATTGAAAATTGAACATTGAAGATTGAAAATTGAAACGTTGGTTCATTGAACATTGAAGATTGAAAATTGAAAATTGAAACGTTGGTTCATTGAACATTGAACATTGAACATTGAAGATTGAACATTGAGACGTTGGTTCTTTGGAAATTGAACACAGGAGATTGAACATTGAGACACATTATTTATATTTGCTTAGCACTCCTCCTTGTCGCTTGCGACAGGGAGGATGAGTGCTTTTCAGCAGCGGACTTCGAGACGCACGAAGGCTATGCCTTGAGTGCAGGCACGAGCACGGTGTTCATCAACTCGAGCTTTGCCTACGACACGGAAGCCGACTGGGTGGAGAACATCAAGGCGAACTCGCGCCGCTTCGTCAATGGCGACGGTCTTTACGACGATGCTCTGACGCAGGCTGCGGGTCTTGGCCCTGTCTATGCAGGCTATTCCTGCGGCTCTTGCCATCGGAATGCAGGCAGGACGAAGCCGGCCTTGTGGACGCAGACAGGCACCGACGCCGACGGCACGCCGGTCTATGGTTCCGGCAGCTACGGCTTCAGTTCGATGCTTGTCTATGTCACGAGGAAGAACGGCGCCTTCTTCCAGAACTACGGGCGTGTTTTGCACGACCAGAGCATCTACGGCGTGACGGCTGAAGGCAAACTCGAATGTCGTTGGCACGAGCAGTCGTTTGCCTTTCCCGACGGAGAGACGTACAGCCTCGCCTATCCCGAATACACCATCACCGACTGGTATAAAGGCTACGGCGAGACAGGCGAGCCCATCAATCCCGATGAGCTTTTCTGCACAGTCCGCATTCCGCTTCGGCATGTAGGCATGGGGCAGATGATGGCCCTCGACAGGAATGAGATAGAGCAGCTTGCGGCAAAGTCGAACTATCCGGAGTACGGCATAAGCGGCCGCTGCAACTACATCACCGAGCGCGGCATCCGGCAACTCGGCCTCTCGGGCAACAAGGCACAGCACGCGGACTTGACGGTCGAGCTTGGCTTCTCGTCGGATATGGGCGCGACCAACAGCCGTTATCCCGAAGAGATATGCGAAGGCCAGTCGCAGATGCAGGAGGGTTCGATGATGGGGTTGCTCTACGACAAGCTCGACGTCACGACGGAGGACATGGAGGACGTGGACTTCTACCTGCACGGGCTTGGTGTGCCGGCCAGGAGACTGGGCAGCACGAAGCAGCCTGCCGCCTACAAAGGGCGCACCATCAACGAGCGGGAACTCGTTGCGATTGGCGAGCAGAAGTTCTACGAAGCGAAGTGTCACCTCTGCCACGTCACGACGCTCCACACCAGACCGCGCGGCGCCACGCTCCTGAACGGCACAGAGTTGCCGTGGCTGGGCGGGCAGACGGTGCATCCCTACAGCGACTACCTGCTCCATGACATGGGCAGCGAGCTGATGGGCGTCGGCCTGAACGACAACTATGTGAGCGGCCTGGCCCGAGGCAACGAGTGGCGCACGACGCCGCTCTGGGGCATAGGGCTGCAGGAGAAGGTCAACGCACACACCTACTTCCTGCACGACGGCCGGGCACGCAACCTGACGGAAGCCATCATGTGGCACGGCGGCGAGGGAGAGGCCAGCAAGAACCTCTTCGCGAAGATGGAGAAGGACGACCGCTCGGCCCTCATAAAGTTCCTGGAGAGCCTGTAATAAAGTTCATAGTCCATAGTTCATAGTCCATAGTTCATAGTTCATAGTTCATAGTTCATAGTTATAATATGAAAAAGACATACTTACTACTTTTAGTCAGCCTTCTCGCCTTGCCAACTATGGCCGAGGAACATGAGAAGGAGAGAAACATCACATTCGAGAAGTACAACTTCAGGAGTGCCGACCTCGGGCAGCAGACAGAAGGCATCGACATGGAGAACGGCGTGCTGGGCATAGCTGACGACAGAGGCTTCACGCTGCAGTCGCGCGACGGCCGATTCATCTTCAAGCCGTACCTGTTCATGCAGGCAAGAGGCCAATACCATTACTATGACGACGAGGGTCTGGACAAAGCGTACAACCAGGACAATGTGGCCAACTCGGGCTTCTCGATGCCTTACGCCATCCTGGGTTTCACCGGCACCACCTTCGGCCGGCTCGACTACAACCTGAGCATCAATGCTGCCGGCAGCGGCGGCAATGTCCTGCAACAGGCCTGGGTGGACTACCGCATCTCGCCTGCCGCACGCTTCCGTGCCGGCAAGTTCAAGACACCCTTCTTCCACGCCTACCTCACCACGCTTGGCGAGACACTCTTCCCTTGTCTGCCCACTTCGCTGACAGCCTCGGTCATCATGCCCTATAGCCTGAACGCCGTCACGCCCTCCATCGGCACAGGCTTCGACCTCGGCTTCCAGTTCCACGGCAAGGCAAGGCTCAACAAGAAGCCGGACAGCTGGATGATGGGCTACGAGGTGGGGCTCTGGAACGGCAGCGGCAGCGGCGTGAACAGCGCGACGAAGACGCTCTCCGACGACGCCCACATCCCTTCCCTGCTCTATGCCGGCCGACTTACCTTCATGCCTTGGGGCAACATGCCTGCCACGCAGGGCAACAGCCACATGCTCAGCGGCCGCCACATGCTCTTTGGTGTGAGCGGCGGCATCAACGTGGAGAGCGAGAGCGAGAGCACCAACGACACGCGGCTCGGCGCAGAGTGGAGCATGCTCTACGGCCGCTGGTACGCCGCAGCAGAGGCCTACTGGATGCACGTCAGCTTCACCAAAAGGCAGAAAATCGACACGAACTACAACTTCTGGGGCGCGTACGGACAGGTGGGCTACTTCTTCACGAAGAGTCTGCAGGCGGGCTTCCGCTACGACTTCCTCGACCGCAACGGCTCAGGCAAGGACGGCATCCTCAACATGCCGGCTGCTGTGGTGAACTACTACGTCAACAAGTGCAACCTGAAACTCTCGGCGATGTATCAGTTTACGGGCAGGTACGGCCACGAGACGCAACTGGACCGCGACAACGACGACCTGGGGCTGAGCACACACGCCGCAACCTTGCAACTGCAGTACAGCTTCTAAATAGTCCATAGTTCATAGTTCATAGTTCATAGTTAGAGTCTCTACTAATGAAACCTATACATTATATATTATATATATGTGCGGTCGTCGGGCTTGCGGCTTGCGACAGCGGCGACATTCAAGAAAAGGTCTATACCGTCGATGAAAAGGGCAAAACGGTGAAGGTGACTGCCCGCCTGAGCAACCTCAGCGAATGGGAAGGGACGGGCTACACCCTGGCTGTGGCGGGCTTCACTGCGGACAGCAAATTCGCCCTGCTGCAAAGGGCATTGCCCTCGAGTGCCGAGGACGGAACCCCCGTCAGCCTCGTCCTGTCGAACATCAGCAATGAGGTGCAGACGGTGGAGGTGGCGCTGACCAATTCACTACGCAAACGCATCATCTCCCTTGCCACAATCAATATGTCGGAGCACGCCGAGAAGAGCGCTCGCGACACCATCCGGCTCGACCTGGGCACGGTGGATGCGGGGCACTTCGGTGTCTTGCAGACAGCCATCTTCAATCGCGCTTGCATCCAATGCCACGGAGGAAACGGGCGCTCGGCAGCCGGACTGAACCTGACGGAAGGCAACGCCAGAGCCAACCTTGTGGATGTGCCGAGCACGAGGCAAGAGGGGATGCTCCGCGTGGAGAGCGGAAATGTGGAACGCTCCCTGCTCCACCTCATCCTCAACGAGGGAGGAGAGCATCTGCTCACACACAACCACACAGAAATCCTCAGCAGTCAGTTCAAGACAAATCTCGAGGAAGTGAATTACCTGATAGACAGCTGGATAGAACGCCTCACGCCATAGCTCCAAACGCCGCCTGCGGAAATGGCCATCGCCGCACGCGGGGATTGGCATCGCCGCACGCGGAAATTGGCATCGCCGCACGCGGCGTTTTCAAGCCCCCTGAAAGGCGTTTTTCTTAATCACGCAATAATTTTCAATATGCAATTTTCAATTTTCAATTATTTATCGTACCTTTGCACCCAATATTACATAAAGCACCATGCAATTTAAGAAAAAATATCTGGAAAAACTCGGTGCCACTATCGAACTGACGGCCTTTGCCCCTGAGAAAAAGACTGCGGAATACCACGCTATCCTGCATGTCGAATCGCGAGGCGAAGCCTTTCTGGAACAGTTCCGACGCATCTGCCAAGCGGAAACCCAACTGCTTGAGTCAGAAGACATAAAAGGCGCCAAACCCGTCTTCAAGCGGTACTTCCTGTCCGATGCCACTAATCAGAGGCCTCTCATGGGACAGGACGACACATGCACCGTCTCATACATTCAGCAACCGCCACTCGACGGAAGCAAAATCGCTCTATGGCTCTACCTGCAACGCGGCACAGACATCACACCGAATGCCGACGAGAAACAGTCCACCATCGTGCGCCACAACGGCTACGAACACCTGTGGACAATGGGTATGACAACGAGCGAGGGCAGCAGCTACGGGCAGTCGGAACACCTCCTGGTGGACTATGCGAAACTCCTCGAAAGCTATGACATGACTCTGGAAGACAACTGCATCCGCACATGGTTCTTCGTCCGCGATGTCGATACACAATACAAAGGCCTCGTGGTTGCCCGTTGGGAGAACTTCACCCTGCACGGCCTGACGCCCGAGACACACTACATCGCCTCCACAGGCATCGGCGGAAATCCGCCCGACCCAAAGGCCATCATCCAGCTGGGATGCTATGCCCTGAAAGGCTTCAAGCCAGAGCAGCAGCGCTACCTCTATGCCGCATCGCACCTCAACCGCACCAGCGAGTACGGAGTGACCTTCGAGCGAGGCACACTCCTGCAGTTCGGAGACCGAAACCACGCCATCATCTCCGGTACGGCCAGCATCAACAACAAGGGCGAAGTGGAGCATGTGGGGAACATCGAGCTGCAGACGAAACGCATGTGGGAGAACGTGGAGAAACTCCTCGAGGAAGCAGGAATGACCATGAACAACGCAGCTCAACTCATTGTCTATCTGCGCGATGGCTCCGACTTCGAAACCGTCAAGGAGATGTTCCGCAAGAAGTATCCGCACATCCCCACAGTCTTCACACTCGCTCCCGTGTGCCGTCCCTCATGGCTCATCGAGATGGAATGCATGGCCATACAAGCCGCAGAGAACGACAGCTTTAATGATTTCTAAGCAAGCGAAGAGCCGTCGCCCCAAAGTTCAATGTTCAATATTCAATGTTCAATATAATTAAATGAAAGCCGGCATAGTAGGCCTTCCCAATGTAGGCAAGTCAACCCTCTTCAACTGCCTGTCGAGCGCAAAGGCTCAGGCAGCCAATTTCCCTTTCTGTACCATCGATGCACAACTCGGCCAGGTAACGGTCCCCGATGAGCGACTGACCAAGCTCGCCGAACTCGTGCACCCGGGACGCATCGTGCCCGCAGTCTGCGACATCGTCGATATTGCCGGCCTCGTGAAAGGCGCCAGCAAGGGAGAAGGCCTGGGCAACCAGTTCCTGGCCAACATCCGCGAGTGCGACGCCATCATCCATGTGCTCCGCTGCTTCGACAACGACGGCATCGTGCATGTTGACGGCAGCGTCGATCCCGTCCGCGACAAGGAAATCATCGATGCGGAACTGCAAATCAAAGACCTCGAGACCATCGAGAACCGCATCAAGAAAGTGGAGAAACAGGCAAAAGTGGGCGGCGACAAGCAGGCCAAGGTTGAGCTCGACGTGCTGCTCCGCTACCAAGACGCCCTCAACAAAGGCCTCAGTGCTCGGAGCGTCAGCTTCGAGACCGAAGACGAACTGACGGCAGCCGCCGGCCTCTTCCTGCTCACCACGAAGCCCGTCCTCTATGTCTGCAACGTCGACGACGCGTCGGCTGCCACAGGCAACGCCTATACGGAGGCCGTCAAGAAAGCCATCGAGGGCGAGGATGCCGAAATGCTCATCATCTCAGCACAGACGGAAGCCGACATCGCAGAACTCGAGACCTACGAGGAGAAGCAGATGTTCCTCGAGGACCTCGGCCTTTCGGAGAGCGGCTGCAACCGTCTCATCAAGGCCATCTACCACCTGCTCACGCTCCAGACCTTCATCACGGCAGGCGAGATGGAAGTGAAGGCCTGGACCTTCCGCCGCGGCTGGAAGGCTCCGCAATGCGCCGGCGTCATCCACACGGACTTCGAGAAAGGCTTCATCCGCGCAGAGGTCATCAAGTACGAGGACTATATCCACTACGGCTCGGAAGCCGCCGTCCGCGAAGCCGGCAAGATGAGCGTCGAGGGCAAGGACTATGTCGTGCAGGACGGCGACATCATGCATTTTAGATTCAATGTGTAAAAGCCCCTCTCCTACCCCTAACCCCTCCTCCCCCAAAGGGGAGATGGGGAATGTTGAAACCTGATAAAGATGCCACTAGTACATACATATTTATATAATGCGCTGCTTCCTCTCCCCTTTGGGGGAGTCGGAAGGGGGCTCTTGTTCATCACCTGGAATCCCGATGTCGTTGCCCTCGACCTGGGCTTCTTCGCCATTCGTTGGTACTCGCTCTTCTGGGCGATTGGCCTTGTTTCTGTGTATCTCTTGATGCACAGGCTTTATAAACAGCAGAAGATCAGTGAGGAGCAGTTCGAGCCGATGTTCATGTATTGCTTCCTCGGCATCCTTATAGGCGCAAGATTGGGGCATTGCCTGTTCTACGAGCCGGGCTATTACCTGTCACATCCCGTCGAGATGCTGCTGCCTTTCCGCAATGTTCCGGGCAAAGGCTGGACGTTCACCGGCTACGAAGGGCTGGCGAGCCACGGCGGCACGCTCGGCCTCATGATTGCTCTCTGGCTTTATGCCAAGCACGTCGGCCTCAAGTTCCTGCACGTCCTCGACAATGTCGCCATCGTCACGCCCATCTGTGCCTGTGCCATCCGCCTCGGCAACCTCATGAACTCCGAGATAATAGGAAGGCCGACCGACCTGCCGTGGGCTTTCATCTTCGAGAAGGTTGACATGCTCCCTCGCCACCCGGGGCAGCTCTACGAGGCCATTTGCTACGCCATCTTCTTCGGCATCCATTGGTTCTTCTACCGTCGCTATCCGCAGAAGGTGGGCAGCGGCTTCTTCTTCGGCCTCTGCCTCTTCCTCATCTTCACAAGCAGAATCTTCATCGAGTACACAAAGGAGAACCAGGAAGCCTTCGAGGACGGCATGCTCTTCAACATGGGCCAACTGCTCTCTGTCCCCTTTGTCCTGCTCGGCCTCTACTGCATGATTAAAGCTTTATCCTCGTCTGAACAGACAGGTCGTTCTTCCAAGGGCTGAGGATTCGCTGTAGGGCGGTGCCTTGCTCGTCGCGGTCGAAATAGCGAAGCAGGCTGTAACGCGCTTCGAGCCACCACTTTTCATTCTTGCTTTTCCAACGGCACGCGAGGATGCCAAGCATGCCGTGCCCGTAGTATGAGGCGGACGAGATGGTGCTGTAGAGTGCCGGAGACTGCAGATATATGCGGCTCAGGTAGTCGTCGGTATTGAAGTAGCCAAGCTGTGCGTTGAACGTCAAGTTCGGCTTCGGCAGCATGTATCGGGCATTTTGGCTGACGAGGAAGCCGTTCCTGCCCAGCACATTGTGGAAGAAGCCCGTTGTCTGCAGCCGCAACTTGCCAGAAGGCTCGCAAGTCCATTGCAGTTTGACGCGGTGATGCGGCTCCATCAGGTCGCCATTCTCTTTCCTTTTCAGTTGGTAGCGAGCGAGGAGCGTGTGTCGTCTCGAGAGTGTGTAGCTGCCTTGCAGCATGAAGTCCTGGCCTGTGCTGCTGTGCGTCATGCGGTAACGCGGCCAGGGATGATGGAAGAAGTCGGCATAGGCGGTCATCTGCAAACCAGCCAACGGTTCCGCTTGCAGGTGGAGAAGCACGCCGCTCTCATTCTGCGCGTTGCTGTTCTCGGCCAGCGAACTGGCATAGAACGAGTAGTACTGATAGGCATAGAAGCGTTGGACGGCAGAGAGGATGTAGTTCCGAGTAATCGTCCACGACGCGCGGTTGATGGTTGCCCAGCCGCCGCCGGCAGAGCTGTAGGCCGTCTCTCCGGCAAAGGACAGGCGGTAGCGCGTGTAGCCGTAGTTCACACCCGCCGTGCCGAAAGCATCTCCTTTCGGATAAATCGCCCTGTACTGCTGGCTGCCGGGATTGAGGACGCGGCTGAACTTCTGCCAGTAGCCCGTCGCCCCAAGATGGAAGCCCTTGTTGTACCAGGCAATGTTGCCGCCAAGCACAGTGCTGCCCACATTCCTTCGTCGCTCCCATTCCGATGCCGTCCGATGATAGCCGTCGGTCCGCAAGGTCTGCACCTCGCCCTTGTTTGTCAGCGTGGCGTCGCGCTTTCGGTATGAGCCGAAGGTGCTCAACTTGAGGTGCTTGGACAAAGACAATGTGACGGCAGCACCGCGGAGGAAGTTCGTCTCGTCCATGCCTGTCATAGGACGGATGCCGCCTTGTGTCTTGAGCGGCGGCGTGCTCTTGCTGTTCCAAGTGCTTCCGCCCAGCACCAAGCCCTCACCAAACCCGATGCGGTAGTCGCCGACCACTGCCTTGTCGAGGATGCCGATGTCGTGCAGCATGGCATACGCCCCGTAGCTGTCGTAATAACGCTCGCCTGCGTCCTTCTCCACTCGCAGCCCTGCCTGGAAATGCCTGCTGTTGCCTATCTGATAACGGATGCGGTGATAGAGCGCATCGCCTCGATAGCCGTTCTTCTGTTGCTGCCCTACCCTATAATAAAGAGGTATGTCGATGCGCGTCGAGAAGTCGTGGCGGAGGCTCCCAAACAGCTTGTCTTTGGCGTTTTGCTGTATCGGCTCGGCATAGACAAAGAGCGAAAGCCGCCTGCGCGTCGCTTCGTCGATGAGCGGCACGAGTCGCAACTCCGAGAGCGTCTGCATCTGTCCGTGCAGATAGATGTAGGCGTGTATCTGCTCTATCTGTGCCTCAGAGAGAAACGGCAACTGCAGAAAGTCCTCCACAGTTGCCGTGTTGATGTTCATGGGATGCTCCGAAAGCTCCTTCAACTCCTGCAGATGCAGCTGAAGGTCCTCTTCTTCTGCCCGCTCCACATCGCTTGTGTACTCCTCCACGAAG
>JAEEGH010006964.1_pt1 | contig 27420 bp, 17 predicted proteins | sample 9134181 | NCBI WGS metagenome assembly JAEEGH01 (sample SAMN16246544, study PRJNA631951) | gut metagenome | biome: gut microbiome; feature: rumen; material: DP-attached | host: Bos | place: Iran: Karaj | collected 2018-10 | reverse complement strand
AGAGGTTAACCTTGGTGACAAAGAAATCGAGAAGCTCAGCTGCAAGACCACCGGTTACGGCTACCAGCGTACAGAGTCTGTTGTATTCAAGGGCTCAAAGGTTAAGGAAATCGACTTCAGCGGTTCATCTTCTTACATTGGATACGGTTACGAGACCGCCCTTAAGACAGTGGATGTTACAGCATGCCCTGCCCTTGAAAAGCTCAACACCAAGCGTGTAAGCAGCTCTTCTTACTATTCCAGCCAGACTTCTTTGGAAACCATTTACGTGACATCCGCTCAGGCAGAGTCAGTACAGGTTACCAAGAATGACCATACACAAGTAGTTGTTAAATAAATGCTTACGGAAATGAAGAAATATATTACAATAATATCTGTGCTTGCCGCAGGCCTCGTTGCCTTCACGGCTTGCAAAAAAGACAAGGAAATCGTTGGAACCAACGATACCGAGGGCTTCTTCATCAACCGTACGGAACTTGCTCTGAACAAGGGAACTACCGGCAATCTTGTTGCAACAGTTACCCCTAAGGGCGCCGCACAGGTAAGCTGGTCTTCAGAAAACGAAGCTGTCGCTACCGTTTCTGCCGAAGGCCTTGTTACCGCAGTTGGCGCAGGCGAGACTGTTATTACTGCAAAAGCCGGCGTAAACAGCCTTAAGTGCAAAGTGTATGTTACTTCACTTGTAACATCCGTCGCTCTTGACAAGGCAGAGGAAGAAATCTGGTACGGAGAGGAGCTCCAGCTCACTGCAACTGCCAGCCCTGACGACATCAACGTGCCCATGGACACAACTTGGACTTCCAGCAACGAGTCTGTTGTTACCGTATCTGACAAGGGTCTTGTAAAGGCCGTCGGTGGCGGACAGGCATCAGTAGTTGTGGCTATCAACGGCGTATCGGCAAAGTGCGAATTCAATGTTCGCCGCAATGCTGAGGGTATAGTAATTACTCCCGACCAGGCCGATGTTCCTGCTAACAGGACCGTTCAGTTCAGCGCAGCCCTGATTCCGGCCGACTGCACCGAGGCTCTTGATTTCGAGTGGTCCGTAGAGGACGACACCTATGCTACCGTCGATGCCAACGGTCTTGTAACCGGTATTGCAGCCGGTGAAACCAAGGTTATCGTCAAGGCCGGAGAGTTCTCTGCATCCGCTAAACTTACGGTTAAGCGTGAGCCTCAGAGCGTTACCATTACTACCACCAGCATAAATAACTTCACCGAGGGCGATGTAACCTTCACCTTCAACGGTGGTGTTAAGTGGGGTGGTACCAGGTACGGAGTAGAGTTCCATACCGGCAGCGGCGTTACTATCAGTGTTCCTTCAGGCTTCAAGATCACCAAGATCACCTTCACTAACACTTATGGTTCCCGTGACTTCAGCGTTGATAAAGGTACTTATTCAAGAAGCGGATCCAACCATACCTGGACTCCGACATCTGATACAAACAGCGTAACATTCACGAACAATAATTCAGAGATAGACGTATTGAAATTTACCATCAACTACGAATAGCCCTGATGCTACCAACCAGAAGGCCGACTCATTGAGCCGGCCTTTTTTTTATTATTTCCCGATATCCATCAGGTGCTTTTCAAATTCTTCGTTGGGATAGATTGATGCGTTGCGCAGCTTAACCCTGTAGTTGTAGATGGTAGAGGGCGATTTCTTAAGGAAGTGGGCGATAGAGGCAGATTCGTTCACGCCCAGGCGAATCAGCGCAAAGACGCGTAGCTCGTTGGTAAGCGTGCCGGCAGGCAGGCCTTCTCCAATATGCTGGCCATCCTTAAGCAGGGCGTTCAGCTGCTCTATGAAGTTGGGGAAGATGCCCAGGAAGGCGTTGTCAAACTCTTCGTACAGCTTCTTTCGCTTGTCCTCTATAAAGTCGTCGTTACGGATGGCCTTGATTATGTCATTGATGTCCATGGACTTGGATACGTTACGCAGCATGGATCGATACTCCTCAAGGCTGCCAATGTGGTTGGAGAACACAGAAATATAGTTCCACAGGTACCTGTCCTTGATGTCGCTGGTCTCTTTAAGCCTCGCAACGGCCTCTTCCAGCTCTTTATTCATCTGGGCGTTCTTGCGATAGGCCTTCTGGATCTGCTTACGCATCCTTCTTGCCCTTCCCATTGCAATCAGCGACACGATGAGCGAAACGCCAAGCAGCGCCAGCAAAATGGACAGCTGTTTGATTCGTCTTTTATTAAGCTGCTCGTAGGCGCTGGCAATATCCGGCATGATAGCAATCACTTCCTCCATGCAGACATGTGCATCGGCATCGATGGCGCCGTTGTATGCCACATTAATGTAGAAGTAGGCTTTTGACACCTCTCCCTTCTTCAGCATCAGTTTGGCCGCCTGAACCAGGGAGCGGATGGCTTTATCTGCGTTAATGATATCGTATGACGCACTGTAGGCATAGTGCTCCAGCGCATGCTCGTTGTCGCCCTCTGCCTGGTAAGTCTTGGCAATAAGGTAGTGGAGGACGGATTTGTCTTTAATAGGGTGGTCTCCTTTATTTAAATAGGTAACCAGGGAATCACGGGCCTGGGCTACTTCGTTATCTACCATGTAACGCTGCGCCTGCAGCCTTACGTAGTTGAACTCGTCGTAGTCAGAGTACTTAAGCAATTTTTCCTGATAGTAAAGGTCCTTCTCTCTTGCCGGTCCTTTCATCAGGGGGTCAGTAATGGTGAAGGTGAGTCCGTGATATAGGGTCTGTAGGGTCTGATAATAGCGAAGGCTCAGTTTGCTTGTTACCGGGCCGTTTTCATCGAAGGCGTTCATTGTTTCCAGGGCCTCTATGTACATACCGGACACCAGATACCTGTAAGCAAGGTCCAGGGTTGCGTTTTCTATAAGTTCAACGTTCATAAGCTCACGCGCGAGCGTGTCTTTCTTATGAGCGTAAAACAGGGCTGAATCTTTGTCGAACAACAGGTATTCGTTGTAAAGATTTTGGAGCAGGGAATAGCGGGAAACTCCGTTGTCCGTTTCTTTCAGGTCACGACGGAATTCAGAGATTCTGTTCTCCCTGATTTGGTAATATCTGTCCTTATTGGCAAGCGCGCGGTCAAGGACACTTAGCGCAGTTTCTACTTCCGGAGCCATGGTCTTGTACGGCTGGCAGGAAAAGGCCAGGACGGCCAGAACGACTGCGATCAATATTGAGCTAAAAAGGTGTTTCATGAATATTTTATAAATTTTCTGCAAAAATATACTATTAAAACGTAAAAAACAAACGTTTTACCCATCTACTAAAATTTGTTCTGGAGCGTGAACGTAAATAGCTGTAATTAAACGATTTAAATATTTTTTGACCGGGTGGGGACAACTACTAATCTACCAACAAACGTTTTAATTGTCGCACACATATTATAATTTAGCGCATCGAAATTCACCGATAACTAAACCAAAAAATAAATCAAATGTTGCACAAGAAACTGTTCGCTGCACTTGCCATCCTACTTGGTATGGCAGTTTCATTAGGCGCCTATGCGCAGAATATCACAGTGACCGGAACCGTTGTTGACGAACTTGGCCCTCTTGCAGGTGTCGCAGTTCAGTCCAGCGTAGCCAACGCCGTTACGGACGCCGATGGTAAGTTCACCATTAAGGCTCCTTCAAACGGCGAGCTCAAAGTCTCATGCCTGGGATATGTCACTCAGATTGTACCTATCAACGGACGCAGTCAGATCACCATCACATTGGTAGAAGACAGCGTCATGCTGGAAGAAGCCGTAGCCGTTGGTTACGGTACACAGAAAAAGACCAACCTGACTGGTGCCGTATCCGTCATCAAGGCTGATAAAATCCAGGACCGCGCCGCATTGGACGTAGGCCACATGCTGCAGGGTTCCGTTCCCGGTCTTAACGTTACATCCGGATCCGGACGTCCCGGACAAGCCGCTACCCTTAATATTAGAGGTCTCAACTCTATCAACGGAGGCAGCCCTCTTGTACTTATAGATGGTGTAGAAGGCGACATCCAATACCTGAACCCTGTGGATGTAGAGAGCATCTCCGTTATCAAGGATGCTGCTGCAGCTGCTATTTATGGAGCCAGAGGTTCTGCCGGTGTCATCCTCATTACCACCAAGAGCGGTACAAAAGAGAAGGATGGACGCGCAAAGGTTACCTACAGCGGCCGTTACGGTGTAACTGCACCTACCACTTCTACAGAATATGAGAGCCGTGGTTATTATTCAGTTTACCTGAACAACCTGTTCTGGGCAGCTTACAGCCCCGGTACCAAGTATGCCAACTATACCGACGAGGATATGCAGCAGCTTTGGATCCGCCGCAACGATAAGAAAGAAAACCCTGAGCGTCCTTGGGTTGTAATTTCCCAGAAGGACGGTAAAGACGTTTATAACTACTACGCCAACACAGACTGGTACCATGTACTTTATAATGATTACAAGCCTACTACCAGTCACACCGTTACCATGAGCGGCGCTACCAGCGCCATGAACTACATGGTTTCCGGCGGTTACGTTTACGAGCAGGGTATGTTCAAAGAGAAGCCGGACAACTATAAGAGAATCAACTTCCGCGCAAAGCTCAACTTCGAGGTTACAGACTGGCTGAAGATTGGTTCCAACCTTAGCTACTTCAACAGTTCATACTTCTATCCCGGCCAGAGCGGTATCAACAACAACTTCGCCAAGAGTACCGTGCACACCCTGGCCAGTTATCCTGCCAGGAACCCCGACGGCTCGAACATCTATACCACCAAGTACAATGGCTACGAGGTGATGGACGGCCTGCTGATGCTTCTCAACAGCGACCATTTCAACGAGGATAAGGTCGATAACCTCAGCGAAACCATCGACTTTACCATCACTCCCGTCAAAGGCCTGGCCATCAAGGGAGACTATACCTACCTGCTCAAGTACAACCGTTATCTCAACCGCTCCGTGAACGGAACTTATTCCAAGTTCCCCGGCGAGATACAGATCAAGGACGACAACTCCGCATTCTACGATGTGCTCACCGAGAGTGCGAACACCAATATCTATCAGGCATACAACCTTTACGGGACCTACGAGACCAGCATCGCCGAGGACCACAACTTCAAGCTTATGGCCGGTGTCAACTACGAGACCCGCTGGATCAAGGACCTCGGTGCGAAGGGATACAACCTTTATTCTACCGAGCTCAACGACCAGGACCTGGTAGGTGCCGATCCTTCGGATCCTGACGGAAAGAAGCGTATGGAAACCAGCGGTGGCCAGAACGAGCTCAAGACCGCAGGTTACTTCACCCGTTTCAACTACGATTACAAAGGGCGCTATCTGCTCGAGCTGAATGCCCGCTACGACGGTTCTTCGCGCTTCCTGCGCGGCAGCCGCTGGGTGTTCTCTCCTTCCGCTTCCTTCGGTTGGAAATTCTCCGAAGAGCCTTTCTTCAAGCCCCTCAAGAACTGGTGGGACAACGGTAAGTTCCGCGTTTCCTATGGCCAGCTCGGCAACCAGCAGCTCAGCGAGTACTATCCTGCCATCCGTACCATTTCCACCGATGGCAAGTCCAGCTATCTGCTCGGCGGAGCCAACCTGCCTCAGGCAACGCTCAGCGCACCTGTTTCTTCCGGCCTTACCTGGGAGCGTTCCATCCAGGGCAACGTCGGTCTGGACCTCGGTTTCCTGGGCAACCGCCTCACCGTCAGCGCAGAAGCTTATATCCGCGACACCAAGGATATGCTTACCGCCGGTGAGCCCCTGCCCGCCGTCTATGGCGCAAGCGTGCCCAAGGAGAACACCGCCGACCTCCGTACCAACGGTTATGAATTCACCATCGGCTGGAGGGATTCCTTCAATATGGGAGGCAAGCCCTTCAACTATGGCGCAAGCATAGTGTTCAGCGACTATATCTCCCACATCACCCGCTTCAACAACCCCAAGAAGCTCTTCGCCAAGACCTACTGGGTAGGCCAGACCTACGGCGAAATCTGGGGTTATCACGTAGATGGTCTCTTCGCCACCGACGCTGATGCCGCGGCTTATCCCGTGGACCAGTCCAAGGTGAACGATTCCCAGATCTTCCCCACCACCACTACCTCTCCCAACGGCCTCTTCGCCGGTGAAATGAGGTTTGTTGACCTCGACGGAGACGGTGCCATCAACAAGGGCGCAGAGAAGGTTGGCGACAGCGGTGACTGGCGCATCATCGGTAACAGCCAGCCCCGCTACAACTACGGCCTTAACCTCAATGCCTCCTGGAACGGTTTCGACTTCGCAGTCTTCTTCCAGGGCATAGGTAAGATGGATTGGTATCCGCCGGCAGGCTTCCGTTCTTTCTGGTTCCTGTACGACCGCCCCTACCAGACCTTCATCCCCAGGGACTTCCAGGATGATTGCTGGAGCGAGTCCAATCCTAACGCATACTATCCCCGTCCTCACGGATATGTGTCAATGAATGCCAACCGTCCTTTGGGCGTCACCAACGACCGCTATCTGCAGAATATCGGTTTCCTCCGCCTGAAGAACCTTACCTTCGGCTACACTCTTCCCGAGAATCTCACCAAGAAATTCTCCGTCCAGAAGATGCGTATCTACTTCACCGGCGAGAACCTCTTCTACTTCGCTCCCGGCCTCCACGGCGACTTCGTCGATCCTGAAATGGCCCAGACCGGAGGCACCGGACGTATCTATCCCTGGCAGAAGAGCTTCAATATCGGTATCGACATAACCCTCTAATGAATCCTGCAATGAAAAAGATTTTATTCTCCATACTTACCATAGTGCTTGCCGGGTTCGCTTTCACCGGCTGCGACGACCTGCTGGACGCCGTGCCTAAGGACAGGCTCACTTCCGACACTTTCTTCAAGAACGAAAGTGAACTCAAGGCTTTCGCCATCGTCTTCTACGAGGCCTTCCCCGAAGCTGACGTCTATGTCGCCAACGACGACCACTATACCCAGAACAATATGTCCAACGAGGAAATGGGCAAGCGTACCATTCCTGCGAGCGGCGGCGGTTGGAGCTGGGGGGCTCTCCGCAACATCAACACCCTGCTCGAGGATCTGGACCACTGCCCGGACAAGGCTGTCCGTGCCAAATATGAAGCACTGGCCCGTTTCTTCCGCGCATACTTCTACTTCAACAAGGTAAAGCGTTTCGGCGACGTCCCCTGGTACGACAAGACCATCGGCTCCACCGACACCGAAGCCCTCACCCGTGAGCGCGACAACCGTGAATTCATACTCGGGAAGATGCTCGAGGACATAGACTTCGCCATCGACAACCTCCCTGTCGACAAGAGCGCCTACGAGGTTACCAAGTGGACCGCAATGGCCCTGAAATCCCAGATCTGCCTGTTCGAAGGCACCTTCCGCAAGTATCACGCAGGGGATGTCTTCCTGCAGACCATCCCGGCAGATGCCCACAACTACAAGTGGTATCTCGAGGAGTGCGCCAAGGTGTCCAGGGAATTCATCCAGACCAGCGGTTACGGCCTGCATCCCAGCTACTTCGAGCTCTTCCATACCATGGACGCTACCAATCTTACCGACGAGGTGATACTGGCCCGCAACTACAATAAGACCTACGGCGCCTACCACAATGCCGGCAGCACGATGAACACCGGTTCCCGCGGCTGCCCTTCGGCCACCAAGAAACTCATCGCCAGCTTCCTTATGAAGGATGGCTCCCGCTTCACCGACATCGCCGGTTGGGAGACTATGAACTTCGTCCAGGAAACCGCCGACCGCGATCCCCGTCTGGCCGCCAGCATCCGTACTCCCGGTTATGCCCGTATGGGTGAGACCGTACTCACTTCCCCCGACTTCAAGGTTACCTTCTCCGGCTATCATCCCGACAAGTATGTCACCACGCCCGAGCAGGATACCAACAACTCTTCCGACATCGACCTCATCCTCTTCCGCTCCGCCGAGGTTTACCTCAATTTCGCCGAGGCTCTTGCCGAGGCAGGCGAGCTTACCCAGGCTGACCTCGATATGTCGGTGAACCTCCTCCGCAGGCGTGCCGGTGTCAGCGCAGGTATCGACCTCGCCACTGCCAACGCCAACCCGGATCCCTTCCTTACCAATGCGGCCTGGGGCGGATATCAGAGCCCTGTCCTGCTGGCTGATGCCAACAAGGGCGTCATTCTCGAGATACGCCGCGAGCGTGCGGTAGAGCTCTGCCAGGAAGGCTTCCGCTACTATGACCTGATGCGCTGGAAGGAAGGTAAACTCTTCGAGACTCCTTTCTATGGCATGTATTTCGCCGGCACCGGCGCCTTCGACGTCGATGGCAACGGTACCAACGATATCGAGATCTACACCGACAGCAACAGCAACAGCGCTGCCACTGCCAAGAAACTCAATGACGAGATCTTCCTCAAGGATGGCGACAGCGGCCTCGTATGGCTGCACAAGACCATCGTCCGCAACTGGGACGAGAACAAGGATTATCTCTATCCCATCCCTACCGACGAGCGCAACCTTACCCATGGAAAACTCACCCAGAATCCCGGCTGGGACGACGGTTTAACCTTCTAATCGAAGTACGACAATGAAAAAATATATTTTCCATATTTTGGCAATAGTTTCTGCCGCTCTTCTTCTGGGCTCCTGTGTCCAGAAGGAGGACGGACGGCAGGACGAGCAGCCCGTCGCCACATCGAAGGGTATCTTCTATGTCGGCGCCGACGTTCCTTCCGATGTCCTGGAAGTATCTTCCGCCAAGGCTACCACCATCCTTGTCAGGGCCCTTGCCGACGAAGGCGAGGTTTCCGACATCGTGCTCAAGATCAGCTTCAAGGCAGATCCTGATGCAGTGGCGGCTTACAACGAAGCCCACGGCACCTCCTATGTGATGAGCCCCGGCTCCGCCTACGAATTCACCAGCCCCGAGGCTATGATGCCCCGCTACGGCCGTTCCTCGTCCTCCGCAAAGCTGAAGCTCTCCGCTTCCGGCCTCGAGGACGGAGTTACCTATATCCTCCCTCTTACCATCGACAAGGTCAGCGGTACCGATCTGTGGGGGCTCAAGGACGCCCCTCAGGCATTCATCATCTTCAAGAAGGCCTATGTGGCCCCGAATGCCGGTTCAGGTACCAAGGAAGATCCCTACAACATCTACAGCGCAGCCGACCTGAAGGCAATGAAGAGCTTGCTGGTCGAAAAGAAGGTCGTGTACTTCCGTCTCCAGGAAGATATCGATATGGCCGGCATCGAGAACTGGGAACCCCTCAACTGGGAATCCCCCTATGAGCTCGGCATCGATTTCGACGGCAACGGACACACCATCTCCAACTTCTACTGCGAATTCACCGACTATCCCAGCTTCTTCGGAGTGCTCAACGGAAGGTGCTATGATGTTACTTTCACCAAGGCCAAGGTCCTCGTGAACAACGCCCGTTCCGGCATACTCGCCGGTTACTGCGGCCTTCAGGATGCTTCCAAGGGCATACGCGGAGATTGCGAACGCGTGCATATCCAGGGCGAACTCGACCACACCCCTTCCACCAAGTACGGTGCAGGCGGATTCTTCGGATTCATGGGCACCGGGTCGCTCCGTGCCTGCTCTGCGGACGTGGTCATCAACTCCAAGCTGAACAACGTAGGAGGCCTCTTCGGCTATTGCGGCAAGGAGGTCGAAGTCGTTGACTGCTGGACTACCGGCGAAATCACCGGCGGACAGCGTGTCGGAGGCATAGGCGGCGGTACCGTCGGTGACGACGACCCTGCCGTGCCTATCAGGATCGCCAACTGCTACAGCACTGCCAAGGTCCACGGATCCTTCGGTATCGGCGGCATTGGCGGATACTTCTGCAAGGCAAAGGCTACTCCTAACGACGTGGATCCCGGCAACATCTTCGAGAACTGCATCGCCTGGAACGAAGAGATCAGGGCCAACGCCGGCATAGGCGGAGCAGGAGTCCCTACCCCCGGCGACCTTTCCCACTACAGCTGTGGCGCCATCGTGGGCTGGACCGCTGTCCGGAACACCCTGCGCAACAACTACCGCAACCCTGCGATGAAGTACAACGAGGCCATCTTCTTTGACTATACCGACGCCTTCTCGCTCTACGACCAGGCCGACGTATCGCCCGCATCTCCCCTCGTGGTGGTGCCCGTCGACGGAGCCAACTACAACTATCCTTACCACGGCAAGGCAGCCCCTGCCGGCAAGACCCTCTCCGAGGTAGCCAAGAGCCTCGGCTGGAGCACCAGCATCTGGGATTTCAGCGGCGAAGTGCCCGTGATCAAATCCAAGAACGGCGGAGCCGAGAACGGTTCCAGCCAGGGCCAGCTTCCTGATTTCGAAGAAAACGAATTCTACAACTAATGAATCATCAGATTATGAAAACAAGATACACTTTTATAGCCTTGTCGATACTTGCTGCAGCTATTTCCTGCACCAAGACCGAGCAGCTTGAGCTTCAGGCTCCCCAGGGTGATCTGGTGACCATTACCGCCACCCTTCCCGAGGATGTCGAAATCAAAGGCGGCGGCCTCAAGACCCTGCTTTCCTGGACCTGGAACGTCGGCGACAAACTTACCGTCATCGGCGAAACCACCGAGACCTTCAACATCAAGCCCGGCTTCACTGCCAAGAAGGCCGAGTTCGAAGGCCCCGCGGTAAAGGGCAGCAAGTTTACCATCCTCTATCCCGGCCAGTCCGCCCTCGAGAGCGACTGGAACACCCAGGTGCAGAATGGCAATGACAATATGGACCATCTCAAATACGAAGCATCCCTTGCCGATGTTGACGACTACACCACCTTCGCCTTCAACTCCGAGTGGGCTGAAGAGCACGGGGGCAGCCTGAAGCAGACCGGCGTGCTCGTATTCACCATTCCTCTTCCTGTCGAGATCACCAAACCCGACACCCTGATAATGAGCTGCGACGACGCAGTCTTCTATGCCGGAAACAAGGACGAGAAGACCAAGTCCCTCAAGATGGCCCTCAATGAGTGCACCCCCGAGGACAGCGTGCTGGTTGCCTGGATGACCACATCCTGGAACGAAGTCACAGTCCCCAGCGGAGCATCCCTCGTCATCAATATCATCGGTAACGACAGGTCCATGAGCCGCGACGTCATCCTTTCGAAGGACGCCTTCCTCAAGACCGGATACATGAATACCTTCACCTTCAGCGGAAAGAGCGGATGGACCGACGAGGCCGTCAACGCCCACTATGCCGGAGGCAAGGGTACCAAGGCCGATCCTTGGATCGTGAAGACCGCCGACCAGCTCCGCGCCATCGCGGGCGACCTGGCGGAGGGAACCTTCCGTTACTATAAGATGGACGCTGACATCGACCTTACCGGCGGTGCAGAGTGGGTCCCTCTCAACAACGAGAACGAATTCTCCAAGGGTATAGAGTTCGACGGAAACGGCAAGACCATCAAGGGCCTGACCGTAACTTCGAATGTGCCTTATCCCAGCTTCGCAGGCGTGCTCTACGGCTCCATCAAGGATGTCACCTTCGAGGATGCAGTCATCGAAGGAAATGAGAACAATGCCGGCGTGGTGGCAGGTTACATCGGAACCTCCGGCAAGGTCGGCAACTGCAGCGGCGTCAGCGTGAAGAACGCCACCGTCAGCGGTTCCGGCAAGAACGTGGGCGGATTCGCGGGCGTCATAGGTGCTGACGGCACCATCAGCGACTGCCACGTGGACGGCGCCACCGTCACCCAGAACGCCACCGCCACCGGAAGCTCCGCAGCCGGTTTCGCGGGAAGTGTCAGCGCAGCTGCCAAGTTCAGCAATTGCATCGTGAAGGCAGATGTCTCCAACCCTGCCAGCTACTATACCGGTGGTTTCATCGGGCAGATCAGCGCGGCGGTCGCAGCATCCTTCGAGAACTGCGCATTCCTGGGCGGAACCATCTCCGCAGGCAGGAGCAATGCCGGCAACTCTCCCGTCGCAGGCTTCATCGGCCGTGTGAACAAGAACAGCCACGCCAGCTTCACTAACTGCTATGTCGATGGCGCAACTGTCACCGCCCCCCTGTCCGGCCGTATCGGCGGATTCGTGGGTGATGCGGGCGACAAGAACAATATGTTCAGCAACTGCCACGTAAGCAACAGCACCCTTTCCGGAGCCCAGCATCTCGGCGGCTTCGTGGGTACTTACGCAACTGCCAGCAAGTGCTATGTCGAGACTACTACCCTGAATGCCAACAACGCCAATACCGGCGGTTTCGCGGGCTATCCCGAGAACTCGGTGTTCAGCGATTGCTACGTTGCCTCCAGCGTCGTGGTCAACGGCGGAACCTTTAACGCCGTGGGCGGATTCATGGGAATCTGCAAGGCCGGCGCCACCATCACCAACTGCTTCACCGCCGCTTCCGTAAGCGGCACCGGCACCGGAGTGGGAGCATTCATTGGCAATGTCGATGCCGCCCCTGCCTCCATCACCAAGTGCATCGGTTGGAACCCTACACTGGAATTCTATGGCGCCGTCAAGAGCGGTGTCAGCACCGAGAAGATCACCGACAACTATGCCGGCACGGAAGGAAGCATCTCCTCCCACGCTTCCACCTTCGGATGGAGCACCGACATCTGGGATCTTTCCGGAGATACTCCTAAATTGAAATAAGTATGAAACGCATAACCTTACTTATTATCGCTATCCTTCCCCTGCTCCTTAACGGGTGCGGGGGCAAGGATAATCATATGGACCTCCCCGCTCCGCCCGACAATGGCAAGGAACAGCCCATCGACGACGGCGGCGGCAACGGAAATGGCAACGGAAACGGCGGTGGCTCCACCACCACCAATCCCTGGGATGCCAACCGTGGCAAGGTGGTCACTCCTTCGGGCACGCAATGGACGTCCACCACTGTGCGCGAAGGCATCACCTACTATCATTTCTCCGGCAAGGACGAACTCTCCGGCCAGAAGGAAGAAATCTTTGCAGTAGATCTGGACCTTTCTAATCCTAAATACGAAATAAAGCTCACCCGCCTCGCATCGGCGGCGGTCACCTCCCAGGTGCACAAAAGCAACAATGCAATAGCCACCATCAATGCCGGATACGAGCAGGGATCCATCTACATCCGTTCCGCATCCATCGACTATTCCATCATCCCCAACGTGGAGATTGGCAAAACCGAACAGGATAACTGGAAGAGCGAAGGTGCTTTCTACATCACCAGCACCGGCAAACCCGGAATGGTCTTCGTAGGCTCGCCCAAGCGGGACGGCGTGGTTTCCGGCATCCAAGGCGGAACTTATGCCGAGGCCGTGAAGAAGCAGCGCGCATACTATATGGGCCTTGACAAGGCGCAGTATCCCTACCTGCTTTCCAGCGCTCCGACGCTGATCGACGATTTCAACCCGCTGGGAGAAAGCTTCTGCGATTATACCCTCTCCGCCAACCAGGTGAACGCCCTTAACAGCGAGAACCTCGAGCGCCACCAGAGGGTGCGCCATCCCCGTACGGCAGTCGCACTCACCGAGAACGGCCATCTCATATTGATAGTAGTGGACGGCCGTCAGACGAACAGAAGCGGCTTTTCCGCCCGCGAACTTACCCGCTTCCTCGTGAAGTGGTTCAACCCTCAGTACGCCCTCAACCTGGACGGCGGCGGTTCCACCGCAATGTGCGTGGAAGGCCTGGGCGACAGCAGGAACATAGTCAACTCTCCTATCCAGGACAACGAGCCCGGCAAGGAGCGTGCACGCGACACACACATAGTTATATTAGCCAAATAATAACCAGAGAATATGAATTGCAGATTCCATTTATTGTTGATGCTGGCAGCTGCGGTGATCTCCGCATCCTGCTCCGAGAAAAACGGACCTGACGAGCCCAAGGCCAAGGCCGGGTTCAAGGTCACCCTCCCTTCGGACGGCCCCCTCGGCGTTTGCCGCTGGAACGAAGCCGCCGAAATCCGCGTAGGCGAAGGCGTATTCAAGATCAAGGAAGGCGCCGGAAGCTCTGCCGGAGTTTTTGAAGGCACTCCCGCAAAAGACAATTACTACACCATCGCCTATCCCGCCGTAATCACGAATACGGACACTTATCTGGCCTATTCCGTCGACGGACAGGCACAGGTGGGCAATGGCTCTGCAGCTCATCTTCCCTGGACCGTGCTTATGGAGGATGTGACCTCCTGCAAAGATGTCACCCTCTCCAAGGAATGGGCCGGAGCCAACCAGGGTTCCTTCCGTTCCAACGGAGTAGTGGCCATGAACTTGACCCTGCCTGCCGATGCCGGCAGCATCTCGTCCATAGTCCTGGAGGCCGCCGGCACCCAGTTCCCTCTGGACAATGCAGGAAACGTCAAGGACGGTAAGCTCACCCTGGTCGTCTCCGATGTGACCGCAGGTGCCCAGCCTATCAAGGCTTACCTTGCAGTATCGGAGAAGACCGTCGATATCGAGGCAAACACCCTCAAGATATCCGTGATGGGTGCCACGTCCTACTATCTTACCCTTGCCGAGGCCGTGAAAATGGGCGGCGGAATCCTTACCGAGATTAGCGTAAGCGACGCATCCGCCTGGACCGCCTTCGTTCCGCTCGAGGGTAAAGGGACCCAGGCATCTCCTTATATCCTCAGCGCTCCCGAGCACCTTGCGGCGATGGGAGACCTTATGGTGGAAGGGGAGACTACCTGGTTCCAGATGAATGCCGACATCGATATGGCCGGCATCACCGGATGGACCCCGCTCAACATCCTCACTCCTTACAACAAGGCTATCCACTTCGACGGAAAGGGCCATACCATTTCCAATTTCAGCTGCGAGTCGGGCATCTATCCCAGCTTCTTCGGCGTACTCAACGGCACCGTGAAGGACGTGGTGTTCGAAGGCGCCACCATCGCTGGCTCCGGTAAGACGGGCGTCGTGGCCGGCTACATCGGCACCAATATCGGCACCAAGGAAGCGCCCGAATATGTGACCGCCACCGTGTCCGGAGTTACCGTACAGAACTCCACCGTGACCGCCGACAGCTATGCCGGTGGCCTCGCGGGTCAGGTCTATTCTCCTTCTACCATCACCGGCTGCGTAGTCAAGAATACCAAGATATCCTCCAGCAGCGAGCGTGCCGGCGGACTCATCGGCCAGCTTGGCGTGACGGATTTCCCCGTGAATGCCAACGTCAGCGACTGCGCTGCCGAGAATGTCGAGGTCGAAGCTGTCAAGAACGTCGGCGGCCTTATCGGCGTCAGCTATAACAATATCAGCGGCTGCACCGCATCCGGCCACGTGACCCACACCGAGGCTTACAGTAAAGAGGTCTCCGTCGGCGGTCTCATCGGCCACCTGGAGAGGGCCAATGCCAGCGGATGCTCGGCTTCCACCAAGGTCGAAATTACCCTCCAGGGCCGTTCCATAGGCGGCTTCGTGGGTACTTTCAAGGGCGGAAAGATCGAGCGTTGCTTCTCTACGGGAGATGTCGTCGGCACCCACCGCAACAACGGAGGCTTCGTGGGCCTTGTCCAGGCAAGCGCGGTTTCCGCCACCATAGAGAACTGCTACTGCACCGGCAATGTAAGCTCCCTCGCCTATATGGGCGGCTTCGCCGGCCTGATCGACGGCCAGCCCGAAGCGGTGAACATCACCAACTGCTACAGCAGCGGAAAGGTGAACTCCAGTTCCTTCGGGGCAGGCGGTTTCATAGGATTCCAGTCCAGCACCGTCTTCAAGGCTAATGGCTGCGCCGCCTGGGGCAGCGAACTTAAAGCCGGAGTCTGTGGTGCCGATAACTGGAGCAGCGCCGCCTTCAGCGCAGTGACTTATCCTCTTTCCACCATCACAAACTGCTACCGCAACCCTGCCATGGCTATAACCGCCTTCTGGGTGCCGGACGCAAGTTATTCCCATCCCGACGTTAGCCCCAGCAGCCCGCTGATCAAGCAGGACGGCACGCCTTCCAAGGCTACCGCAGCTGCCAGCGGTCAGGACGGATGGCCCCAGTTTGCCTACCACGGCAAGGTCGAGGCCGGAAAGACCCTTTCCCAGCTCGCCTCCACTACCCTTGGCTGGGATTCTTCCGTCTGGGATTTCAGCGGAGATACTCCTGTGCTCAAAAAATAATTGAAATACGATGAGACCAGTACTCAAGTTTTCCGTATTCGCTCTCATCGCCGCCTGTCTTCTCTCCTGTGGGAAGAATTCACCCGACCCGACCCCGATTCCGTCGGGGTTGGAGGTGAGCGGCGATGGCATTGAATTCGCTGCCGCCCAGCCCATGACCCCCGTTTCGAAGGGTGTATGGGACATCTATGCCCGTTTCAATAACGGTAAAGTCAAAGTTTCCCAGAACGATGGCAAGGAATTCCTTTCCATCCAGGTAAACCCTCTTAAAGAAGGCATCTGCCGCCTCCGCGTGAAGGCCGACAAGAGCTGGAGCCTGGTGCTTATCAAGAAAGTATCCCTCGTAGTCACCGAGGGCGGGGTAGATAATCCCAAGGCGGGCGTCAAGCCTCCCATCGAGGCCGTCTATGAAGGTGCGGGCGTGTGGAGCGTTTCCAAGCTCTACATCGCCACCGACCATATGCGCTACCGCTTCGAACTCGAGACGGACAATCCCTCGGAACTGAAGTACTGGTGCGCCACCTGGGACAACGCCGGCAGCCAGCCCTCATCCTACACCCAGGGCTATACCGACATCCGCGCCCTCGGGCAGGAGGAATACGATGCCCTGATGCTGAAGGACACCCGCGCCTGCTGGATGTTCCCTGCAGACAAGTCCCTGAAGCTGGCGAATTTCACCCTGTCCATGAACCAGGCTTCTTCGCAGGAAGTAAGCTTCGCTACGGCCCACACCGGCCCTATAGCCATCTTCATGGGCGACAGCATCACCTGGCAGTGGGGGACCAATCCCCGTGAGATATCCAAAGACAAGATAGTCATCCCTCTCAGCCCCCTGCCTTCCTGGCTCGAGGACAAGGGCAACAATGTCAAGGTCACCTGGCATCCGGATTTCTTCAGCCGCAACAATTACCTCGACAAGGGAATCAGCGGGCAGAATACTTCCCAGATGCTGGCCCGTTACAAGAAGGATGTCATCGCCCTCGATCCTCAGTGCGTAGTCATAATGGCCGGCACCAACGACCTGGCCCAGGGCTATTCCAAGGTGGAGATACTTAACAATATCAAGAATATGGCGGAGCAGGCCGAGGCTGCGGATATGCACGTCGTGCTTTGTTCCATCACTCCTTGCAACCACGAGTATTCCGTGCTGAGCAACCCCAAGACCAAGGGTGCGCACATCATAGCCGTCAATAATATGGTCAGAGAGTATGCGGCCTCCAAAGGCTTCACATACTGCGACTATCATCCTGCCCTGGTGGCCGCCGACGGCCTGTCGATGCAGGAGCGATTCTGGCTCTACGACGACCTCCATCCCAATCCGGATGCCTACACCATAATGGAGGGCATCATCAAGCCCATCATCGATGAGCTGACCAAATAGATTGATTATAAACCACATAAACACCAATGAAAACTATCGATTATCGTAAGTATCAGTCTCCGGACGCAAGAGTCCTGGAGATTGCCTGTTCGTCAATGCTGCTGCTCAGCGGCATAGACAGTCTCTCTATCGACGAAACCATCGGCAGCCTCGGCGAGGTTTCTTTCGATGGCCTTAACGAAGATTTCATTTAAACCCGACACGCCATGAAAAAGACTATTAAATACATCCCGTTCATCGTCGCGTCGATCTTCGCATTCGCGGCATGTACAGCCGAAACTATCGACAAACCTGTCTACAAGGCAGGCGAGCAGATTAAGATATCCGCCACTCTTCCCACTCTCGAGGATGCTCCCGCATCCGTCAAGGTGGATTTCGCCCAGGGTACCAATAAAGTCGACCTCAGCTGGAGCGCGAGCGACCAGCTTACCATCATCGACGAGGCCAGCTCGGCTTATTCCACCTTCGACCTTACCGGCGTGAGTGGTTCCAAGGCCGAGTTCTCCGGAACCGCAGTTTCCGGTTCTTCCTTCACCGTGCTGTATCCCGGCACCTACACCAGCGTGTCGGATATCGAATCCCACGCCTACGACTCCCAGACCCAGACCGGCAACGGCAGCCTGGCTCATCTTACCGAAGCCTACAGCGCAAAGATCGGCGGACTGACCGATATCAGCAACGTGGCCTTCGCAGCCCCTGCCGGAGGAAGTTTCGTGCAGAGCGGTATCCTCAAGTTCTATCTCCAGATGCCGGATTGTGTTGACGGTGTCAAGCAGGTCGGCATCTCCACCGATACCGACGCATTCCATACCGACAACTCCGACACCATGGACAGTTCCCTCTGGCTCAACCTGTCCAGTATCACCCTCGATGCCCATCACGCCTTCACGGCCTATATGGCAACATCTTGGAATACTTCCACCGTCGCAAGCGGCAAGACTCTCACCGTGAGAGTCATTGACGGTAACGACTTGGAATGGAAGAGAGAAGTCGTCCTTACCGGCGACTTTACCCTTACTCCCGGCCTGGTGAGCGTAATCAAGCTCAACAAGAATGGATGGGCCTCCCCCAACCGTTATGCCGGTGGTTCGGGCATAGAAGGAGATCCTTATCTGATAGCTACTCCCGAACAGATGGTGTATATGAATCAGGATCTCGAGAACGGCAAGACCAGGTACTTCAAGCTGATCGACGATATCGATATGACATCCGTAAGCGGTTGGGTTCCTGCCAACAATGTTAAGGAGGATGGTAAGTTCGACAAAGGAATCAACTTCGACGGCGACGGACATACCATTTCCTACTTCAGTTGCAGTGGCACGGCTTATCCCAGCCTCTTCGGCGTGATCCATGGAAGCGTCAAGAACCTGACAGTCGACCATGCAACTATTACCGCCGGCAACAATACTGCCGGTGTCATTGCTGGTTACATAGGATCCTCCGACGGCGCTGCTACCGGAAGCCTCAGCGGAGTAACCGTAAGTAATTCTACAGTTACCGGTAGCAAGAGACATTTGGGAGGATTTGCTGGCTATGCGAACAAGGTGTCAGGTGTTATCTCTGATTGCCATGTTATCAATACAAGTGTGAGCTCCTCCGCCGATCGCGTCGGTGGTCTCTTCGGACAAGTTGATGAATCTATTGATATAGCTGGCTGTTCTGCCGAGGCTGTCACTGTTGAAGGAACCATCAATATCGGTGGCCTTATCGGCGTTGGCTATGGTCGTGTGGTGAATTGCACATCCTCAGGCACAATCACTTCTTCGAATACGACAAAAGATACAGATATTGCCTTGGGTGGACTTGTGGGTTATGTCGATATGGCATCGTCAATCATTTCCAAATGCTCGTCTTCCGTAGTGGCCAATCAGACAACCAATGGACGCGACATTGGCGGCCTGGTAGGTAAGATTATTTCCGGGACCATTGAAAAGAGCTTCGCTACCGGAAATGTAGCAGGTATACAGCGTAATGTAGGCGGCCTTGTAGGTCTTGTTACCAGCGGAAGCGCTACGATAAGAGATTGCTATGCGACCGGAAATGTTGTTGCCAATGCTTATTCCGGCGGTCTTATCGGTCTGTACGAAAAAGGAAGCGCGGAAATCAGCAACTGCTATGCAACCGGCGATGTTTCCGGAGCCGGTTTTGCCCTTGGCGGCTTGATAGGTGTAACCGGTACAGGCCTTACCATAAGTAATTCCGCTGCTTGGAATGGTTCCATTACACCTGGTACCCACGGCTCCGGCAACTGGAGTTCGGGAGCTGTCATAGGTGTTACTTTCCCGACAGCTACAATTACCGACTGCTACCGCAATCCTTCGATGGCACTTACCGCCTACTGGGTTCCTGCTGCCGATTACAGTCATCCGGATGTGAGCCCCGCTCACCCTTTGGTAAAGCAGAATGGCACTGAGACCTCGGCGACCTCTACTTCAAAAGGCCAGGACGGCTATCCCCAGTTCCCTTACCACGGCAAGGTCGAGGCCGGAAAGACCCTTTCCGAGCTCGCCTCCACTACCCTCGGCTGGGACGCCTCCATCTGGGACTTCAGCGGCGCAATGCCTACACTGAAATAATTATTTAAACACAAATATTATCTTTGTACAATGCACAAACTGACACTGACACTGCTTATATTCCTGTACGGAACGCTGAACCTGTTCTCCCAGGCCCCTGCGGGCGAAGGATGGACTTCGAAGAAGGTCGCCGAAGGAATCAATTATCTTACTTATTCAGGCGTAGAGAGCATCTCCGGATCACCTCAGCAGGTATTCGTGATTGATTGGGACACCAACGATCCCACCCACGCCCTGCGTTTTACCTGGAACAAGAAAGGGCACGTCAGTTCAGATCTTTTCCGTCAGAACGATGCGGTCGCTACCCTCAATGCGGCCTATGAACCCGAATCCGTAGTCATACGCGTCGGAGGGCAGTTCTATTCGCAGATGCCCAACGACAAAGTGATGAAGGAGCCCGTTCCCAACTGGAAGAGCGAAGGGGCCGTGTACGTCGATAACGACGGACACGACATCCGCATCGCCTTCGACGGCAAGGGCAAAAGCATCGAAGAGCAGAGGGAGTTCTACTCGAACTCGAGCTGGGACAACATATTCACCAGCGCTCCTATGCTCATCGACGACTTCGAACCGGTGGGTGCTTTCTTCGTGGACAGCACCCTCACGGCCGCCCAGCTTGCAGAGTACAACTACGAAGCTTCTACCCGTCACCAGGGAGTGCGCCATCCCCGTACGGCCGTCGCGCTTACGGCGGACGGGCACTTCCTGATGATAGCGGTGGATGGCCGCAAGCCCGGCATCAGCGAGGGTATGTCCGCCCGTGAGCTCACCCGCTTCATCGAGCGCAACTTCCATCCCCGCTATGCACTGAATATGGACGGTGGCGGCTCCACCACCCTCTGCGTACGCGGAGAGGGGGATCCCACCACCCACGTGGTGAACTATCCCACCGGCAACAAGAAGTACGACCACGCCGGCGAGCGCAGGCTCTACACGCATTTCTGCATAGTAGATGTCAAGAAGCCCGATACCGGCGTACGCGAGAAGGTCCGCAAGGATATCAGCCTTGCCGCCGGCCTGGAGACCCCCTACGACTGCAGCGCCAAGAAGCTCAGCCCCGCTCCCAAGGGCTACGAGCCCATCTTCATAGAACACTACGGCAGGCACGGCTCCCGCTATGCTTATTCCCGCAAGATCTATACTTATCCCCTGGAATGCCTCCGCGCCGGGGCTGCTTCCGGCAATCTTACCAAGCGCGGATTCAAGCTCCTGGAAGATATGGAAGCTTTCTGGGAGAAGAACCAGTACAAGGTGGGGGACCTGTCTCCCCTGGGATGGAAGCAGCACAGCTGGATAGCCGGGAACATGGTGGAAACCTATCCCTCCGCATTCAAGAAGGGGAGCGTGGTGGATGCCTGCTCTTCCGCCTCGGTCCGCTCCATAATGAGCATGACCGCCGCCGTCAGCAGCATCTCCCGCGAGGCCCCCAAGGCGGAAGTCTATGCCCACGAAGGCATGCTGGACATCCAGGCCACCCGCCCGAACACCAACGACAATCCCTTCGCCTACAAGGGCCCCAAGACCATCTTCCCTTATCCTGAGAGCTCCGCGGAATACTTCTACCGTAGATTCCCCCAGTACAACACCGTGCTCGGCCGCATTTTCAAGGACCCGGCTGCGGCGATGGAGGGGAAGAGCGTGTATAATTTCTTCTTCTACTACGATATGCTGGTGGTCAGCCAGCCCAACCTTCCCAAGGAAGACAGGCTCGACTGCAGCGGACTGCTGACCGACGAGGAGCTCGCGATACTCTGGGAGACGGATGCTTACGAGCGCCTCAGGGAGTATCTCCCTTACCGCATTCCTTGCTGCTCCGTCATCGACGACGTGATTGCCAAGGCAGATGCCCGCCTCAAGGCCGGCAGCCGCGGTGCCGACCTGCGTTTCGGCCACGACCACGTGATGATGGCCCTGCTTATGGCGATGGATATCGACGGCTTCGGCTACCTTCCCGTCGCGGCGGATGATTTCGTGTACTACTTCCAGACCTTCCGTTCACCCAAGGCTACGAACCTGCAGTTCGTGTTCTATACACCCAAGAGGGGCAAGTCGAAGGATGTGCTGGTGAAAGTAGTATTCAACGGCGAAGAAGCCACCATCGGAAATCTCCAGCCCGTGGAAGGCCCTTACTACCGGTGGGATTCCGTCAAAGAGTATCTCCAGCGGAGAGTATCCCTCTTCGTTAATAGATAACTGGCGAAGAATTTATTAAATTTGTAGGATTTGTTGATTGATTATAAGAGATGAGTGTACTAGATTTCTTCAAAGCCAGTGCCCCCGCTGCAGTGAAAGTGCCTGCGGAAAAGGTGGACAGGACCTATAAGCGGCTGCGTATCCAGGCCTTCCTGGCCGGTACCTTCGGCTATGCGCTCTACTATGTCTGCCGCCTTTCCATGGGCGTGATGAAGCAGCCGCTTATCGACGCGGGCCTGCTGAACGCCACCCAGCTGGGTATCATCGGCGCCTGCCTCTATTGGGCATACGCCCTGGGCAAACTGGTGAACGGATTCCTTGCCGACAGTTCGAACATCAAGCGCTTCATGGCCACCGGCCTGGTGATCTCGGTGTTGATGAACTTCACTATGGGCATACTTGGCGTCGCCGCCCTCAAGGGCACCCTCGCCACATCCGCCCTCTTCGTCATCTTCGCCGTCTGCTGGGCGGTGAACGGATGGTCGCAGTCTATGGGCGCCCCGCCGGCAATCATCGCCCTTTCCCGCTGGTTCCCCCTGCGCATCAGGGGTACGTTCTACGGCTTCTTCAGTTCCTCCCACAACATAGGCGAAGGTCTGTCCTTCATCTTCGTGGGAATGCTGGTCGCCACCTTCGGATGGAGGTGGGGCTTCTTCGGAGCCGCCCTGGCGGGAGTGCTGGGCATCCTTATAATCATCTTCTTCCTCCACGATTCTACCGAAGCCAAGGGCCTGCCTCCGGTCGAGGTGCTTGCCGGCGAGGTGGAGCAGAAGGATGAACTCAGCCCCGAACAGAAGCGCGCCCAGACCAAGAAGATGCAGGCCGCGGTCATCAAGAACCCCGGAGTGTGGATCCTTGCCCTCGCCAGCGCCTTTATGTATATGAGCCGCTACGCCATCAACGAGTGGGGTACCATCTTCCTGCAGGAAGCCAAGGGCTACGACCTTGCCGGAGCGGCCGCCATCATCGGCGTCAATCCCATCTTCGGCATCATCGGCACGGTGGTGTCCGGATGGCTCTCCGACGTGCTGTTCAAGGGCGACAGGAAGTATCCTGCCTTCGTGGCCGGTATTCTGGAATCCATAGCCCTGGCCCTCTTCCTCTTCGGCGGCCCCGCCAAGTGGGTGAACATCCTTGCTATGGTCATCTTCGGTATCGCCATCGGCGTGCTGATCAGCTTCATCGGAGGCCTGATGGCCGTGGACCTCGTCCCCCGTCAGGCAACAGGTGCCGCACTGGGAATCGTCGGTATGGCATCCTACGCCGCAGCCGGTCTGCAGAACGTGGTGACGGGCCTTCTGCTCGACAACCATATAGTAGAGGGCGTGAACGGAGCTATGGTGCACGACTACTCCTATGTCAGCTGGTTCTGGCTGGGTTCCGCCGTCATCTCCTTCCTGCTTCCCGTACTGAACTGGAAACGTAAACAACAAGTAATAGCATGAAAAAGTTTATTTTCCTGGCCCTGAGCCTGGCGCTTGCCGCCCTGCTCGCTGCCTCCTGCGGAAACAAGAAGAAAGCTGCTGCCGAGGCCGAAGCCGCCCAGGCTGCAGCCGAAGTCGAACAAGCTAAACAAGATTCTATCAAAGTGGAAAAGAAATTCTCCGATCTGGCCGAAGAGCCCATCTTCGACATCGTGACCAACTACGGTACCATCAAGATCAAGCTCTACAAGAATACTCCCAAGCACAGGGAGAACTTTGCCAAACTCGCCCTTTCCGGTTTCTACGACGGAATACTCTTCCATCGTGTGATCAAGGGCTTCATGATCCAGGGAGGCGATCCTCTTACCAAGGATCCTGCCAACGCCGACCGTTTCGGCACCGGCGGCCCCGGCTATACCGTGCCTGCCGAGTTCGTGCCCGAATACACCCATAAGAAGGGCGCTCTCGCAGCTGCCCGCCGCGGCGACGCTGCCAACCCCATGAAGGAGTCTTCCGGCTCTCAGTTCTACATCGTACAGGACCCCTACACCTGCGCGCAACTCGACGGAGAGTACACGGTTTTCGGCGAAACTGTTGAAGGTCTTGACGTTATTGACAAGATTGCAGCGGTCGAAACCGACCGTAGAGACCGCCCCGTGGCACAAGTTAAGATTATTAGTGTAAAACCTGAATAAACGGCCTTTTTGGCACGATATTCGCAATAAATTTTTTCGAATAGTTTTTTCATAGGTTAAATTTTAGGTTAGAATTGCGAACCGCCCCCGTTGGGAAACGAGGGCGGTTCATCTTTTTTGTTTTATAAATTATTTTGTATTCTTGCGTTCCGGTTCCGCCAGGGGGAAGTAGTTGTATCCCAATATGTTGAAGATGGGCTGATGGGCCTTCGCCTTCTCGCAGAAGCGTCCGAAGTCACGCGCTGAAGCAGCGCTCCACTGGACCTCGCTGATGGCGCAGAGCCTGGGCAGGGTCAGGTAGTACAGCTCATTAGTGTTGCGTATGTACTCCGTCCACAGATTGGCCTGCACGCCGAGTATGTGCTTCTGTGCGGTTTCGTCCAGATCTTCGTAGGGATCATAGCTGTAGACCTTCTCCAGCGGTAGCTGGTGGCGCTTCCAGTTCACGCCCACATAATCGTCCGAATCCTCCTGCTTATAGTCGAAATAGCAGTGGCTGTTCGGGCTCATTATCACGTCGAAGCCCAGGCCCGCAGCTTTCTTGCCGCCTTTGGCGCCACGCCAGGACATTACGGTCGCGCCCTCGGCAAGATCTCCCTCCAGGACCTCGTCCCAGCCGATGATCTTCCTGCCCTTGCCGGCAAGATGGTCCTGTATGCGCTTGGTAACATAGTTCTGCAGCTTCTGGCCGCGTGTCCCGCGCTCGTCAGCCTTGAGGCCGAGCTCGTCCATCCTGGCCTGGCAGGCCGGGCATTTATCCCAGGAAGGCTTGGGGCACTCGTCACCTCCGATATGGATATATTCGCTGGGGAAGAGCCCGCAGATTTCGTCAAGCACGTCGAAGAGGAACTCGAAGGTCTTCTCCTTTCCCACGCAAAGCACCTGGTCGGAAACACCCCAGCGCGTCCAGACCTGATAAGGGCCGCCGGTGCAGCCGAGCCAAGGGTAGGAGGCCATTGCGCCCAGCATGTGGCCGGGAAGGTCGATTTCGGGGATGACGGTGATGCCCAGCGCATCCGCATAGGCCACCACCTCGCGTATCTGGTCCTGGGTATAGTATCCGCCGTAGCGCTTGCCGTCGTTGGTATTCCTGTCATAGGTGGTCTGGGTGCCGGAACGGAAGGCGCCGATCTCGGTCAGCAGGGGATACTTCTTTATCTCTATGCGCCAGCCTTGATCCTCGGTGAGGTGCCAGTGGAAGCGGTTGATCTTGTAGAAGGCGGCAAGGTCCAGGAACTTCTTCACCTCGTCCACGGTATAGAAATGCCTGGCGACGTCCAGCATCACCCCGCGGTATGCGAAGCGCGGGCTGTCCTTTATGGTGCAGCAGGGGATGTTCCAGCTGACTCCTCCGGCGAGTCTGCCTGCAAGCAACTCCACAGGCATCATCTGCTTCAGCGTCATCAGTGCATACAGGAAGCCGTTATGTGCGGAGGCGGTCACCTTCGCCGCCTTGCCATTTATCTCGATGCAATATTCCTCCGGGGCAAGGTCGGTATCCTTCAGGAAGTAGAATCCCTTCAGGGACCCCAGCGGAGTGCGGGCATTGACTCCCGTGGCGCAGGCTATGCTGCTGACCTTGCCGGTAGCGACATAGAGCTCGTCCGCCAGCGACGCGATGGCCTTCACGGTCCTTTCTTCGAGGGTGCCATCGTAGTTGAAGTTCGCTCCCTTCACTTTGAAGGACCCCTTTCCCATAGTGATGCTCTGAGGCTGGGGGATGATGTGGAGTTCTGTGTCTTTCGCCTGCAAGCAGGATGAGCCCATTGCCAGGGCCAGTGCCAAAATCAGTATTCTTTTCATATATCAAAATAGGATTAGTCCTAGGATTCCGCCCGCAATCATCAGCAGTATGGGATTCACACGGAAGGCGTAGACAGCCACGAAGCTGGCCCCCATTATGACCCAGGAGGCCGGACTGCCGAAGTTCTCGGGGATGACCTCAGCGCGCGGGACCCATCCATCCGCCGAAAAACGGAACATCAGGATGAGGGCGGCGGCGCCGATGAGTCCTGCGACTGCCGGGCGGAGACCGTCCATAACGTCGCCGAACAGGCGGGTGCGGTGGTATTTATTATATAGGTAGATTATTCCATAGAAGATGATGAAGGAGGGCAGCACCAGTGCGAAGGTGGCGACGGCGGAACCGGCCAGTCCGGCCACCTCGTATCCGGTGTAGGTCGCGCAGTTTACCCCTATGGGCCCGGGGGTGCATTGTGAGATGGCCACGATATCGGTGAACTGAGCCTCGCTCAGCCATCCGAACTTGGTGACCACCTGGTCCTGGATCAGGGAGAGCATAGCCGCTCCTCCGCCGAAGGTGAAGAGCCCGATGAGGAAGAAGGTCGCGAAGAGTTGGAGGAAGATCATCTGCCCTGCTGCGCCTCCTTCGCTCTGCTGACGGCCACCGCGATGATGATGGTGACGAGTATGATATAGATGGGGGATACCTTCAGCAGCACGACGGCCACCAGCGACGCGGCCAGCACCGCCCAGCTCCACCATTTGCGGCAGCCCTTCCTGGCCAGGTTGACGGCCGGCACCAGTATCAGGCCAACCGCCACGGGACGCACGCCCTTGAAAATCTTCACCACCGTCGGATTGTCCTTTATCCCGGTGAATAGAATGGCTATAAGTAGGATGATTGCGAAGGAGGGGAGGACGGCCCCCAGGCTGGCGGCCACTGCTCCGCGCATGCCCCGCAGGCGGTATCCGGAGTATATGGCCATATTGACGGCGAGAATGCCCGGGGCGCTCTGGGCGAGCACTATGACATCAGGCATATCCTCCTCGGAGATCCATCCGCGCGAGCGCATTTCGGCTTCTATCAGGGGAATCATGGCATATCCGCCGCCGATGGTAAAGGCGCCTATCTTGGCGAAGACGGCGAATATGTTCCAAAGCGAGACCCCTTGTTTTGTCATAGGACACGAAATTAGTAAAAAAAATGCGAAAAATGTTTGGAGGAATAAAAAAAGTGCGTATCTTTGCAGCCCGTTTGAGAAAACGGCATAGGTCTTTGAAAATACTGGAAGAACAAGTACAAGCAAGTACCGAGAACAAAATAGATCGAGAGCGTTAATTTCTTTAAAGGAAAACAAGAGTGCCGAGATCAAGCTGGAACTTTAGAAATATACAAAGAAGAGTT
>JAEEGH010006963.1_pt1 | contig 27421 bp, 29 predicted proteins | sample 9134181 | NCBI WGS metagenome assembly JAEEGH01 (sample SAMN16246544, study PRJNA631951) | gut metagenome | biome: gut microbiome; feature: rumen; material: DP-attached | host: Bos | place: Iran: Karaj | collected 2018-10 | reverse complement strand
CATATGACGCATCTGTTCGGCTTTTTTGCGGCCTGGCTGTATTTTGTGCTTAGAATGGGAATTCACCCGATAAGAATATGGAAAGACACTTACAAAAGGTAAAATCTGGACAATTCTCTAAATATATATTTATGCTGATTTTTTTGATCGGCATGATAAGTCCGCTTTTTTCGCAAACTCCTTCTGTTGTTCGTAATATCAGACTTCCTTTATGGGCAGAGCTCGATGCTTACCCTGGACTTGAGCTTACAACTGATGAAAATGCTGGTCAGTTTGATTTTCCAATTTCCCAGATGCATAAAATTGCTCCCCTTATTATAAACGGCATGGTTTACGGCTGGAACTTTGTTTATGTTCCTTATGACAAGGCCCGCGGGGTAGAGGAGTATCTTGAAATAACAGAAATTGTTCCTGCAGAGGTTATTCGCGGTGGAATTAAATATTCTTCTCCGTGGATTGAAAATAATAATCTGAATGCCTGGGTAGAGTATACGCGTACTGATTCCCAGGTTCAAAGCTACAATCTCTGGGCTTCCATACAGAATCCGGTGATTGCAGGAATTGGTTATGGCTCTGTAGAAAAGGGATTTGAAGGGATAGAGGAGGCTGCCCGTGAATCTCTTAAAGCTGCCATTAGAAATCATTATAGAAAAACAATAAAAAACAAGCCTAAAGAGATAACAGGTTCTGTTTTAATCAGGAAGTTTCCGACTCTGGGAATAGATTCAGGGCGATATGTAATAAATCTTGATTTTTTCCTAGAATGCGGTAGAATAGTAGAGTATAGTGTTTACTAGAGAGGTGATTTTATGAAGAAATTATTAACTTTGTTAGCAGTTTTTGCAGTTTTGAGCACAGCCCTTTTTGCTGCTCCTTATGGTGATGATTTTGCTGAGAGAGAAAAATATGATGCTGAAAAAACAACTACAAAGACTATTATACCAGAAGATCAGCATTGTACAGATAAGAATGGAAAGGTTTGGATAGAATATACACCTATTCATGACGAATTGCGTATTTATTACGAAACTCTTTATGTAACTTTCGATAAGGGTGAAGCAATGAATACTGTAATGGCTTGTCTCCAGGACTTCCTCAAGGAATACAAGTATTATACTTACGAAGGAACAACAGAAAACGGAAAACGCTATTACAACTATAAATATATGGAAGATGACAAGGTTAAGTACTTTAAGGATGACCGCAAGCAGCGCAAGGCTATGTATTCTTCACATATAAAATTAATTCGCTAACCTATTTAGTATTTCTTTGAAATATGATAAACTTTAGCCGACGAAATTCTCTGTCGGCTTTTTTAATTTTTAAAAGGAGGTAGACCTAAAAAAATGCTTTCGCATTTTTTTTTAACGGTCTGCTATTATGGAAGTAACAAATATCATTAAAAACCTTCATCCACTTGAAATCAAGGTTTTGTTAAAGTATTCAGGACAGGATGAGCTTACATCAGAAAAACTCCAGAAGGAACTGGAATATAAGGAAGGTCACGCTAACCAGGCATTCTCATGGCTTTCTGGAAAGGAACTTCTTAAAGAAATCCGCCGTACACCACATACATTCTTTGAAATTACAGAAATGGGCCGCAAGCTTGCAGAAACCGGTACTGTAGAAGAGCGCATGGTAAACTTCCTTAAGGAAAAAGGTGCTCATACTATGCCGGAAATTGCTGCAGGAGTTGGTCTTGAGCAGAAGGATGTTGGTTCTGCTTTTGGTCCTCTCGTTAAGGACGGCGTTCTTAAGATGAATGCAGAAAAGAAGGTTGAATACACTGGTGCTGCTCTTCCTGAGCGCATTAAGGCAACTATGGAGCTTGTAAAGAAGGCAATTTCTGCTGAAGGTGGTCTTCTTAATAAAGATGATTTAAGTGCTGCAGAAGCTTCTGCTATGGAAGGTCTTGCTAAAAAACGCGGTGCTGCAGATTCTCCTTTCAAGATGATTGAACGCGAGACTGTATTCTACAAACTGCAGTCTGGTTTTGAAGCTGTTCGCGATGCCCTTAAGTCTGCCGGTGTAACTGGTAATGAAATTGGTGAAATTACACCAAAGATGCTTGCATCTGGTGAATGGAAAAACGGTACTTTCCGTGGATACAACATTGCAATTCCACCTGCACGTATTATTCCGGGACGCACAAACCCTTATGTTCAGTTCTTGGAAAGCGTAAAAGACAAGCTTTGTTCTCTTGGATTCCAGGAGTTTGATGGTCCGCTTGTAGAAACTGAATTCTGGAACGGTGATGCTTTGTTCATGCCACAGTTCCACGCTGCCCGCGATATTCACGATGTATACCGCATTAAGAATCCTACACACGCAAAATTTATTGAAGAACCATATTTGAGCAACGTAAAGGCTGCTCACGAAACTGGTGGAAACACTGGTAGCCGTGGCTGGAACTACACTTTTGATAATGAGTTCACACGCCGCCTGATTTTGCGTTCACAGGGAACAGTTTTGTCGGCTCATCAGCTTCACAAGGCTGAAGTTCCAGGCAAATACTTTGGTATTGCCCGCTGTTTCCGCTACGATAAGGTAGACGCAACTCATCTTTCTGACTTCTATCAGACAGAAGGTATTATTGCCGGTAATGACGTAACTTTGCGTGACCTTTTGGGTATGCTCAAGATGTTTGCTACTGAGATTGCCGGTGCAGAAGAAGTAAAATATGTTCCTGGTTACTTCCCGTTCACAGAACCTTCTATCGAAGTTCATATCAAGCATCCTGTATTGGGCTGGTTTGAGCTTGGTGGTTCTGGTATCTTCCGTCCGGAAGTTACAAAGGCTATGGGGCTTGATTGTCCTGTTCTTGCCTGGGGTATCGGTATTGATCGTATGGCACTGATGGCACTTGGCCTCAACGACCTCCGCGAGCTCTTCTGCGAAGACATTGAGAAAGTAAGACTTAGAAAAGCTAAGTTCTAGGATAGATGCTGAAACAAGTTCAGCATGACGAGGACGGTGGTTGAGTGCTTCGCGAAGCGAAGTATATCGAAACCACCGTTTTTTATTTTAAATTACGCTTTGAACAAATCTACTGTAGTATTCAGGGCGGCCTTTATGTCGGCTACACTATCCTGGTTGAGGACAGCAATTTTGAAAATAGCTGATTCCATGAGGCCGTAAAGAGTTTCGTTTACATCTTTTACATTGAGTTCTTTAAACTCGCCCTTTTGAATTCCTTTAATTACGATTGTACTCAAAAGGTGACGTACGCGGATAACTCTGCGGCGAACGCGTTCACTTGTATCTACACCAGATTTTTTGAGCTGCATAAGATAGTTCAAAAGTACGCTGAAGAGTTTTTTGTTGCTTTCGCAAGCGTCTGTAAGTCTTGTAAGAACCTTACGGAGTGCCTCTTCTGAAGAAAGGCTTGTATCTGACATAATCTTTTTAAGGTCTGTTTCAACCTCTGAAAGAAGCTCTTTTATACTTCCTAAAAAGATTTCGTGTTTATTCTTAAAGTAAATATAAAGAGTAGTACGGGTAATGCCGCAGCGGTCAGCAATTTTCTGGAAGGTTGCGTCTTCGTAACCTTCTTCAATAAATACGTCGAGTGATTTCTGTAAGATTTCCTGCTTGCGTTTATCGTGCTCAACTACAATTGCCATTTCGCTTACTCCTTATCTTCTGTAAATATAGAATGAGGTATCGAGATTTCCAGCCTTCAGTTTTTTGATGGCTGTTGTTTTGTGTCCAAAGCATTCCTGGAATTCTTCGTTAGAAGTAATGATTCCTAAATCCCAGCCGTTGAAGTCTGTCCAGAGACTCTGCATTTTTTTGTAAAGCTCGCGGGCCTGGTCTGCATCTCCAAGGCGTTCACCGTACGGAGGGTTGCAGAGAAGAAGTCCTTCATCGTAAGGTGCTTCAAGATCTGCAAAATCAGACTGAATGAAATCAGGGCGTGGAATATGAGCGCTGATATCAATTGACTTTAAAGCACGACCGGCCATAACACAGGCGTACTCGGCGTTTTTCTTTGCACGCTCTACTGCGGCATCATCGATATCAGATCCGGTTATACGAACTTCTACGTCTGTACGGATTTTTGCAGCTTCTTCGGCTTTAATTTCCTGAGCACGCTTTTCGTTGTATATCGGAAGGTTTTCCAAAGCAAAGCGGCGGCCAAAGCCTGGTGCTACATTGAAGGCGTAAAGAGTTGCTTCAATTGCAATGGTTCCCGAACCGCAGAACGGGTCGTGAAGCGGAGTCTTTCGTCGCCACATCATTTCCTGAAGAAGGGTAGCAGCAAGAGTTTCGCGCAACGGAGCAATACCTCCGTCTACACGATAGCCGCGTTTGTGGAGAGGAAGTCCGGAAAGGTCCAGAAGAACAAGCACCTTGTTTTCATCAACATAAACACGAATATCGCTCTGCTCGCCGGATTCCGGCATAGATGACATTTTCCAGACATCTCCGAGCTTAGAGTAAATTGCTTTATGAACGATTCCCTGAATTGAGTGTTCGGAATTAAGCTTACTCTTGTAAGTGCGAACCTTATCAACTACTACACGGGAATCTTTATTCAAATAATCCTGCCAGGCAACTGCATAAGTTCCATCGTAAAGAGCATCAAAATCTAAAGCGTCATATTCTGCAAGCTGGAGGTAAACACGGTCTGCTGTACGTAAACAAAGATTTGCTTTAAAAAGAGCGTCATCGTTTCCAAGAAAACTAACACGTCCAGGAGCGTTACCCTTGAGTTTATAACCTAAATGTTTAATTTCGTTACCGAGAATTCGCTCGGCGCCGACTGCGCATAATGCGACCAGAGTATTCATATTGGTCTAAAAATACCATTTTAACAATTTTTGTTCAATTGTCAGAATAAGCACTGCCGGTATAATCAGTCGGGTCAGGATTTTTTAGTTTATGCTGAGAGAAATGTCTAAGCCGGAAGAACCTGACTGAGACGGAATGTTGATTACCTTTGCGCTGCCTGCACCAAAAAGCTCGAGCTCCAAAGGTTCAGTCCAGATTATAGCTTTCTTGAGCTTTTCTTTATCTGGGATACCATCACTGTTTGAATCGTTGTCTTCCATTATATCTGTAGTGTCGTCTTCGTAAATAGTTTTCTGTGCAGTAATTCCAAGGATTTTTATATCTGTATCAAGGAAATCAGAAGGAAGAATATTTCTAAGGGGAACTGCAGAACCGTCAGAGATGTCGGAAATTTCAAAGGCCTGAGTATATTTATCACACTGAACAATCAGCATAGGCTTGTAGTTTTCAGTAGAGTATTCTGAAAAATCAGGCTCCTGAACAGTTCCATCGAATGTAAGTGTATATTCAACTGAGTCATAAATCAGAGAAGCGCCATTTTCCTTATATGTAAGAACTTCACTTTCGTCATAAGCATTATAGTTTGTTTCAATAAGGATTTTGTCAGACCAGGCAGAGTAATAATATTCTCCGTCGATATAATAGCGTACACGGTATTCGTAAGAATGCTCTTTTGTAATAAGTGAATCAATATAACAGTAGTTTTTATTGTCGTTTTCGAGAGCAATCGGATGATAAAGAACTCCAATGTTTATTACTTTGTCATTCTGCTTATCTCTTCTATAAATATTTACATATTTTGTATTTTTGCTGACCATTGGAATGATTAAAGTAATCTGATTATTTGTAACATTAACACCAGGCTTATCATAAAGATCTTCGTCTTCAACCTTTAATTTACAAGAGAAAAAAGTGAATGTGAGAAGTGCGAGAGAAATGTAAAAAAATGAAGTTCTCTTTTTCATATATAATACCTCAATTATTTATCGGCAGAAAAAGGGAACTTCTTTAGAAAAAGATTACCCGACTAAGCCGGGTAATAACACTGTTTTATTTTGCTTCAGACTGATTCAGCTGTTCTGCGGCTTCGAGTACTCCGTAGAAGGCAGGCTTACATTCAAAATTATTGCCTCTGAAAAGCAGCGGATACTGTGTGTGGCCTTTATGCATGCTGTTAAGCCAGGTCCATTCATCGCGGACACCCCAGAGCGTAACACCTTCAATTCCGTTTTTGCCTGGCTGCTTTCGGTTTCTTAAGAACATTTCAAAGTAGGTTTTATAGCAGGCCTTAAGTCTCATAGAGTTGTAGCTTGAAGAGCCGTTTGCAACATCCATTTCTGTAATCTGAACGTTTATACCCTTTGCAAGGAAGTTCTTTACAGCTTTTTCAAAATCAACGGCAGAATCATTTATACCGATGTGGGTCTGCATGCCAGCTGCATCAATTCGTGCATCAGGGGCTGCCTGAATTGCGTCTATGATTTTACAGATAGCCTTATTCTTATTTACAGAGGCACAGCCGTAGTCATTGTAAACAAGCTTAACATCCTTTGGAGCATATTTGTTTGCATAGCGGAAGGCATTTACAATAAAACGGTTGTTCTGATAAATTGCAAACCATTTGCTTGAGCTTGCATTGCGAAGGTAGTTTGATTCAGTTGCATTGTCCGAAGCAGCCTCATTTACAACGTCCCAGGCAATAATCATATGCTCGCCATTATTGTTTTTCTTTTCCCATTCGGCAACATGCTCCATAACTGATTTTATGTACCATTCCATGCGGGCATTCATTTCTTCTGGAGTTACCAGCTCAGTTTCGTTTTTACGGCTGAAGTTTTTCATAAAGAACCAGGCTGGAGTCTGGCTGTGCCATACAAGTGTGTGTCCACGTAGTTTAAGACCGAGTTTTTTCATGTCGGAAAGAATACTGTCCATCTGCTTGAAATTAGGGATATCAGCTGGAACCTCGTAGAGATTTCCGTCTTCTCCGCAGAATTCTGTAAGCTTTGCAGGCTTAGACCATCCAAAGATAAAATCAGGCTTAAATTCGTTTTCCATAGTGATTACGCTTGCCTGATGTGGAAGTCCTTTTTGCAAAAGACTTTCACGGAAGGTATTATTGTAAGAAACACAAAAGCCAAAATAATCAAAGTAGTCTTTATAAACATCTTTAATACCAGGAGCCTCAGTCCATTTTAATGGTGGAGGATCGTTCTTTGTGAGTCCGTCGCCATTAAGGCGAAGCTTGAAATTTTTAATGTAGATTTTTGTGTTGTCTTTTTCAAAGCCTGAACCGGATACATAAAGTTGTCTTTTTCCGGAAAGATGAACTGTAAGGCGTTTATTTACGCTGAACCATTTTCCGGCTGGCTGTTTATGCTCATAAAGCTTTGGAAAATTTTCCTGAATTTCATTAACCATCCATATTACACGATATGTATTGTCGCTTTTATTCTGAATGTACATATCGCAGGAAAGCTGAAGCTCGACATCCTTTCCTTCGTAGGCAGAAAGGTCTATTACAACCGGATTTGCACGAGTTGTTTTTGAAAGATCAATTTCTGTTACATCTTTTGCACCGTCAAATTTCTGATTGTATTTAATGGCTTTTCCATCTTCATCAATTCTTGTGATGCTGATAGAACCGTCGCTGTTTTCTACTACCTGTGGGTCTGAGCTTTTAGCACTGCAGCCAGTAAGCAGAATAAGGAGTGATGCAGTAAATACTGCAAGTTTCTTTTTCATATTCTTCATCATAAGTATTATTATTGTATCTAAGTCATAAATAATCTATAATGGAATTCAACTATCATTTGTTAAGGACACTTATTTATGGGAATAATGTTGAAAGACAAATTCGGCAGTGTGTTTGCAGAAATGTTGAAAAAATCACATGCTGCTGCAAAGATTGATGAAACAAAGGTTTATGAAGAAGCAAACATGGAGCTTAGACCTTACATGTGGAAGCTTCTGGACGAGGCCTTTAATTCAGAATCTGGCTTAGGAAACATTGAAAATTTTAAGGCTTTTTATGATTCAGTTGTAAAGGAAGGAAAAACTGGTCTTATTCTGATGGAGCATTATACAAATCTTGATTTACCAGGAATTCTTTATCTTCTCGAAAAGAATGGTGAAGACTGGGCAAAAGATCTTTCATCAAGAATTGTAGCAGTTGCAGGTATGAAGCTTAATGAAGCAAATCCTGGAGTACGTGCTTTTACAGAAGGCTTTACCCGTGTTGTAATTTATCCTACCCGTTCGCTTAACGCAGTAGAAGGAAAAGAAATTTCTGAAGAAGAAAAGATTGCAGAAGAGCAGAAGGCCCGCAAAATCAACTTTGCAGCAATGCGTGCAATGGATTCCTGCAAAAAGCGTGGTCAGGTAATCCTGGTTTTCCCTAGTGGAACCCGTTACCGTCCTGGCAAGCCTGAGACAAAACGCGGCTTACGTGAAATTGACAGTTACTTAAGACTTTTTGATAAGATGATTCTTGTTTCAATTAATGGTAACTGTCTTAGAATTAATCCGGAAAATCCGGAGGATATGCTTGCTGATATTCTTGAAACCGGAAAGTGTACCTTTACAGCAAGCCCTGTAATTGACTGTAAGGAATTCAGAAATAAGATTCTGGAAAGTTTACCAGCAGACGAGCCTGATCCAAAACAGAAAACTGTTGATGCAGTAATGGAATATTTGGAGAAGCAGCATTTGGAAATTGGTCCATGTGAGGAATTATAGATGAAAGAAATCAAAAAAGAATTATCGAGCACAACATACCCAGGACGCGGTATTATTGTAGGAAAATCAGAGGACGGAAAAAAGGCAGTAGCTGCTTACTGGACAATGGGACGCAGTGCAGGAAGCCGCAACCGTATTTTTGTAACTGATACAGAAAATGGAACAGAAGTTGTTCGCACAAAGGCTTTTGACGAGTCTTTGATTGCCGGTGATCCAAGTCTTATTATTTATGCCGCTGTACGCGAGCTTGGAAAAAAGACAATTGTAACAAACGGTGATCAGACAGATACAATTAATGACGGACTTAAAGCAGGTCTCACCTTTGAGCAGTCTTTGCGCAGCCGCAAGTATGAGCACGATGCTCCAAACTACACACCACGTATTTCTTCTTTAATTGACCTTGAGGGTGGAGTAGACGGTGGCTATGCTTACTCACTTTCTATTCTTAAGAGTGATTGCGGAAACGGCGACAACACTTTGCGCTTTACTTACACTTATGATAATCCGCAGAATGGAGAAGGACATTACATCCATACTTACATGGGTGACGGTAATCCTCTTCCTAGCTTTGAAGGCGAGCCGGTAAAGGTTCGTATAAGCGGCGGAATCGAAGAGTTTACAAACGAAATCTGGACCTCGCTGAATGAAGATAACAAGGTTTCACTTTTTGTGCGATTTATTGATTTGGAAAGTGGAAAGTACGAAGAACGTATTCTTAATAAGAACAAATAAAGCTTAATAAGAAGGAGAGCTGGAATGAAAAAACAAACGCGAACTCACGTTTTTTTCGTTGTGCTCTCCTTTTTTATTTTAACAGCAAGTGCATGGCTTACTTCCTGCTCAAGTATTAAAAAACGCAGCTGGAACGAAGCCGAAATTGTAAACGCAAAATACAAGGGCTTTGCCGGCGCGGCAGATGCTTATCTTACAGATGCGGGCTTTCAGGGAGCTGTACTTGTAGGGCGCGGAGACAAGATTGTGTTTGCAAAGGGGTACGGTGTTTGCGATGAAAAGGCGGTGGCCTCTGAACAGGTTCCGATAGGAATAAACACAACTTTTGAGGCTGGGTCTATAACCAAGCAGATGACGGCCGCTGCGGTGATGCAGCTGGTGCAGGCGGGGAAGCTGGCGATTTCGGATAAGGTTTCAAAATACTTTCCGGATTTTGAGGCCGGCGACAGGATTACAATTGAAATGCTTTTGAATATGCGCTCTGGACTTACGGACCATATCAATTCAGCTGATGACTTTTTTCCTAAAAACATTTACCGAAGAATAGAAGTAAAGCAGATGGCCTGTGAGCCGGTAGAAGAAGATATTGTTTTAGAATACCTGAATGAAGCACCTCTTCTTGCAGAGCCGGATTCAACATATTTCTACTGCAACACAAATTACTTTTTACTTGCCCGAATAATTGAGCAGGTAAGCGGAATGTCTTATTCAGACTACATTCAGAAAAATATTTTCAAACGATGCGGAATGAGCCGTTCGAATCTGGAGTTTCAGAAAACCGATACCCGTGGCTATGACTATAAGGGCCGGTACTACAGTATTCCTGCTTCTCTTGCCGTTGGCTGCGGTGATGTAAATTCCTGCGTAACTGATCTTTTTAAGTGGAATGTATTTTTTACCGGCTCAAAGGTTGTAAAGAAAAAGACCTTTAAAAAGATGGTAGATTCTGAGTCTTACGGCTATGGCGTTTACTGTCATGAGGATTCAATTTTTCATGCCGGAGTTACTAACGTTTTTAATTCGTATGACGGATATTATTTTAATGAAAAGCTTTCTATCATTGTGCTGTCTAACTGTCCGGTTGCAAAAATCAATACAACTGTGATTGCCAGAAATATATATAAATTGTGGAATGAAAATAAATGACAACGGGTAAAAAAATCCTTGGATTACTTTGTGTAAATATTCTTTGGCTTGTTTGCTGTATTCCTGTTATTACTGCGGGTGCTTCTACCTGTGCGGCCTTTGCCGTTACACTCCGTCTGGCAGATGATGATGAAGAGGTTTCTTCGGTACGTGGTGTCCTTCAGCGTTTCTTCAAGGCTTTCCGTCAGGATTTGCTTCAGGGCTTTTTGATTTTTGTTTTCACTCTGGTATGTGCCGGCCTCGGCGGACTTTTTATTTACCTTGCTCTGGATTACGGATTGAATCTTATTATTATTGGTTTGCTTGCGGTTTATTTTCTTGTTGCCCTTGTTTTTAATTTTTATTCTTATCCGTTGATTGCACGCTATTCAAATACCTTCGTAAATACACTTAGAAATTCTGTAGCACTTTTTGCGCAGTATGCAAAACCAAGCCTTAAGACGCTGGGTATTGTAATTATTGAAGCTGCAGTTCTTGCTTTGACCTTTAAGTTTTATTTTCTCGGTATTCTGATTCTTCCTTCAATAATTTTCTATACCATCAGCCGTACTGCAAAAGACATATTTTTTAAGCTTGAAAATCCGCCGAAGCGTGTAGAAGAATAGTTTGAATTTTTATTTATTTTTCTATATTATGTTTCCCTATGAAAGAACTTGAATTGAAATACGGATGTAATCCGAATCAGAAGCCTGCAAAGGTTTACATGGAAAACGGCGATCTTCCTATCACTGTTGTAAACGGAAGACCTGGATACATCAACCTGCTGGATGCTCTTAATGGCTGGCAGCTTGTTAAGGAATTGAAGGAAGCAACTGGACTTCCTGCAGCTACTTCTTTTAAGCACGTTTCACCTGCTGGTGCTGCTGTTGGACTTCCTCTTTCTGACACTCTTAAGCAGATTTATTTTACTGACAATGTTGAACTTACTCCGCTTGCCTGTGCTTATGCCCGCGCACGAGGGGCTGACCGCATGAGCTCTTTTGGTGATTTTATTTCTTTGAGCGACGAGTGTGATGAAGCAACAGCTCTTCTTATTAAGAAGGAAGTTTCTGATGGTATTATCGCACCGGGTTATTCTGAAAAGGCTCTTGAAATCCTTAAGGCTAAGAAGGGCGGAAACTATTGTGTAATTCAGATTGATCCAAACTATGTTCCAGAAGCTCTTGAACGCAAACAGGTTTTTGGCGTTACTTTTGAACAGGGACACAACTTCCTTAAGATTGATGAGCAGTCTGCTTTGTCTAACATTGTAACTAAGAATAAGACCTTGAGCGAAGATGACAAGCGCAATCTTATTATTTCCCTCATCGTTCTTAAATATACTCAGTCTAACTCAGTTTGTTTCGTAAAGGATGGACAGGCAATTGGTATTGGTGCCGGACAGCAGAGCCGCGTTCACTGTACTCGTCTTGCTGGTCAGAAGGCTGATAACTGGTGGCTGCGTCAGTCACCTCAGGTGCTTGGTCTTCAGTTTGTAGACGGCATTAAACGCGCAGACCGCGATAACGCTATTGATGTTTATATTGGTGAAGAATATATGGACGTTCTTGCAGAAGGCAAGTGGCAGAATATCTTCAAGGTTAAGCCAGAAGTATTTACCCGTGAAGCTAAGGCAGAATGGATTGCTAAGAACACAAACGTTGCAGTTGGTTCTGATGCGTTCTTCCCATTTGGCGACAACATTGAACGCGCCCGCAAGTCTGGTGTTACCTGTGTTGTTCAGCCAGGCGGAAGCGTTCGCGACGACCTCGTAATTAAGGCTGCAGACGACTATAACATGGTAATGGCCTTTAACGGAATTCGTTTGTTCCACCACTAATCCACGAGAGGGCAGCATGCTTTTCAAAACTGAATATAAAAACAAACTCGTAAAAATCTTCGTCCCAATTATGCTGAGCAACCTGATTGCTCAGATTCAGATGTTCATAGACCGTATCTTCCTGGGACGAATGGACATTCTTTATATGAGTGCGGTTGGAAATGCAACTGCCCCTATGTGGACAACTATGTCTTTCGTGTTCTCACTTTCTATGGGAGCATCAATCCTTATCAGCCAGTCAGTAGGAGAAAAGGATATTGAGAAGGCAAAGGATTATGCAGCTTCTATGATAAAGCTGCATAATTTTATACCGGTTCTCTTATTCTTTTTCTGGACTTTTGGAAGTCCGTTTGTTTTCAGGTTGATGGGTGTTTCAGAAAATGTAATGAAGCCTTGTGTTACTTATACAAGACTTTATGCACCTGTATATCTGATTATTGGTCTTTGGGCTTCTTACAGTGTAGTTTTCCAGACTTCAAATTATACAAAACCACTTGTTGCTTACGGTATTATCCGTTCGGTTTTAAATATCATTCTTGATTATCTTTTGATTTTTGGAAAATTCGGCTTCCCGCGCTTGGAGATTGCCGGTGCTGCACTTGGAACTACAATTGCGGAATATGTGGGTGCAATTTATCTTTTCTATGTAACAATTTCTAAAAAAGATAAGTTCTTTACCAGTCCGGGACTCAAGAGAATTCTCTCGGCAAAGGTAAAACCATATTTAAAATCAATTAAGCTTGGTGTTCCAACAGCTTGTGAAGATTTACTCTGGAATGTAGGCAACCTTTGTATTATCAGAATATTAAATACAATTGATGAAAGAGCAGCTGGAATTTACTCTATGGTATTTACTGTAGAAATTCTTTTCGTAGTAATTATCAGTGCAATTGGAAGTGGAACACTTACACTTACCGGCGAGGCAACAGGTGCTAAGGATCTTAAGCTTTACCGCTCTGTAGTAAAAACTTCTGTAAAGTGGTCGTTCCTGGTTGCAGCCTTTGCTCTGATTTTTGTTTCAATTTTCCCTCGCTTGACCTTGAGTCTGTTTACAACCGACAAGGAAGTTATTGAGATGTCGGTAATTTATATAATTCTCGTAGCAACAAACCTTTTTGGAAAATCAGGAAATATTATTATTGGAAATGGAATCCGTGGTTACGGTGACACAAAGTGGATGTTCTTTACTCAGGCTTTGGGAACTGCCGGCGTAATTGGTCTTGCGTGCCTTTGTGTTTTTGTTTTCAAGCTTGGAATGCTCGGTGTGTTCATTGCAGTTTTGTGTGACGAAGCTGTGCGAGCCCTGGTTAATTTTATCCGCTTTATGAGGATTAAGTTTTCATGAATATAAATGATTTCAAGAATTCATTAAATGCAAAAACTGCCGCAATGGAAAAACAAAGCGGCAGCCTGACCTCTATTATATTTCTATGCTTTTATCGTCGCGTTTCAAAATACGTTGAACGGCAAACTTTCCCGAAATTACTGCGATAGGAAGTCCACCCGGGCTCATAACCCACTGTCCTGCAAGGAAGAGGTTTTTGACACCCTTTACAATACCCTTCAAGCGCATCTGCTTGTTTCCAACTGTGGTTACAAAGCCCATGTATGAGCCATGGAATGCGTTGCAGTAACGGCTGTAGGTTAATGGAGTCCAGCAGTCCAGAAGTTCGATTTTGCCTTCGAGCTCAGGGAACTCTTTAATAATTCTTTTTGTAAGCTCCTGGGCAAGCTGGGCTTTTTTCTCTTTGTATTCCTCTTTGCTCAGACTGCTCCAGAAGTCATAATCAACATCATACTGAACAATATTTGCCTGGAGAACAGTTTTGCCTTCAGGAGCAAAGGTTTTATCGTAAGCATAGCTTTTAATCGACATTCTCGAAAAACTCTGCGAACCGATTGAAAGCGGCTCACAGTCAAAGAATACTGTGTCATCAGCAGAGAAGGTGTTGTCGATCGCATAAGCAACCTGGAAGCCGCTTGTAATAGGGTAAGCCTTTCGGTTTTCATAGGCGTTTTTCAAAGCTTTTGGCATGTATTTACGGTCAATCAGCTTGTCAAAAAGGAAGCTCATATCTACGGCACTTATTACTTCGTCGGCCTTTACAATAGTTCCATCTTCAAGCTCAATTCCTCTTGCTTTATTTTTTTCAATGATGATTTTCTTTACAGGAGTGTTAGTGTGAAGAACACCGCCTATCTCCTGAAATTTCTTTACAATTCTCATGGTCATTGCAAGAGATCCTTCCAGAGGAATGTTTCCGTTTCCGCTTGCCATAGTTGCGTAAGAAACGAGGAAAGAATAAGCAGTGTAATCAGCCGGAAGATAATCCTGCATCAGTTTTTTGAGGGTTGGATTATGGAATCTTTCTGCAAGCTGACGGCAGTTGATTTTACCGTATTCCTTCATAACCTTTGGCATATAGGCCATTTCTTTTCCCATCTCAATATAGTCTTTGATTTTCATCATGTCTAAAGGCTTTGCCGCAGGAATTACACAGCATTTTGCGTATTCAACATACTGAATAAATTTGCGGATTTCTTCTTCATCTTCAGGGGCTCCTTTAATCAGTTCTTCTTCAGTTTTTTTAAGGTCGTTCCAGAGAGTGAGCTCCTGGTTTCCACAGCGGCTAGAATAGAATTTTTTTGTATCTGCATATTTTGTGTTTTCATCAATAGCACCAACATTTTTCCAGACCTGCCAGAGCTTTGTCTTCTGGTCTGTTCCGGTGAGCCAGTGAATACAGTTATCAATATGATAGCCCCTGCGGTTCCAGCCCATACATTCACCACCTGCTACAGCATTTTTCTCGTAGATTTCGGCTTCAAAGCCTGCCCTTAAAGCATAAACTCCGGCACTAAGGCCGCCGATTCCACCACCAATTATTATTACTTTCTTAGACATAGTTTTCTCCTTTTATGCGCGTAAAATATCTAAAAGCCATTCCGGTTCTGGTAATTTTGATTCTGGATTTATTGCATGCTCTTCCATAATTCCCTGAAGGCTGGTCCAGAAGGCAGTTGAAAGCAAAAGCGGATCTCCCTTTCTAATGCTTCCGTCTTTTTGTCCTTCTTTGATTACTTTTACAGAGCGTTCTATCTGATTAACTGATAAAGCTACATTCCGGATCTGTTCTGGAATTCCAGGACGTCTTGCATTGTTCATCAGTACAAACATCTGATAAATCCATGGCTGAGTCTGCGTTGCCGAAAAAAGTGCAGTAACAAAATTGCCAAAGTATTCCAGTGGTGTTTTGTAAGGGATAGTGTCTGGAATCTGAGTGCCTTCCAGCCCCATCTGTACAAGTGCAAGACATAACTGTTCTTTTGATTCGTAATAGTGGAATAAAAGTCCGGTACTGATATCAAGTGCCTGTGCGATATCAGTTATCTTTGTTTCGGTAAAGCCCTTTGTAACAAAGAGCTCAAGTGCCTTAAACAGAATCTGCTTACGGCGTTCTTCCTTCTGTTCATTTCGTGTCATAAAGCCACCTTTATAATTCATTGAGCAAAAATTCAATGAATTATAATTCAATGTAACTTTAAAAACTTGATTTGTCAATTGGTTGAATAAAAATTCAATGAAAATTCAGCGAATTTTATCTGATATCAGCAGTAAGAATAAAATCTCGTTTAATTTTTAGAAATTCTTCAAGACGTTCCATGAGAATAAAAAGATTTGCCCGGTCTTCAAATTCTGCACGGGCCTGGGGCAGGGGAACGGTTTTCATTTTTTCATGGATGATGGTGAGTTCTTCGAGCAGGGCTTTTACATCGTTGTCCTTGTGGTATTCGGTAGAAACCTTTTCGAGGAAGTCGGCAAGAAGGCCGGCAGTGGAAGGAACGGTGTGAAGGCTGCTTGCGGCCTTGTACATTTCGTAAAGGATTTTAGTCTGGTTTTCGCGCATTTCGAGATAGCGAGTGTCGAAGGTGTCTTTTTTTGTAAACTGATTATTGAAGTTTTCTTCGGCCTGTCTTTTCGCTGTGAAAATGCTTTGATTAAGCGAGGTAAAGCAGGTGCCGTCGTAATCAGCTAAAGCAGGATTCTGGATTCGAAGAGCCATTCTGTGAAGGGCGAGCTTTATCTGGCCATCGGTTTTATTTTTAAGCTCCTCAATATAATCAGCTTTTTTATGAAGGAAGATATTTACGAGAATTCCAAAGCCAACACCCAGAACGAAAAGCAGAACTTCATTTTTGATTTCTGTAAATCCGGTTTTGCCAAATGAAAGAAAATGCGAAATTAAAACAGAATCCATTGCCATGGCAGAAATCCATTTGCGCCACTGACAGATTAAAATAAAAACTGCAAGATAAATAAAAAAGACTGGAACTGTAAAGCCCAGAAGATTAAATAGTGCAACAGAAATTACAAGTGCAACTGCAAAGGCCAAAAGCCTGGCAAAAGCTGTGCGGAGAGTTTCTTTTTTTGTAGGCTGAACCGAAAGAATTGCAACAATTCCGGCGGAAACTGCAAAGTCGAGCTTAAGAGCTTGTGCACAAATTATTGCGAGTACTGCTGCAACAGCAATTTTTACTGTGTTTGTGAAAATGGATTTCATAAGGCTAGTATAGCATGGAAACTATATTTATCATATTAAAGTTTTTTAGTATAATTAAAAGCTAATAATAGTATAAGAGGCAGAATTATGAAAATCGAGACAAAAGTTTTACATTCAGGCTACAAGCCGGAAAATGGCGGACCTGGAACTATTCCAATCGTGCAGAGCACTACTTACCGCTTTGACAGCTGCGATCACGTTGCGGCTCTTTTTGATAAGCCAACTGAATTTATGTATTCACGTTTTGCAAACCCAACCTGCGATGCAGTTGAGAAAAAAATTGCAGACCTCGAAGGCGGCGTTGGCTGTATGCTTACAAGCTCCGGTCAGGCAGCAAGCCTTCTTTCTGTTTTGAACCTTTGTTCCGCAGGCGACAGCTTCATCGCTTCTGCTTCGATTTACGGTGGAACAATCAACCTCTTTGGGTTTACTCTTAAAAAGCTTGGCATTGAATGTATCTGGGTTGATGTTGATGCCAGCTACGAAGAAATCTGCAAGGCAATTAAGCCTAATACAAAATGTATTTTTGGTGAAACTCTTGCAAATCCGGCTCTTACAGTTTTTGATTTTGAAACCTGGGCAAAAGCCGCTCACGACAACAATCTTCCTCTTATCGTAGATAATACTTTTGCAACTCCAGTTCTCTGCCGTCCTTTTGAGTGGGGTGCAGACATTGTAGTTCACTCAACCACAAAATATATGGACGGTCACGCTGTTCAGGGCGGCGGTGCAATCGTAGACTCTGGAAACTTTGACTGGGAAAAGGCTTACAAGGCAACAGGTAAGTTTGCTGATATGGTAGAACCTGACGAAAGCTATCACGGACTTTGTTATGTAAAAGAGTTCGGAAAAGCCGCTTACATCATTAAAGCCCGCACACAGCTTATGCGCGACTTCGGTTGTTATCCAGCTGCCCAGAGCGCTTTCTATCTGAATATGGGCCTTGAGACTTTGCCAGTTCGCATGGAACGCTACTGCCAGAATGCCCGCAAGGTTGCCGAGTTCTTCAAGACCTCCGACAAAATTGCAAAGGTAACTTACCCTGGACTCCCTGGCGACAAGTATTACGAGCGCGCACAGAAGTATTTGCCAAACGGAACCTGCGGTGTAATTTCCATCAGCATTAAGGGTGGCCGCTCTGCAGCCGTACGTTTTATGGACGCCCTCAAGCTTGCCTGCGACGAAGTTCACGTTGCCGACATCCGCACCTGTGTTCTTCACCCGGCCAGTGCAACTCACCGCCAGCTTACCGACGAACAGCTTGTTGCAGCCGGCATCGACGGTGGAATGGTTCGCGTTTCTGTCGGTCTCGAAAATGTTGATGACATAATCGAAGACCTCAAGGGCGGCCTTGCGGCTATCTAAATGCTCAAGCTTTCCTGGACTGATTATCCTGAAAAATTTGATGATGACTCGTTAGTGGCAGGCTCAGACTTTGAGCCGTCGCTTTCGTCTTGGGAAGGCGGTGAGGCTGGCGGTCATCTTCTTATAAAAGGCGATAATTATCCGGTTCTTAAAAAGCTTTCTGCAGCTTACAGTGAAAAGGTAGATTTCATTTATATAGACCCGCCGTATAATACCGGAAACGACTTTGTTTATAACGACAAATTTTATGTACGCGACGCACATGGTGAGGCAGACCGCCACAGCCAGTGGCTCAGCTTCATGCAGCGCCGCCTGTCCGCAGCCCGCCCCCTGCTTAAACCCTCCGGCTGCATCTTCATAGCAATAGACCAGAGCGAGCTTTACACCCTCAAGCTCCTCTGCGACCAGATATTCGGTGAAGAAAATTTCGTAAACGACTTTATGTGGCTGCACGGCAAAGGAAAAAAAGACACCTGGTCGCGAACCCTTCAACAGCACACCCTCTGTTATGCCCGTGACAAAAAGCAGCTGAAAGCCTTCCGCGAAGTGCAGAGCACCGACTGGGCAACTACAAACGCAGACAATGATCCCCGCGGTAACTGGTTTTCGGGCAGTATTTCCTTTACAGAAAAACGCTCGAATCCAAAGCACAAAAATTATTACACAATAACTTCTCCGAGCGGCAAAGTCTGGACCCGCCAGTGGCAGACAGACGAAGCTCACATGAAAGAGCTCATTGCAGATAACCGTATTTTCTGGGGACAGGCGCCTGCCTATAACAAGGTGCCGCGCGTAAAGATTTTCAACGAGCAGCAGTCCGAGGTTATTCCCCGAAATATCATTGAGCCCCGTGAAACAACCCGCGCGGCCCAGCACCACTTAGATGAACTGCTCGGTAATCCAGGTGCTTTTGATAACCCAAAACCTGTTAGCCTTATCAAACATTTAATCGAAATTACCTGCCTGCCGCAGGATGCACTTATCTTAGATTTCTTTGCCGGCAGCGGAACAACCTTCGAAGCAGTCTGCGAACTCAACCAGAAAGACGCTGGTCACCGCCGCTGTTTCCTCGTTCAAAAAGACGAAAACGGCATTTTTGAGCTTTGTAAAAAACGCTGCGAAAAAGTTGCAGCCATTTCTGGACATCCGGATTGGATGCCGTATGTGGTGGATTTCTCTTATTTTTCATAAAAATCAGCTTGAATATTCCTAACGTTCGTTAGTTTTCTTCTTCATTTTTTATCTTCAACCGAAAAAAGAAAACCTTTATGAAATTTTTCTGACTTTCGAACTAAAACTTTCGCGTCTATACTTCTGCTGTAATTAGAAAATACAGGAGTATGGTATGAAAAAAACTAAACTTATAGCATTCGCAATGGTGCTTGCCGTATTTGTTTCTTCAACTTATGCAAAGCCTAAAAAGCAGGCAAAATCAAAAGGTACAGTAGCCGGAACTGCAAAAACTGCAGGCTGGACCTTAAACACAGACAAACCAATCAAACTGGACTGGTACATCAACTTCAGCTGGTTCGCTCGTCACTGGGGCGACTCAATGGTTTCAAAGTACATCGCAGAATAATAAAGTAACGAGACCCCGAAACAGTAATCCTGAACTTGTTTCAGGATGGGGGTGACTCTCTTACTTGAAAAAATACTTCTATCCCGCTGGTTCCCTGCGTTGCAGGGAACCGGTTTTTACTTCTAACTTTTATAACGATTTTTTTTAACTTTTTCCCAAAAAAACTTCCTAAAATGTTACAAGTGCATCTATTTATATGTAGGGGGTTAATAAATTTGGAAAATAAACCAAAAGATGTTGTGAAAAACAGATGACAAAAAGTATTACATGGAGTATTATATTATGGAATTTGAATGGGACGAATTAAAGAACGAAGCAAACAAAAGGAATCATGGAATTTCTTTTGAAACGGCTGCCTTTGTTTTTAATGATGACAGATATATTACAATAGGAAAAGTGCGAAAAGTCCTGTATGTAGTTTTTACTGAACGGGAAGACAAAATCAGGATAATTTCTGCAAGACTTGCTGAGAAAAAAGAGAAGGAGATTTATTATGGCAATAGTTAATTATACCCTTGAACCAGATGCAAAACTTACACGAGAGCAGAAACAAGAAATTAAAGAAGCTGCAAAGAAACCAGTAGTATTTGATGAAGATTGTCCAAATCTCACCGATGAACAACTTGCAGAATTTGCCCTAATTGCAAAGCAGCAAAGAGCAGAAAGAAAAAAGAAGGTAATTGCTCTTCGTGTTAATAACACAACCCTGGAAAAGGCCAAGAAACTTGGTAAGGGGTATACCGCAATTCTAAGCAGAATGATTGATTTATGTATTGATGATAAAGAACTTCTGCAAAAGTGTTTATAAATTAAAGATCACTATATTCTATCCCGCTGGTTCCCTACGTCGTGGGGAACCAGTTATTTTTTTTCAGTCGAGATACTCAAATAATTATGTTGACAACTCATTGAAGGGGGGGGTACAATTGTATAGATAGTTTTTTTTAGGAGGAAAGATTATGAAAAAACTTTTAAAAATGTTGGGACTGCTTGTAATTGCTGGATCTTTATTCTTCAGCTGTTCAAATGGTAATAGTGATGATAATGGTGGAAGCGCTGGTAATGGCGGTGGAAATTCGGGTTCTGGAACTAGCCAGACAGCAAATTCTATTCAGCTTTCTGATGGAAACTGGACAGTAAAAATGAAAATGTCAGCTAAGGGAACGGATATGTATTATACTCTTCATGCAACTGTGACTGGTAATGGTAAAAATATTACATATACTTCAGGAACTATGGATACAGCTATGGATATGTCTTCATATTCAGGTTTTACTGACGCTCAAATGGAAGCGGAGGTAGCTGATATGAATGCTGCTTTAGCTGGAAGTGGCATGACATATACTTATGATAGCAAAACTAAAACTTTATTTATGTGCTATGTATTGGGTGAAGATGAATTAGCCGAAATGTCAGGTGATATGGATATGAGTACCATCCCATCAGGAGTAGAGGTACATTCAAATGCTGACAAGACCGAATATACTTTTACAATGACACAGCAGGGTACTACAGTTATTTATACAATAACCAAAGATAAATAAACCCTATCGTAAATAAAGAAAACGCTGTGCTTTTCATGAGGCACAGCGTTTTTTTTATATTGTTATTGAAAACTAAAACAACTTTCTGCATTCAAGGTAGAAGCGTTTTTCGTCGGCCTCGCCCATGCTAAAGCTTTTGCGTGGGAGGGGGCCACGGTCGCTGATTGTTTCAAAAAAGCTGTCTTTGGCAATTGGCGGCAGTAAAATTCCTACGGCATTATCGCGCTCACCAAGTTTTAAAACTTCATCTGAACCGTGAATATAATCTATTTCTGATTTTTTACCGTTGTCATTTCCAGCTTTTAAGAAGGCATCAATTTCTGGTTGAAGTCTTGCAACTGCAAGCTCTGTAATTCCGGTTTTAAGAAGGACATATTTCTGTTTTCCAGCAGCCTTATAAGCAAATCCAAAATCAGCATGCGAAGCTTTTACAGCAGTCTCAAGCTCTGTTGCACCATTAAGCTCGCTTACACTTCCGCCTAGTTTTTCTGCAAGGTGTTTAATGAGCCCTTCAACATCGCAGTCAAAAATTACACGATGAATTGGTTCAAAGGTAAGGCCTGGATCGTAAATATTTACAATTTCAACCAGTGCATAGCGAACCGGACATGCCTTAAGAGCAGCTTCATCAGCACCTTCTGAAATCAGCTTTTCCTTGTGTTCATCCCATACAGCCTTTGCAGTTGCAAGAGAGTGGTTTCCGTCTCCTACTGCAAACAGGAAGGTTGAACCATCGCCGGCGCGGTTCTTTTCTGCAATTGTAGAAACAGCCTGTGTTACCTGTGCAACTTCAGCTTCGCTTTCTACAGCCCAGCCGGTAATTGAACCACCATTACACATGAGCTCACCCTTGTATAAAGGTGTCTTGTTCTTTACAAGAGCTCCGGTACCGCCAATAAGTAAATCAGCTTTATCATCTACTAAAAGCATAATGTGAGGCAGCTCGAGTGGAGCTCCACGGCGGATTTCCATACGTGGTGGAATTCGTTCAACAATAGTAGCTTCTGTAGCGCGGATATTTGCCTTGCTGAAGGGTTTCCACTCATAGGTTTCAAGATCAATTTCAACTACAAGACCGCGGCGCATACGACCAAAGGCGGTTTTTCGTTCAAGATAAATCATGCAGTTTCTAGGCGCTGCAAACACACCATCGTTTATATATGAAGACATTGTCTTTCTGATTTTTTCAATTCTTTCTGCCTTATCTGGAGAACCAAGATAAACTTCTGGCAAAATCAGGTTCAAGGTAGAAGGCTTACCGTTTGCGGCATTTTCTGCACGCTTCCAGTAATCTAAATCCTGGGTATACTGGTCGCAGGCAATTACAGACCAGCTCTTTACATCAATGTTTTCTGGCAAAAGGATTTCCGGCACGCGGATTCCAAATTCTTCAATCTTTTTCATAAATGCAAGTATACAGTTTGCGACTGTTTTATGCTATAATAAATTTAGAGTTAATAGAAAGACCTTTATGTACAACTCTCCAAATCCGGCTCTTGAATTACGCCAGGAACAAAAACAGATTCAAAAGCTTTCTCAGGTTCAGATAACAGCCCTGAATTATCTTGCAATGGAGAACGAAGCTCTGCGAGATGTTATTTACAAGGCTGTGAGTGATAATCCTGCACTTGAGATTGTACGTGAAAGCTCTGGTGGACGGGAAACTTTTTCTACCCGGGGCACTTCAGAAACCTCGGATAGATTTCAGCAGATAATTGAGAACCAGGAAGATTATGGAGAAACGCTGCAGGCGCATCTTCTTCATCAGCTTAATGCAATGAAAATTTCTGACGAAGAAAACGAGCTTTGTACGCGACTTATTTACAATCTTGATAAAAACGGATTTTATGGTTCAATGCTTTCTCCGGAAACCTTTTTGCCGCACAAAAATCCGCAGGCAGAACGGGCTCTTCTTGGCCGCTGCTTAAAAATGGTTCAGGCGCTGGACCCCGTTGGAACCTGCTGTAAAACTCCGGAAGAAAGCCTTCTGGTTCAAGCCCAGCTTTCGGACGAACCTGATGCTCTGGCTCTTTTTATTCTGGATGGACATCTTGATTTTCTCGATCCGCCGGAACCTTCGAAAATAAACCGTAAGCTTATAAGCTTTCGCGATGCCTGGCACAAAAAGGCCTTTGCCGGTACAACCGTGCTCGATACTCTCCCTCTCACCGAACAAACTGCCGCGTCTGCGCTCAAGTTTATTCTTTCGCTCAATCCGCATCCTGCACAGGGCTATAATTCAGAAGGTTCTCTGGATGCCGGTCAGCCGGATGTAGTTCTTGCAATAACAAAAGAAGAGGGCTCTGCAGAAGATGATTATTCCAAGGGTATAGTTTCTGGAAACGAAAATGCTCACTTCCAGATAAAATATGCTTCGGGAGCACTGCCGGAAATACGTATATCTCCAGAATTCAAAATGGACAAAAATGCCATTGCAAAGGCCCAGCTTTTAATTAATTCCCTGCAATTCCGAGAGTCTACAATTGTTATGCAGGGCTGTGCGATTGTAAAAGCCCAGAAAAACTTTTTTCTTAAAGGGCCGGGGCATCTTAAAGTGCTTACCAGAAAACAGATTGCAAACGAGCTTAAAATTCATGAATCTACTGTTTCCAGAACCTCTGCGAAAAAGGGAAGAAAATATTTTCAAACGGAGTGGGGCTTATTCCCTGCCTGGTACTTTTTTACCTCAGGCGTTTCAAATCGCGATGGCAGTAAAAAGATTTCCTCTGAAAGAATTAAAAAGAAAATACAGGAGGTGCTTTCTGAGCCTGGAAATGAAAATCTTTCAGACCAGAAGCTTTGCGAGCTGTTGAATCAGAAGGGGGCCCGCATTGCCCGCAGAACAGTAGCCAAATATCGTGCACAGCTTGGTCTTAAAAACTCGTACAGGAGATAAAAAAACCGGGCTTTCGCCCGGTCTGTATGGTTACTTCTTCTGAACCTTATCTTTTTCCTTCTTGATCTTGTTGTCAAGAACATCCATCATCTTGTTCAAGGCAGCTCCAAAATCAAAATCTTCTCCTGTTACGTGAGCTTGTGTGCCCCATTTGAAGTTTACTGTTGTATCGAAGACATAAGCTTTGTCGTGCTTAATTTTCATAAGCAAATCAACAATCAGGTCGTCTGCATAAGCAATTCTTTTGAGCTTTGACTCAACCATATCTGCCTGCTTCTGCTCAAGTGTAAAACCTACTGCATTAATTGATGGTGTCATAGTTGTCTCCTTGTGAAGTAAATTTGCTTTACTTCGGCTATAAGTGATGTAAACCCACATACGCGGGTAGATAGTTATGCACCTTTCGGAGCATCCCCATCACCTTTATAGTACCACGGGTTTACTGAAAAAACAAATCAGATTTTCAAAATTCTAAATCGCTATTGCTAAAATATCTTAAACTGTGTATAGTAAACTATATGGCAGATAAGAAATTCACTGTTCTGGATTTGCTTGATCTCGAGCTTTCAGGTCACGATGCTCTTGACTTAAAGTGCATTGCGGGCCGACGCGGTTTGCCTCGAGCAATTACAGTCCCTGAATTGAACCGCCCGGGTCTTGCTCTTTCGGGCTTTTATGAATCATTTGCCAGTAACCGTGTTCAGGTTTTTGGACGTGGTGAAGTAGCCTACCTTCAAAAGCTTCATAAAGAAAAAAACACAGATTCAATCCGTAACTTTTTCCGTTCTCAAATGCCATGCTGTATTTTTACTTATAATCTTGAGCCTACAGAAGATTTTCGCAGTATTGCAGAAGAAAGTTATTGTCCGCTTTTACAGACAAGCCTTACCTCTACAGAATTTTCTAACCGTATAATCCGTGTTTTTGCAAATCAGTTTGCACCGCATCAGACTCTGCACGGAGTTCTTGTAGAGGTTTATGGTATTGGTATTCTGCTTGCCGGACACTCGGGAGTAGGTAAGAGTGAAACCGCGCTTGAGCTTGTAGAACGCGGTCATCGTCTTGTAGCAGATGATATTATTGAAATCCGCTGTGTAAACGGAAACATTATTCTTGGACGTGGTGCAAACACAGTAATCAGCCACCATATGGAAATCCGCGGTCTTGGTATTATAAATATTTCACAGCTTTATGGTGTTGGTGCCATCCGCGACCAGAAGGAAGTTCAGCTGATTGTTCAGCTTGAAGACTGGAATTCTGCAAAGGCTTACGACCGTCTTGGTACAGAATCGAAGTACAAGGAGCTGCTTGGAGTAAAGGTTCCTGTAATTGAAATTCCGGTTCGCCCTGGACGAAACCTTCCTATTATTATTGAGGCTGCTGCTATGAACGAGCGTCTTAAAAATATGGGTTATAACTCCGCTAAGGACTTTAATCAGAATGTTCTTAAATGGATTGAAACGGGAGAAGCGCAGTCCGTTTATAACGGTAATGACGAATCCTACTAAAATATAAAATCAGGCAGAACTGCTGCCAAGGAAAAGGAAATGATAGAGAAGATTTTAACAGTACAGAACAGAGCAGGTATTCACGCCAGACCTGCAGCAATCATTGCTCAGACTTCAAACAAGTTTGAAAGCGAGATTACTCTTACCCGTGATGGAGCAACTGTAAATGCAAAATCGATTATGGGTGTAATCGCAATGGGTGCTGGCTATAACACTCAGCTCACAATGCAGGTTGTTGGTCCTGATGAGTCAGAGGCTGCTTCTGTTATTGAAGAACTTTTTAATAGCAAATTTGAAGAAGAATAAGGAGGAGGCTTATGCGAGGTATTACAGACCGCCAGAAGGAAGTATTAAATTATATTTCTGCTTATACTGAGGAAAATTCATATCCACCGACTGTACGCGATATAAGCGAACATTTTGGAATTTCTCTGCGCGCTGTTCAGGATCATATTCTTGCACTCCAGAAAAAAGGCTTCCTTTCTCAGAGCCAGAAAAAGGCTCGTTCAATTCGCGTACTTTCAGATTGCCGTGAAAAAGAGCCGGAAACTTTTATTGGCAAGGTTCCTGTTCTCGGAACAGTTGCCGCCGGAAAACCTCTTTTGAGCGAAGAAAATCTCGACGGATATGTTAATCTTACAGAACCATTTGTTCGTCCTGGTAAGAGTTATTTTGCTTTGCGCGTTCGCGGTCAGAGTATGATTAATGCCGGAATTCTGGACGGAGATCTTGCCGTTGTTGAACAGGCTTCTACCGCTCAGGACGGACAGATTATTGTTGCAGTTATTGATGATGCTATTACTCTCAAGCGTTACTATAAGGAATCCGGAAGAATCCGCCTTCAGCCGGAGAATCCTCAGTTCCAGGCAATTTACTGTACAGACGTTCGCATTGTAGGAATTCTCTCAAACATCGTTCGTACTTACTAAACTTTATAAACTACAGGCGCTGATATACATGGCAAACACAAGTCCAATCTATCTATACACCGGTCCGGAATTTGGAAAGCGGAATGAAGCTGTAGATGCAGTAAAGGCTGCTCATAAAAAACAGTTTGGTGTAATAGATGAACATTCATTTTATCTTCTCGAAACTCCTCTCAGCGAGGTAATGACAATTCTTCAGAGTGGTACTTTATTTTCTGATGGAGTTTGTATTGTTTGCCGTAATGCAGAGCTTATAAAGAAAAAAGATGAAATTCAAATGATTTCGGACTGGCTTGCTAATCCGGAGCCATCTGCAGTTCTCATTCTTGTTTCAGATGAAATCAGTGTAGACTCAAAACTCGAAAAGCTTGTTCCTCCTGCCAACCGTAAAAAGTTCTGGGAAATGTTCGAAAGCGATAAGCTTCCGTGGGTTACCAGTTACTTCAGCAAAAACGGATACCGGATAGGGCAGGGCGCGGCAAAGCTTATTCTTGAATTAATTGAAAATAATACACAGTCTCTTGCAGCTGAATGCTCACGCTTTTTTGTTCTCTTTCCAAAGGATCATGAAATTACAGAGGCTGATGTAGATTCTGTTCTTACTCACAGCCGCGAAGAAAATGCGTTCAGCCTTTTCCATGAGCTTGCAAACAGTGCAGACCCGGCTCCAGTACGTTTGGAAAAGGGACTGCAGATTCTTCAGAAAATCAGGCTTTCAAAAGAAAATTCTTCTGTAATGATTATTGCAGGACTCGCTTCATGCTTCAGAAAGCTGGAAGACTGGCATAGAAAGGGTGAACAGGCAATTCCTC
>JAEEGH010006961.1_pt1 | contig 27425 bp, 20 predicted proteins | sample 9134181 | NCBI WGS metagenome assembly JAEEGH01 (sample SAMN16246544, study PRJNA631951) | gut metagenome | biome: gut microbiome; feature: rumen; material: DP-attached | host: Bos | place: Iran: Karaj | collected 2018-10 | reverse complement strand
TTGAACCTTCACTTCGATCAGGAGCCAAATGCTGGCCTCGGTACTGCCCCAGCGTGTTTTGCCGCGACGCTCTCCTTATGAAGTTGTCGCCTCTTGTCTAATTCCTAGCCACCAACCACTGTTTACTAACCACAATTCTTTCGTCTTTCGTCTTTCGTCTTTCGTCTATTTTATAAATTATAACCATGAAGTTGAATGCCAAGTTTTTCGCATTGTTTTTAGGCGTGTTCTCTTTAGCGTCTTTGGCGCATGCCGTGGATACGCTCGAAGTGTTTGTATTGCGTGTGCAGTTTAAGGAAGAAAAGCCGAGTGATAATTCGCTCACGACGGGTACTGGGCTTTTTGACTCGGATACGGCGACGTATAATCTGGATCCGTCGGGGAGCCGCAAGAGTATTCATTATTGGAGAAAGCATCTTGCCTTTGCGAATGCTTATTACAAAGCTGCAAGCGGCGGCGAACTTTTCGTCAAGGATAGCATTATCCCCACGGTTTTCGAAATAGACAAGCCGATGATCGACTACAACCGCACGCAAAAGATGAAAGGTGAAAAGGCTGCCGCCTACGACGAGGCGCGCAGTCGCGATTACGTGCGTTTTGTCTATGATGCGGTGATGGCGGCCCATAAGTCCGAGAATTCTCCGTTTAAAATTCCGCTTTCTAAAAATCCCAAAACCAAGCGTGCGTTCATGATAGCCCATGCCGGTGCAAGCCGCCTTTTGGATGGCGGAAGCATGGGGACGAAGGGCGCGAACACGCCGGGCGATTTTTTGGACATCTATCTTTCGAGAGAAGATTGGGTCTGGGGTGATTCGCTTTCGGGAGTCGTGATTGCGGAGGATTCCTTGAACAATGGCCTTTTGTTGAAAGGTTCTGCAATTGATACGCTCAAGTCGGTTATGGTGGTGAGCGAAACGGCTTCGCAGGATGGGCTGAACTGGGGCATTAATGGAATTATCGTGAACCAGATCGGGCGTGAACTAGGAATGCCCAACACGTACGATGTGGCGAAGGGAATTTCTCGCCTCGGCTATTTCGACATGATGGACTTTGCGGGCTATAATGCGGGGAACGGGTTCTTCCCGGTATTGCCTGCGGCGTGGGAGCGCATTTACATGGGATGGTCCAGCGTCAAGGAAGTACGGCCTACGGCGGGTCATCCGGTGACGGTGGATATCGCTGCTGCGGGTAGCGGTCTCGGTACGGAAATCGTGAAGGTCGCTTTGAGCGGGAGTGAATATATCCTTATCGAAAACCGCCAGCGTTCCTGGAAAAAGGACGGAATGGTGGAGGTGTATCTCGGCGAAGCCAAGCAGAACGACGATACGACAGATACTCGTGAGATTCTTGTCGATAGTTTGAGTACGGTATTTTTGGATTCCATTTGTAACAACGGCAAGTGCGATCGTAACAAAAAGAAGGCGAAGGGACTTGTGCTTGGCGTGAGCAGCTTTGATGCGGGTCTCCCGGCAAGCGGCATTGCCGTGTGGAAGGTCAATGACTGGTATTTGCGTGAATCCTTGAAATATGGTTTTGCGAACCAATGGGGCGGCGATCAGTATCGCGACCACCAGTTCGGGCTTGCTCTTGTGGAATCGGACGAGGTGCTGAGCATTGGCAAGACGTTCAAGAATGCAATTGGCGAAGACTCCTATGATTACGGCAGCGGCACGGATTTGCTTCCGCATTTGCGTTATGCTAAAGACAAAAAATTTGATACGGTCAAGACGATTAAGCCCACGGGTTATGCGAATACGGCGACAATGCAGGGCGGTTATACTGGCCTCAAAATCTCCGTGGAAATTCCGAAAAATGCCCGCATTGAAAAGACCGCAAATGCGTTCATGGGCGATAGCGTCGTGAACTTTGCGGCTCCGGTGATTCGAGTGACGATTAGCGTCGATGACGGAAGCATCGAGAATTCCAAGTTCCCGAAGAACGTCGGGCTTGCGAATGCGGTACGCGGTGCTGTGTTCGTCAATTACGAAGATGACGAGACGGGCAAGGCAATCGTGTTTGCCTCCGAAGATGGAACGCTCCAGGCGATGAACGCCCTTGGCGATACGCTCTTTGCTTCGGATACTTCTGTTGTGCTGAACGCCTTGACGCGTGACGATGTAAAACACGAAATTCCGCTATACCGCGTGGGGCAGAATTTCGGAAAGCTCGTTGGCATTGCCGGAGATGGCGATCGCGTTTATTCTTTGCATGAAAATTATTTGGTGCGTACAGCTTTGAGTGCCGGTGTACCGATGCAGGATGTCATGGATTTGCAGAAAAAAGCGGCGGGGGTTCCTGCTGCGGGTGAGGTTATGGCTGGCCCGATTATCGCAAATTCGCACTTGTTCTTTGCTTCGGATTCTGGATTCTGGGTGGTGAATTTGTCAGATGAAATGACTCGCTCGTTTGTCTCGACCGGAGATATTCGTTACCCGCAGGACATGGCTCTTTGCAAGGTAGATGGCAAGGAATATTTTAGTGTTGTCGTTGGCGAAGATGGCAAAATTTTTATGCGCAAGTTCTCGCTTGAAAACAAGGCGGATGCAAAGCCAAGCTTTAGCAAGCTTAAGGCGGGGTACGCACAAGTGTCTGCGACCAAGCACGAAAAGTTCCGCGTGGCCTGTACGGATTTGGACCGCGATGGAACTGTCGATGCCGTTGTGCTCGGCAGCCGTGGCACGGTTGCAAGTGTCAAGCTTGCCGAAGGTGGCGAGGTGAAGGCGAAATGGACCCGTGAATACAAGCGTGGTGCTGCTGGAACGAGCGGACTTGATGACGAAAATTCAGGAATTGCATTTGGCGATGTGAATGGCGATGCATATCCGGAAATCGTATTCCTTGGAGATAACCTCGTTTATGTGCTTGACCGTTTTGGCGTGCCGATAGACGGATTCCCGGTGACGATTAATCGCGGAGCGCCGATCGTCGGATTCCACAGTGACCCGTTGATTATCGATGTGAATGGCGATAAGGATAATTTGCCCGAAATTCTCGTGCCGTCCAACGATGGATTAGTTTATGCTTACACTGGCAAGGGCAAGCGCGTTTCGGAACGTTTCCCGCTTGCGGCGGGCAGTTTCGAACTGATAGATTCGCTCGAACAGGTCGTTCCGATGAGCATTTACGTGACGGATGCAGTCAAGGATTCCAAGGGGCCGGAGCTTTATGCGTTCCACAGGAACAGCGTGTCGGCGTTCCGCTTGGACAAGGCCGCGAATGGTGCTGAAAAAGCAGCCGCTGCATGGGCACTCCCTGCAGGTGGTAACGAACGCACCGGATTCTTCGATGCATCCAAGCTCGGCGATGTCGAAACTGCAAAAGCGAAAGACGAAATTTCGGACTTCTTCATTTACCCGAACCCGGTTCGCGGTGGCGATGCGAAAGTGCGTATGGAACTCGGTGCAAAGCCTGAATCTATCAAGCTCGAACTTTACGATATCACGGGACTTTGCGTGTTCAAGACGAACATCCCGGATGGCGTTGCCGGCATGAATCAAGCAAATCTCGACTTGCGTGATTTGGGCAGTGACGTTTATACGGCGCGCTTGAAAGTCAAGTTCGAAAGCGGCAAGACAAAGCAGAAACTTTACCGCGTGGGCGTAGTCCGTTAACCGTTCAAAAAGGAGGCGAGTTATGCGTCAGAACAAAATAAAGTTCACTTATTTATCGTTGGCGTTATTCTCGCTTTTACTTTTGATGCTTGCTTTGCTTGGCGCATGTACCGCAAGTGGCGACCCCATTGTGGGGGAAGATATTTCTCAAAAGAATAGGGGACAAGCGACAAACCCCGATTCTGTTTCAAGTTCTGACTCGAATCTTGATGAAAACTCTTCGTCGAGTGCGGATTCTATGGATGTCGATACAACGTTCTTTAACATGTTCGAATGGGTGCGGATTCCTAGTGCGTCTATTCCGCGTGGCATCAATTATTTTAAAGTAAATACATTCATGATGGCAACGACCGAAGTGACGCAGAAAGTTTACAAACTAATTATGAAGGATTTGCCGAAACAGTACAAAGAAGGTGATGACCGTGCTGTTTCCAATGTGAACTGGTTCCGTGCGGCGCTTTTTTGCAACGCTATTTCGAAGTTGACTGGACTTGATACCGCTTACGTCTATAAATCCATTGCGGGTGATTTTACTTTGGTGGATTTGACCATTGACTATTCTGCGAATGCGATTAGGCTCCCGACAGAAAACGAATGGGAAGTCGCAGCTCGCGGCGGCACGAATACGACCTATTATTGGGATACGGACGTTGCGGCGAATTATGCGTATTATGGACAAACTGTAGGGCCTGACACGGTGGCAAATAAATTGCCTAATGCTTATGGTCTTTACGACATGGCGGGAAACGTTGCTGAATGGGTGAATGACTGGTACGATGAATATCCCAAAACGCTAAGCGATAGCATTTATGTGGGGCCTGCAAGGGGGACGTACCGCATTGTTCGCGGCGGCGGTTGGTCGGACAAGGTATCCGCACTGGCTCCGAAGGAACGCGAAAAGCTTGCTCCTGCCGATAGTAAGGCGACTCTAGGCTTTAGACTGGTCTATTCCGCCGGTTTTTAAATTCGACATCCGTTTGTCTTTTTTGAAATTTTTTAGATTTTGCACATGAAGTACGCCTATGTGCTAGCCGCTTTACTTTGCGGTCTTTTTTGGGGGTGTTCCGAGGAAAAATCGGAGCGGCTTCCTGATTTACCTCCCGTAGAAATTCCTGCGGATGTCTTTGGCTTTTATTCGGGACGTTTGCCGTGCGATGATTGCAAGCTGCGTGCTGTAGATATGGATTTGTTCAAGGACGGCGGTGTTCAGGTACTTCAAACTGTTTTGAAGGATTCTGTGCAGTCTGTGGATTCTGCACGGACTGATACGCTCCGTGGCTCGTTCGTTTATGCCGATAGCGTTGTGAAAATGCTTGTGTCGAAAGATACGGCGCAAGGAATGCTTTATTGGATGTTCAAGCGCGACAAAGTCGGGAACTTGGCGTTTATGAAATCGGGCAGCGTTTATCGCGATGCCGGTGGCATGAAGTATGTGATGGTCCGTTTTTATAAAAAATTAAAAAAGTGAGCGAGGAAATATGTTTACAGCCTTGATTGCCGATGACGAACCTCTAGCACGCGTACGCATGCGTTCTTTGCTTGAAACTTATTCTGGCGAAATTGAAATTCTGGGTGAAGCGTCATCTGGTGCGCAGACGATTGCCAAAATTCATGAACTTGACCCGGATGTTGTTTTCCTCGACATCCAGATGCCCGACATGGATGCATTCGAAGTCTTGAAGTCGCTCAACGAAGACGATATTCCGCTAATCGTTTTCACGACCGCTTACGACAACTTTGCGCTCCGTGCCTACGAAGAGGATACGGTTGATTACCTCCTGAAGCCAATCGACCCGGAACGCCTAGCATCGACGATGGTGAAACTCCGCAAACGCATGCCTAACGAAAGTGGGCTGGGTGTTCCGGCGGATTTTTCATGGGACAAGTTCAAGGAATTGATGAGCTCAAGTTCTCTTTACATGCAGCGTTTGCAAGTGAAAATGCCCGACCGCACTTTGCTTGTGAACATGGACGAAGTCATCCGTTTCCAGAGCGAAGAAAAATATACGACGGCTTACACCACCACCACGCAGTACGTTATTGACCAAACGCTTGTGGAATTGGAAAAACGCCTCGACCCGCGTCAGTTTGTACGTGTCCACCGTGCTCATTTGGTCGCGATAGACTACATCGCAGAAATTAGAAAGACGGATGCGGGCCGCCTGTGTGTCGTGCTTCGTGACAAGAACAGGACGCAGGTCACCGTGAGCCGTAATTTTGTAAAAACCGTAAAGAGTTTGTAATTTGGAGTTTTGATGGAACAATCACCTCAAAAGAAATCTGCAAAGACTTTTTTAAAATCATTTACTCGCGAAGTTATTATACCCGTTGTTCTTGCGTTAATCGTAATCCAGTACGTCATTCAGGCGTTCCAGATTCCGAGCGGTTCCATGGAGGATTCTCTCAAGACGGGAGACTTTTTGCTGGGCCTCAAGTTTACGTATGGTTCGCCGATACCTTTCTCGAACCAAAAGTTCCCAGGGTACGCAGAACCGAAACATGGCGATGTCGTCATCTTCCGCTATCCGGGCGAGCCGGAGTATCCCGACAACAATCCTAAGCGCTATACGCACTTGTTCAATGCGCTGATGCTGGGTAATTACTACTGGGATCACGCTCCCGAAAAAGGCCAACCGCATTTAGTGCATTATGCTGATGGCCCGAAGGATTACATCAAGCGTTGCGTCGCCGTGAGTGGCGATACCGTTGCCGTGCATGGCGGCAAGCTTTATTTGAACGGCAAGCGTCAAGATTCGCTCCCCGCATTTGGAAAGTGGACGGCTAGTGTCCGCACGCTTTCGCCGAGGGATGAAGTCGAAGAATTTGTCGTACCTTCCGTGGGAGATACGTTGTACGTCGATTCGCTTCCGATGATAAAGCTCTGGTGGTTGCGTTCGCTTATCGCTCAAGAAAATCCGGATTCTTCCGTGAGCCTTGATATTTCGCTATTGCGTGATGGTCGTGAAAACAACAATTACGTGTTTACCGATTTCAGGTTCCCGGTCGAAAACGATCGTGGCATTATACTGAACGCGATGCTTGCGAAAAACCAGACGGTGGTTCAGCAACGCCTTACGCTTGGCGATACGTTATCTGGTGCTATGCCGTTCAGCTATTTTAGGGAACTTGCAAAGATTGGTTTTCTGCCGTTGCTTGATCCGCATGATCCGGGTTTAAATAGCGGTTTGACTCGTCCTGTAAGCTATGTTTCTTTTGAAGGTTCGATTCTTCAGGATCTTGAAGGCAATGTGAATCGTTTGAATGTGGCTCCGGCTACAGTTCCAGAGCCTAACGATTCGGCGGTTGCGTCGGAGGCTGCTTCTGCAAAACCTCATTTTGAAATCCAGCGCAATTTGTACTTGGGGTCTAAAAAAATCGACCGTTACGTTGTGAAGTATCCGCAATACTTTATGATGGGCGATAACCGCGACAATTCTGCCGACAGCCGCTATTGGGGCGTTGTTTCGCTGCGCAACATTCGTGCAAAGGCTTTTGTCATCTACTTCTCTTTTGATAACGACGACCAGAAGTTTTCTTTTGGAAACCCGTTCTCTTGGTGGCGTATTCCGTTCCGCATCCGTTACACCCGCATTGGTAAAATTATCGACTTGATTAAATAAATGAAGTTTTCGAAGGTTGCATACTTCTTGGCGTCGTGCCTGATGATTGCCGCTTGCGCAACGCAAGTGGCTCCGACGGGCGGTCCTGAAGACAAGTTGCCGCCGCGTGTGGCTGCGGTGGCTCCTGCGCCAAATACTGCAAACCATCCGAACGAACTTTATGTGAAACTGGAATTTGACGAATGGATTAACGCTTCGATTCCGCGTGGAGCGATTTCCATTTCGCCTCCGATTGAAAAAAAATTGAGGCACGAAGTTCACGGCAAAACGCTTGAAGTTTATTCGCGCGCGGAACTCGATACCGGGACAACTTACACGGTCACATTTGCGGGAGGCATCAAGGACTTGCGCGGGAATGCGCTTGCAAAGCCCTTCCATGTGGTTTTCTCGACGGGTGCGACCATCGACTCGCTTACGCTTTCCGGGCGTGTAATGGTGCCGGATTCGCTTGTCCGCAAAAAGTCGTATCCGAGCGTGGGCCTTTATTTGATGGGGCCTGAACGCGAATCGAAACGCTACTTGCAGAAGTACCGTGATACGGTTTCGCATGTGCTCGATTCACTCCCGATGCTCACGAAAGAGGAACCGCTTTACCTCACGGCAGCAGATAGCATAGGAAACTTTACGCTTACAGGGCTTAAAGCTGGGCGTTACCGCGTTGTCGCTTTTGTCGATGGGAATGGCAATCACAAAATCGAGCCTTCTTCGGAACTCGCCGGAGTCTGGGTTTCGGACTTGGAACTGAATGAATCTGTTCAAGACACGTTGTGGATTGCGCTTGCAGACCAGGATACTTCTTTGATGGAGCTGGACAACGTAACGCAACCATTTGCAAACGTACTCGAAGCGAATTTTACACGTCATGTATTTTTTGATTCTGCTTTTGCGGATACGTCTAACTGCTACCTCGCTTCGCCTGATGGCGACACGCTTTTTCCGCGTCTTGTCTATCTAGGTACTTCGAATGTCCCACGTTTTTACTTTGACCCGAAACCGAAAGATGAAATACTTTACAAATTTATTTGTAACAGTGCGAAAGATTCGCTTTCTCGTGCTTTGGATACTGCAAGAAATTACGCAGAAATCGAATGGAAGGAAATGTCCGCCGATACGCTGGCTCCGGCCATTTATACAGTGCAAGTGAAAGGCAAATCCAAAAATGCGTTCCCGGACGATTCTCTGGTCGTGATTTATAACAAGCCTGTCCTGGATTCTTTGAAGGATATGTTCTTCCTTGTCGAAAATAAGGATACGGTTCCTGTTACTGTCGAAAAGCTGGATCCGATTCGCTATGTGGTGTTGCGTAAAGAACCGTGGCCTACGGATACCAAGTTCAGTTTGTTGCGTGGCTACCGCGATACGACGTTAGCCAAGGCGGATAGCAATGGAGTCCGCGATACTGTAATCCAGACGAAGTACGAACGCAAACTCCAGTTCGAGACGATTTCCAAGCTGAAACTTGCGTCACTTGTGGGAAAAATCCCCGGTGCAAAGATGGATGCATTTGTTCGTCTCAAGTCTGTAGAGACTGGAAAGTTTGAAATTGCAAAATGTTCCGCTCATGGGGTCTTTTCTTTTAATGACCTTGTTGAGGGAGGTTACATTATTGACTATTATTATGCAGACAAGGGGGAGGATTTGCCTAATGGTGGATCTATACATCCCTTCAAATACGGTTCTGCATGGAGAGCTCCGCTTGACACGTTAAAACTGAAGAGTGGCGCGAACGATTTAGAACAACTGATGCCGAACTTGCCGGCATTGCCTTAAAGGATGGAAAAAGATGGAAAAGATTCCCGCATTTGTGGCGCTTGACTTGGAAACGACTGGTCTCGATTTCGAAAAGGACGAAATTATTGAGGTTGCACTTGTTCGCTTTGAAAATGGCGAACCGAAAGATAATCTTGATTTTTTGGTGAAGCCCTCCTCTGCGGAACTCCGACCGTTTATCGAAACGTTGACGGGGATTAGCAAGACTGATTTGGAGGAATCCCCGGACTTTGCGACGGTTGCCGGTCAGATTTGTTCATTTATCGGGGAACTCCCGGTTGTGGCTCACAACGCTCTCTTTGATTCCAAGTTTTTGAAGCAGACGTTTGCCAAGGTAGGCATTTCTTATGATTCCCATGTGTTTTGGGATTCGCTTACACTCTCCCGCATTGCGTTCCAGAATGTCCCGAACCATCGCCTCGATACTTTGGTGCAGGAACTCGAAATTGAACGTAGCCGTGCCCACCGTGCTTTGCCCGATGCTGATGCTTGTGGACGCTTGTTCGTAAAGGCCCTCGAAAAGATTTCTTCGATGGATCCGTGGATTTACGATGCTCTTTCTAAAGTGGCCAAAGGATCCAGCTACGAGACGCTTTTTACTTCGAACGTCGAGACGCTTGCTCCTCCGAAGTACAAGTTGTCTGCAGCTCCTGCTTTAGAAGCTTTGCCCAAGTCCAAGGCACCGCGTGTGAGCGAGTTCTTTAAAGAAGGCGGTTTTATTTCGTTTGTCTTAGAAAACTACAAACCGCATCACAACCAGCAAGATTTTGCGTCAGTCATGGAACGCAACATGTACAAGGGTGGCCTTTGTGTTCTTGAAGCTCCGACGGGTTCCGGAAAGACTTTGGCTTATTTGATTACTGCTGCGAACAAGGCGATTACGGGCGAACGCGTGCTCATCAGTACTGCGACGCGCACCTTGCAAGAACAGCTCTGGACAGAATCGATTCCGCAGATTGCAAAGATTTACAATGGCGAACTCCGTCCGGCGATTTTGAAGGGTCGCGACAACTATCTTTGCCTCCGCAAGTTCGAAGAGTTGCTGATGCACCCGCAAACGCTTCTTTCCGCCGAAGAACGCGATTCCTTCATGGCGCTTATCCCGTGGGTCTTGACTACTGAAACGGGCGACATCAACGAATGCAATTCCTTTAGTCAAAGCCGTAATCGTGTGCTTTGGTCCAAGCTTTCGTGCAGTGCCTCTTGCTGCAACGGCGAAAACCATTCGCATCACGAAAACTGCCCAGCGCTCATTGCAAAGCGAAAGGCCATGAATGCGAACATGGTGCTTGTGAATCATTCGCTCTTCCTTTCGGACTTGCAGCTTGATTTTGCTTTGCTCCCGTCTTACGAACACATCGTGTTTGACGAAGCGCACCGACTGCCCGAAATCAGCAACCAGGTGTTTGGCCGCTCCATCTCGTTCTTCGGATTCAGGAATATTGCGAAAACGCTTGAGCCTTCCAAGGCCGGTGGCGATGGCCTTATTGCAGAAATTGCAAGCCGTATTCCGGCAGAACAGCCGGAACTGCACGAAATTTGCGATAAACTTAATGATGCGTTGGCTGAATCCGAAAAGGCTTTGCACCGCTTCTTCATGAAGATTGGCAAGAAGCTTTCAAAGCAAAAAAATGGACGCAGTGGTTTTTCTTATACGAAAAGCATTCTTGCGGAGTTCGAGGCTGATCCGGCCACGTTCTTGGAACAGTATTCGAATGCTCGTACTTTAGCGGAAAAATTGGTTGCCGCGACTGCGGGTATGGACGCCCTCAAGGGGGTTACGAATGATCTCGAAGGTCGCATGACCGAAATTGCTCACTTCATTTCGGACTTTGAATTTGTCACAAAGGCGGGTCGCAATGATTGGGTATTCTTCATGGAAGAACCGTTCAATCCGCATACTATCAAGTTGCATGCGCTCCCGCTCCATTCTGGTAGCGTTTGGAAAGAAAAATTCTATCCGTGGATCAAATCTGCGACGTTTACATCGGCGACGCTTTCTGTGCAGTCGGATCTCTCATACTTCTTGCAGAAAATGAGCATGGACAACTTGAGGCCTGGAAAACAGCCGTTCTTGAGAATTTATACAGAACAATCTGATATAAACGAGCGCCGCTCCGTGATGATTGCGAAGTTCTTGCCTAAACCTTCCGCTCCAGAATTTGGCGATGCATTGAACGATACGCTTTTGCAAGTGCTCCCTGCTATCGAAGAAAATACGATGGTGCTTTTTACAAGTGTCGCTACGATGATGAAGGCTCAGACTGTACTTGCTCCCGCTTTTGCCGAACGTAACAAGCTTTTGCTTTGCCAGCATGTCGATGGTTCGCTCGATGGGCTTGTGGCTATGTTCCGTAAAGAACGAGGGGCTTGCTTGCTCGGTTGCCAAAGCCTTTGGGAAGGTGTTGATTTCCCGGGCGATGCGCTCAAACTGCTCGTCGTTACGAAGCTTCCGTTCCCGAACCCGACAGACCCACTTGTCGCTGGCCTCACGAACGAAATGAAGGCTACCAACAAGAACTTCTTCAAGGATTATTTTGTTCCTGAAGCTTATATGGAACTGCGTCAGGGCATGGGGCGCCTCCTCCGCTCGGATTCCGATTCCGGCAAGGTGCTCATTCTCGACAACCGCGTGATTCTTGAACGCTACGGCAAGACATTCTCCCGCATTTGGAATTTCAAGCATCGCATTGCAGGTTCCGTGAACGACATCTTAAGATTCGTGAAGTAGTTTAGCTATGGGGAGCTCGCGCTAAAGTGCTCCGAGCTCGCTCCGTTTTTGGGTTATCATCCTGAACAAAGTGTAAACGGAGTCGAAGGATCCAAGCATTGTCATGCCCGCCACTGCTCGGGCATCTCTTTTTTATGCCGGAACAAGCGAATTTTTAGATTTCCCGGTTTGGTTGTTCGACTCAAGGCTGGTGAGCATGCCAAACAGGCGCCGCAAAAATATGTTTGCTTTTTTATTTCGCGATGATTGCACTGGCGACCACGCCCTTGTCCGCATAGAGCACTAGCACTTGCCCCGGTGCCGATGCAAATTGCGGCTCGTCAAAACGCACGCTGATTGTGCCGGCTGTGGTGTCGAGTTCCGTAATCCTGGCGGTCGCGCCTTTATGCCCAAGGCGAATATGTGCCGTGAGCGGTTCTTTTAGCAGCGGGGAAGTCTCAGAGACCATCAAGTTCAAGTCAACGGCAGAAACCTCCGTGCAGCTCAAAGCACTTCGCGGTCCGAGAATCACCTGGTTGTGGTGTGCATCAATCGCAACAACGTAGAGCGGTTCCGCTTGCCCGCCGATATTCAGACCTTTGCGCTGCCCAATCGTGTAATGCACAATTCCCTTGTGCTTCCCGACAACTTTTCCGTTCACATCAACAAAATCTCCGGGCACGTTGTCGCTCTCGTCAAACAGTACCGAGTAATCGCCGCATTCGATAAAGTCCTGGCTTTCGCGCTTTGTCGCAAAATCATCCCAGCCGATTTCTTTGGCGAGCGCTTTTACGTCGGCTTTCTGCATTCCGCCGAGCGGGAAAATCACAGTCGAAAGTTGTTCTGCCGTAAGCCGCGATAAAAAGTACGTCTGGTCTTTATGCTCGTCCAGTGCTTCGTACAAGAACGGAACGTCGGGATTCTTGAAGTCTAGCCTTGCGTAATGACCTGTCGCAAAGTAATCAAAATCAATCCCGAGCTTGCGTGCGGCATGCTGCAGCGCTCCGAACTTGATGCTCTGATTGCAACGGACGCACGGATTCGGCGTTCGCCCTGCACGGTATTCCGCACGGAAGTAATCAAGAACTTCACGCTTGTAATCTTCGGCGACAGGAACAACGTAATGCGGAATCCCGAGGCGTTTGGCAACGAGCTTCGCTTCTTCGATATTCTTGTCTTCGCTCGGGCCGTAGCAGCCTTCGCGACCTTCGACCGCTGGCATTTTCACGGAACCGTCCCACGTGGCCATTGTCATGCCGACAACTTCGTAACCTTGCTTCTTCAATAAATACGCCGAAAGGGCGGAATCCACACCGCCCGAAAGTCCTACAGCGACACGCTTTTTTTGTGACATGTTAAAACCGTTCTTTTTGAAAATTGGTGATCCCGGCACAAGGCCGGGATGACAATGCGTTGTATAAAACACAAATAAACGCTAGGGAGGCGAATGGAACCATCTAGCGTTTTTCACTCAATAATGAATCATCTTAATGTTTTTTTTCGGTTTCTACTGCGAGGCGAATGGAACCGCGAAGCACATACCGAACAAAATTAGACGAGAGAGGAGAGACTAGAGACGAGAGAAATGTTTTATCGCACGAAGTGCCATTATTATACTTTCGTCTTTCGTCTGTAGCCGCAACGCGGCGTTCTTTCGTCTAATCACTAACAACTTAGTCAGCGAAGAGCGGTGTAGAGAGGTAGCGGTCGCCGCTATCCGGGAGGAGTGCGACAATCGTCTTGCCCTTGTTTTCCGGACGCTTTGCAAGTTCAATGGCAGCGAAGAGGGCCGCACCGGAAGAGATTCCGACGAGCACGCCTTCAGCCTTGGCAATAGCCTTGCCGGCTGCGAATGCGTCTTCGTTCTTGACCGGGAGCACTTCGTCGTAAATCTTCGTGTTCAAGGTATCCGGAACAAAGCCTGCGCCAATGCCCTGGATCTTGTGCGGACCTGCCGTGCCCTTGGAGAGCACCGGAGAAGATTCCGGTTCGACAGCGACAACCTTCACGTTCGGATTCTTGGACTTGAGGTATTCACCAACACCCGTGACCGTTCCACCAGTGCCAACGCCTGCGACGAAAATATCGACATTGCCATCTGTGTCTTCCCAGATTTCCGGACCCGTCGTAGCCTTGTGTGCGGCCGGGTTTGCCGGGTTTACGAACTGTCCCGGAATGAAGCTGTCCTTGATTTCAGCGGCGAGTTCGTTAGCGCGGGCGATAGCACCCTTCATGCCCTTGGCGCCTTCGGTGAGAACGATTTCTGCACCGTAAGCCTTGATGAGCTGGCGACGTTCAACGCTCATGGTTTCCGGCATCACGATGATGATGCGGTAGCCGCGAGCTGCTGCGACAGAAGCAAGACCGATACCCGTGTTACCAGAGGTCGGTTCGATAATCACGGAACCCGGTTTGAGTTTGCCAGCAGCTTCGGCTTCGTCAATCATAGCCTTAGCGATACGATCCTTCACAGAACCGGCAGGGTTGAAGTATTCGAGCTTTGCCACAATCTTAGCCTGGAGATTGTTTTCCTTTTCGATGTGGGCAAGTTCAAGGAGAGGGGTGTGACCGATAAGCTGGTCAGCAGAGGCGTAAATTTTTGACATGGTAGAATCCTTTTGTTATAAAGTGGTTAGTGGCTAGTGGTTGGTGGTTAGTTTTCAATCGCGGCGAAGCCGCCTAACTAATCCTGTTTACTAACCACTGCCTACTGTTTACTAATTAAATCTGATCCAGTGCCTGAGAGAGGTCTGCGATGATGTCTTCGTAGTGTTCCGTACCGATGGAGAGACGGATCGTTGCAGGAGAGATACCAGCTTCGGCAAGTTCAGCCGGAGTGAGTTCGGAGTGGGTCGTTGTATAAGGATGAACAACGAGGCTCTTCACGTCGGCAACGTTAGCGAGCAAGCTGAAAATCTTGAGGCCGTCGATGAACTTGAAGGCTTCTGCCTGGCCGCCCTTCACATCGAACGTGAAGATGGAACCTGCACCGTTCGGGAAGTACTTCTGGTAGAGAGCGTGCTGCGGATGATCTGCAAAGCTCGGGTGGTTGACCTTAGCGACCTTCGGGTGCTTCGAGAGGAATTCGAGAACCTTCTTGGTGTTTTCCACATGACGGTCAAGACGGAGCGAAAGCGTTTCAGTGCCCTGCAAGAGAAGGAATGCGTTGAACGGGGAAATTGCTGCACCTTCGTCACGGAGAAGGATAGCGCGGATGTAAACAATGTAAGCTGCTGCGCCAGCTGCTGCGGTGAAAGGCACACCGTAGCTCGGGTTCGTTTCGGTGAACTGCGGGAACTTGCCAGATGCAGCCCAATCAAACTTGCCACCGTCAACAATCACGCCGCCGAGAGTCGTACCGTGACCGCCAATGAACTTCGTTGCAGAATGCACGACGATATCAGCACCATGTTCGAGCGGACGAATCAAGTACGGAGTACCGAAGGTGTTGTCGATCACGACCGGAATCTTGTTCTTGTGAGCGAGTTCAGAGATGGCTTCGATATCCGGGATGTCGGAATTCGGGTTGCCGAGCGTTTCAATAAAGACGAGCTTTGTGTTGTCCTTGATAGCGCCTTCGACTTCCTTGAGATTGTGAACGTCAACGAAAGTCGTTTCAATGCCGAACTTGCTGAGCGTATGTTCCAAAAGGTTGTATGTACCGCCGTAGATGGAGCGCTGAGCGACCACGTGGTCACCCTTGCGGGCGAGAGCCGTGATGGCGTAAGTAAGAGCTGCTGCGCCAGAAGCGACTGCGAGACCCGCGATACCGCCTTCGAGAGCTGCGATGCGCTTTTCAAAAACGTCCTGCGTGGTGTTGGTGAGGCGGCCGTAAATGTTGCCTGCGTCCTTCAGGTGGAAACGGTCAGAGGCGTGCTGGGCGTTGTGGAACACGTAAGAGGTGGTCTGGTATATAGGAACTGCGCGGGAATCGGTTGCCGGGTCTGCTTGTTCCTGACCAACGTGGAGCTGAAGAGTTTCGAAATGGAGCTTGTTCTGAGTCGTCATATTATTAGAATCCTTTTTTGCGCTTGGCGCGAAGTTTCGCGATCGCCCGATCGTTTTGTAACTGTTGGCGATGGGCGTCGCGAGAGTTATCGTTTGCTAGGCGTTTGCCTCAGCGAATTTTGTGGCGGTTTTAGGCCCGCCCGCCTTTGACTTGGTTACACATTCGACATTTCATAGAGAAATCCTCCAGGCTTTTCCCTTGCGGGTCGCCTCGTTCGTTTGATGTGCATAATTTAAAAACAAAACCCTACAAGTCCAATAGGAAAGTAGGGTGAATTATAAAAATTTTCTAGAAAAGTTGCTTATCTATAAATAAAAGCTATAACAAGACCGTAATTTTGGTAATAACGAGGGGATTTTCCTTACTTTTCGTACTTTTCCACCAGCTTTTTTGCCGTTTCCAGTATCATCTGCCTCAACTTTTTCGGCTGTTGGACCGTCGCGATGTTCCCATAATACATAATCCACTGCTTGAGCAGCTCGTTCACCTCGACCTTCATCGTTACGCGGATCTCGTCGCCTGGCGCGTCTTCCATTTCCATGGAACGGTGGTACGGACGTTCCTTCAAAAAGTTCTTGGCGTATTTCGGGAAGTAAATGACGACCTTTTCTTCTTGCGGATTCTGGTCGCCCAAAAGCAAAGATCCCGTGCGGATGCGCTTGCGTAGCGATTCGACCACCTTTGGGTCTTCATCAAAAGTTTCCTTCAGCAATTTCACTGACTCGATGCGTTGCAATTTTAACGCATAAATTTTGTCGGGGTGGTGCTGCGAAACGCAACCGATATAAATGTCTCCATGACTTATGGCGACCATCAACGGAACGCGTGGCTTATCCGATGGCGTTCCCCAGTTGTCTGTATATTTTATCTGTACTTTCCGCTTTTGACGAATCGCGTTCAGAATAGTCGGCAGGTTCTTGCTCACGTCTTCGTCGTAATTTGGCGGAGTCCCCATAAAGAGAATGCGGCCGTTCAATTCTTTTGAATAGCTCTTCAGAATGTCTTGCTGCTTCGCGGGCAAATCCTGCGTAATTCTTCTGGTGAGGTCATCGATAAGGCTTGCTGTTGCCGGGTACAAATTCGCGATGCGCTGCAAAAAGACGAAATGCAAAACCATGTCGCCAAACTCCGGGAATACGAGCTTGTTCGCACGTTCGAGCGCTGCTTGGTAATAAGTTTTGCCACCGTCAGTGATGCGTTGGATGTAACGGCTTTCGAGATTTGTCAATGCCTGCATGTCTCGCTGCACGCTTCGCAATTCACTTGCGGGAATATCCAAATGCTGCATGATGTCCGTAACGCTATAACGATTGTTATAGTGTGCCATCAGGTACACAAAAATTCGCACCATGCGTTCGCCGCGACCCGGATTTTCCATAAGACCTCGCTTTTGCTTTTTCAATTAATATAAATAAATCCGACGACATCTATTGTCGCCTGACAATACTATATTTCTTTCTATGCCGACATTCACCAAGTACATCCAAAACGAAGAACACTATTCCGAAGTCATTTCCCGTATCGCGACAGTCCGCGAAACGCTCTGGATTGGCACCGCCGACATCAAGGATGTTTATGTGAAGCAAAACGGCGAATCGATACCGTTGCTCGGACAGCTCGCAGGATTGCTCAAGCGCGGAGTGGGCGTACGACTGATTCACGCCAAGGAACCCGGCCCGAACTTCCGCGAAGATTTCGACCGTTATAAAATTCTCGCGACCGACCTCGAACGCGTCATGTGCCCGCGAGTGCATTTCAAGATGATAATTTTCGACCTCGAAACCGCCTACATCGGCTCTGCAAACTTGACCGGAGCCGGCATCGGCATGAAAAGCTCCCTCCGCCGCAACTTCGAAGCAGGAATCCTCACGAACGACCCGGAAATCGTCGAACGCGCCATCGAACAATTCGATACGCTTTGGATGGGCGCCCACTGCGAAAAATGCGGCCGCCAAGAATTCTGCGGAGATAAGATTAAATAGTTCAAACGACATTAACTGTCGTGCGCTGAATCTACATTATTGATAGTCATAAAACATAAAGGAGTTGATTATGGCTATTGAAAAATTAAAGGAACTAGGAATGTAATATGGCGAATTACCCTAGTGCAGATTATTTCAAGGATTTCTTGCATGAAATTTATCCTTGCAAGGAACCTTTTGAATTGCTTGTCGTTGATAAGAAGCCGAAAACAAGGGCCGGCGTTTATATCCAAGATACGCATAGAATTCGTATATATGCTCCTTGGGGACATTTAAAAGAAACGGCTATACACGAATATGCCCATCATATTCATTATACGGAATGTGGATCGAAGGCTCGTGGAGAGCGCCCTCATGGACCACAATTTTGGGAAATTTATGGAGCGTTGATGTGTGTCGCTATCCAAAAAGGTCTTTATGTAGAAGAGCGAATTGAAAAAATTGCGAAATTTTAGAAAAAAGGGGTATATTTAAAATATGTAGATGACAACCATGGTAAATTCCTTGGTAAACTTAAAGTGAACAGTAATAGAAGGAGCGAATATATGTCAAATTACTATATGGTACGAGCAATGTTTTCTCGTGAAGACGATTTTCAAGAATTTCTAAAAAAAGATGTCGTTGCTGTTGGATGGAGTTCTGTTGATTTTTCAAAATATAAAGCTGATGAGTTGTATGGAGTCCTTTGGGAAAAATATTATAAAGATTCTCAAAAACGTTCTCAAACAATAGGCTCGCACTTAAATCAAGCTTTAATGTTTAAAAATATCAAGGCTAAAGATCGTATAATTGTTCCGTACAGATCTTGCGTATTGATAGCGGAAGCGACTGATGTAGAGTTATACTCGCAAGAAGCTTGTAGATTAGATTTGGCAAATCAGCGAAAGGTTATTTATAAAAGAGATGGTGATGTACCTGTTGTTGTGCAAAGGGATTTTTTATCTGAAGGACTTCAGCGTCGGCTTCGAGTAATGGGTAGGGCTGTTTCGAATTTGAACGAATTTGGTGAAGAAATCGAAAAAATATTTGCAGAATATAAGGAGATGACACAATCCTTTGATACGCCGATTCGCAAAAAAGAAAAAAATGATGAAGAAAAATTTAAGGAGAATTTGTTAAGTCGAATACAGAACGGTAAAACATATTTGCAAACTGGTGGCAGGGGGTTGGAGAATCTTGTATGTGAATTAATGCGGTGTGAAGGGTATGAGTCAAGAGTTTTGTCAAAAAGAGCGTTCCCCAACAGCGCTGATGCCGATATTGAATCCATAAAGGAAGATAGCTTTGTTTCTCAAAAATTTTTGGTGCAGGTAAAGCATCATCACGGATATTCTGGTGAATGGGGGTTGCAACAATTAAATGCGATTAAGGAAATGAATGATGAAAAATATTTAGATTATAACTATATGTTGATAACGAGTGCTATGGTTGGTGAAGATGTAAAGAAGAAAGCTTTAGAAATGGATATTGATGTTAAGGATGGTTATGATTTAGTGGATTTGATTTATAACAATATAGAAAAATTATCTCCAGAAACAAAAAGAAAGTTAGGGATTAGTTTGGTTCCCCATTTGAATGATTAATTATTGACCTTTTTGACATTCCCTTCTCGCACGACATTAATTGTCGTGCGTTTCTTTTATATTGCATGGTGTAAAATTGAGGTCAAAACCATGCAGTTACATTACGAAAATACAATCGAAAATTACTTTAAAAATAAGCGTGAAATGCTTGGCAAAGAATGTGTCTCCGAGACGTCTCTGAGCGGTCAGCCGACTTTTATGGACTTGAAAATCATGGAATTTTGGAGCCGCTTTATGCATTATTATCCTGAAGGAGATTGTAGGACTTTTTGCGAAAAGTATATGACAGATGACAGTATAGTGAATCTTATGGATAGGGTGTATGAAGTTCGCGATAGCATTGATCTTTCTATTAGAATTACGACGGAGATTGAGAACAAGTCGTACAAGGCGAAGGATCTTCTAGAGGAATTTCATAGAAGTAGAAGAATGATTTTTGCTAGGCAATTTCTGAACATTCTCGCTCATTGGGGCGATGGCGATACTTATACGCGCCAGTTGCTCTCTCGGTCGATTACAGAGTGTTCCGCAAATTGGCTTGCCAAGGGATGCGATAAAGGTGATGTGTCGATGCAAAGGGCGTTTGAATTGAAGCGTCTTTTCCATCTTTCGGATGAGGCCTTGGAACTTGTGTTGTACTTGTGGCTTCGCGATCATCATAATATGTTTTTTAAGGTTGAAAAAATTTCGGAAATGTTCGATTTTTTTGATTCGTATGATCGAGGTTCGTTTAGGCGGATTTCTTTGATTGCGGGGCTTGATTCGACTGTGCTGCATAATCTTTGTTCTAAGGAGAGTGCTCTTATCAAGTTCCAGTTGGTGTGTATGGAGGAATCGTTCCGAAATTCGGATTTAAGAATCAAGCGGCGTGAACTGTATTTGGCGAACGAGGTTAGCGATTTTCTGTATGGCTTTTCGGATATGTCGAGGATTATGGATTTGAAAACGGCGCCAAAGCCTTGTGTCGATTATGCTCAGATTTCCAAGACGAATCCGCAGGCATCCTTTGTTTTGCAGATGCTGAAAACTCATCAGAAGGGCGCTCCTCTCAATATTCTTTTTTACGGTCGTGAGGGGACAGGAAAAACGGAACTTGCGAAAGCGCTTGCTCAAGAGTTGAACTTGCCTTTGCTTGCTGTCGGCATGGGCGACGAATCTATGGATAAGGAATCCCTTTTGCAGACTCGTTTGCGTTCCATGTTGCTTGCCGATTGGGAATGTGAGCGGAGTGGTGGCATAATTCTGATGGACGAGGCTGATTTGGTCTTGAATAAGGCCGAAAAGGGCTTGCTGAATATCATTTTTGAAAATCTGAAAACGCCTGTTATTTGGATAACGAATAATATTGATTCTATTGAAAACAGTACTCGTCGCCGGTTTGACTATTCGTTGGAATTTTTCACGTTCAGTAATAAGGAACGTGTTGCGATTTGGCAGTCTGTTCTTAAAGCGCAGCAGGCGGAATCAATTTTGTGCGACGATGAAATAGAGAGCGTTGCCAAGGAAATTCCTGTGATGGCGGGAAGCATTACTTTGGCGGTTCGTCAAGCGCAGCGGATGCAGACGGCGGATTTTTCCCCGTTGAATGTGGTTCGTGAGATTGCTTCGTCTCATGCCAAACTTTTGGGCATATCGATGGGTTCGCAAGATTCAAATGGGAAAGAATACAATGTGGACTGTGTTCGGATTTCATGCGGTGATGTTAAGAATACTGATTATGTTGTTCCAATGCTCAAAAATTTCGATGCGCAATGGCGTGCTTCGAAATTGAATGGTCGCAGAGAAAACTTGAATATCTTTTTGTACGGACCTCCGGGAACGGGCAAGTCGGCTTATGCAAAGCATATTGCTCGAGATATTCTTGGTCGTGATTTACTCGTGAAGCGTGCAAGCGATATTCTTGGCGGAATTGTGGGCGATACGGAACGCAATATTCGTGAAATGTTTAGGGAGGCCGAGCAAGGTGATGCCATTCTTTTCATTGATGAGGCTGATAGCTTCTTTGAAAATCGTAGCAATGCGAAAAATCACTGGGAAGTGACTTTGGTGAACGAGTTTATTTGCCAGATGGATGCGTTCAATGGAATGCTTGTTGCGGCGACGAATTACGAGAATGTTCTGGATTGGGCTATCCGTCGGCGTTTTCAGCTGAAGCTGGCGTTTGATTATATGGAGTCTAAGCAGGTTTCAAAAACGTGGGCTACGTTCTTTGGGGATAAATGCCCAAGGGAAGTTCTTGCTTATGATAATATTTCTATTAGCGATTTCCAGAATGTCCGCCGTAAATTGACGTATGTTCCTAATGAGTTGAGGACGCGAGAATTGATTTTGCAGAACATGCTCGAAGAAATTGCCAACAAAGATGATCATCAGGGGCGAAAACTGGGGTTGTAGGGGTGTTGCTGTGCATGCAAAAAAGGTAGTCCTTAGACTACCTTTTTGCATAATTTTTGACGGCGAGAATGTTAATGTCCAAGGCTTGCCTTGATGGCGAGAACTTCGGCTTCGGTTAGTTTGGAAATCCTCATGACCTTTTCGACAGAATCGCCTTCTGCGAGCATGGCCGTTGCCATTTCACGACGCTCTTCGGTACGGCCTTCGGAACGGGCTTTTACCCTGACCGAGGCCAAAAAGTCCAGTTCTTCTTCTGTCATTACCATATTTGCCGCCTGTTTTTCGAGATCCTTGTTCGACGCAAATTCAATTTTCAGGATTGTTCATCTTCATAGCTTCACTTATAAGAAAGTCCTTTGTAAAGTTACATAATTTTGCTTTTTCTTCTAGCTGTGAGAAAATGTAATCTTTAAGAGTTTCTATTGGAGTTTCTTTGTTCAGACTATCTATGAAACGAAGCCATTGCGCAAGGGTGCTTTGGTCGTATATGTAATTGCCTTTAAGAAACTTTGAAACTTCAATAAAAGTAATTGATTGTTTCAAATTCGAATATTGCTTATCTTCGTGTTCGAAGAACCCACAATGACGATAATTTTTTGCATCTGTGAAATCATCTGATAATTGTAATTCGATGTGGCTGAAATCTTGAGTCCAAAGACTATCGCCGTAGTGTTTATTTGTGACTTTGCGTTTTCTTGTATAGAATGTTTGCTTGCTGTATGATTTCTCGTTTTCATGCAAAATTCCAATGGAGATGCATTCTAGTTGCTGTTTTTTATCTTCATTGCTTTTGTTTGTCGTTTCTTCTTTTGTTAGGTTGTTAAATATGAGATTGTCGATGCAGTCGCTGCCAATACGTCCAAGAGTGGCATTGAGAAAATCAATGGCAATTGATTCGTTTTCGGGAGTTCCGAAAAGTAACTTAAAAATAGAGTCGTTGTAGATATAGATGTACTTGAATTGTTCTTTGTATTTCGCAATGCAGGCGGAAACATCGTGCCCTTGCTTGTGAGTTTCGCGGATGTCTTTGAGCATGCCTGCGTATTGTTCCTTGTTCATAAAGGATCCTTTGCTACATGAATAGCTATTTTTGCGTACATTCAAAACGTACACAACGGGTGTGTATTTTATTGTCGATTATATGGAAGCCGATCGCTATGCGATTCGATATTAGATATACAAATATTCTACAGTGAGTGCAATAGCTCGCGTTGCTGGCGAAAATGTACAGAAAAAAGGTGGTCCTTAGACTACCTTTTTGCATAATTTTTGACGGCGAGAATGTTAATGTTCGAGACTAGCCTTGATTGCAAGAACTTCGGCTTCTGAAAGACGCGAATATTTGACAATTTTTTCGATAGGTTCGCCTTCTGCGAGCATATTGGCGGCCATCTCACGACGTTCATCGGAACGGGCCTTCACCCTGACCGAGGCCAAAAAGTCCAGTTCTTCTTCTGTCATTACCATATTTGCCGCCTGTTTTTCGAGATCCTTATTCGACGCATGGTTCACAAGCAGTCTGTCAATCGCCTTTGCGATTACGTCGTCATTGAAGTCTGGGAGGCTTTCGGCAGTTCCTGCGTGCTTGAGCAGGTAGAGCCAGCGGTCCTCAACGGTCTTGACTTCGTCAATGGTCTTTGTGAACTTTGTCAAGTCATATAAAATATACATCATCTTGTCATTGAATGTCAAGCCGTTCTCGTTACGGACGGCCCACGTGCCATAATAGTCCTCCTGTTTCCCTACGGGAAAGTCGCAAATCCAGATGGCGTAGGTGGGCGGGATTTCGTAGCGGTGATCTTCGCGCTTGGCCTTTTCTTCTTCGGAGATGACTGCGTTGATGTTTCCAAAATGTTCCTCGTTCCATTCGTATTTGCTTTGGAGTACGAATGCGCTGTGCTGCAAAAGGACACGGTCTGCAAAATACTTGGGCCTTGCTTTCTGCATCTCCACGTTAATGCTGGCTCCATTCGAGGTCTTTGCACGAATGTCAAGCCTAAACTGGGGTTGGATTGTAGGGAACACGAGATTAATATCGGTGCTCTTGACAGTCACGGATTCAATTCTGTTTTCCCCTTCTAGGCGGAAAGCTCCGTTCAGAAAGCTCACCAAAGCTTCTTCGTCACTCATAAAAATTTTGAATCCTGTATCGTAGAGCGGATTGATATAGGTATGTTTCTTGATTTCTGCGATGGTCTTTTGGATCCAGTATTCACGATAGGGGTCGGTGTTGACCAAATTGATTGGCGGAATGTCGTTGCTTTCTGACATGAAAAGTCCTTTGCCATTGGTATGGCGTACGGTGTAAACGCGAAAAACACGCAATACACGGCAATGTTTTGCTGTTGATTTAGTTCGATAATGGAAGCCGACCACTACGCGAGTCGGTATATGTATCGCAGCGTATTCCGCATGGGTATTCCAAGGCCATGGCTTGCGTCAAGTCAAAACCGGACCTACAACTGCGAGAAGGAACGAACCTGCTCGTGGATGCCTACGCCTCAGTCAGCAGGACGGTCGAATCACGATATTAGATATACAAATATTCTGCAGTGTATGCAAGAGGGTGAAGTGCTTGCGGAACAACAGGTGATTTTCTGAAATTGGGATGATTTAAAACGAATGGGATTATTTTACAAATAAGTTACAATATGGCACTTGCCGCTATATCCAAATATTGGTACATTACTGCATGACCCTTGAAATGGCCTCAGGCATCCGAAAGATTCGGATGTTTTTTCTTTTTTTCAGAATCAGGAGGCTAAATGAGTCAAGATAAAACTCGGTCGCGTGACCATGATGGATTTTTCCGTTATGTCTATAGCATTCCCAAGAATGCCAAGGCGTTGCTGAACATTTGCCGCGAGGACAACGGCAATCTCGACAGAATCCTTGCCGAAGTGGACTTGGATTCGCTTGTGCGTCTGCCGGACACTTACAGCGAAGTTGGCGAACGCGGTGAAGCGGACATCGCGTTCAAGGCTCATCTTTCGGGCGGCGGCGAAATCAATGTCGGCATCCTTTTGGAACACAAGTCCAAACAGGAGAAAAGCGTACTCAATCAAGTCGGACGTTACGCTCTTCGGGTCATCATGGATCACGAAGACGAAGTGTTCAGCTGGATTCCGACAAAGGCGATTATCATCTACAACGGCTCTACCGGATGGGATCCTTTGGTAGAATTTCGCAAAAAGGCACGCGCTAAATTCCAGGGGAATAATCTTCCTTTTGAATGCGTACTTGTGAATCTTGCCGCAGTTGACGATGTCGCCTGTGTTGAATCTGATTCCCCTGCGGCAGCTGTAGGAGCTATGGCTATGAAATACGCGTTCAGTCCTGAAGGCTTTAAAGCTGCTATCCCGAATGTTGAAACTATTCTTCGTAAAATGTCTAGCGCTGAGCAGGCTACCCTTGTTGAAAAAATCATATTATATTTACAGGAGTACATTGACGAAAGTACCGTGGAGGAACTTCAGATGGCATGGAAAAGTATCGGACAGAGGATGGGCTTTGTAAGCGCCGGGGATGCCCGTCGTGCCGCTGAAAAAGCTGGTCGAAAAGAAGGTTTGAAAAAAGGCAGAGAAGAAGGTAAGACAGAAGGATTGAAAGAGGGCTTGAAAGAAGGTCGTGCTGAAGGCCTCAACGATGCTTTGGATGCTATGCGTAAACTTGGAATTCCTGAAGAAAAGATTCAGGAAGCAAAGGCGATGTTAGAAAAATCATTGAATAAATGATTCTTCTTATAGCCGTTCCAAATAGCTTTCTCGAAAGAATTACCCGAACAGTCTTATCACGCGCTTGATGCCTGCGATAAAGCGGTCGATGTCGCGTTCGAGCGTATAAACGCCAAAGCTCAGGCGGAGCGTGGCATCCACGCCAAAGCGGTCCATCACGGGTTGCGCACAATGGTGCCCGCTGCGAACGGCGACGTTTTCTTCGTCGAGAATCATGGCGGCGTCACCGACGGCGATTCCGTCCAACGTAATGCTGATGAGCGCACCGCGTTCTTTCGGGTTGCCGAGGACTTTCACTTGCGGGATTTCGGCGAGTTGCTTCAGTGCATATTGCGTAATTTGTTCTTCGTGCTCGCGGATGTTGTCGAGGCCGACGTTGTTCAGCCATTCGATGGCTTTCCCGAGGCCGATGACTTCGGCAATGGCGGGCGTGCCTGCTTCAAAGCGGGCCGGGACATCGGCGTAAGTCGTCTTTTCGAACGTGACGTTCTTGATCATTTCGCCACCGCCGTGCCAGGGTGGCATGCTGTCGAGCACTTCGTACTTGCCGTAAAGAACGCCGATGCCTGTTGGGCCGTACATCTTGTGACCGCTGAAGGCGAGAAAATCGCAGTCCAGTTTCTGCACGTCGATCTTGATGTGGCTAGAACTCTGGGCGGCGTCAATCAAAATCTTTGCTTGCGGGGCGAGCTTGCGCACCGTAGCGATGATTTCTGCAATCGGGTTGACCGTCCCTACGGAATTGCTCACATGCGTCACGGCGACCATCTTGGTGCGCGGCGTGAGGAGTCCGGGGAGTGCTGCCAAGTCCAAATCGCCGCTGTCCAAAACGGGGATGACCTTGATTTTGGCGCCTTTCATTTCGGCAACGAGTTGCCAGCTCACGATGTTAGCGTGGTGTTCGAGGCCGCTAATTAAAATTTCATCGTCCGCTTCAAAAAACTTGCGTCCGTAGCTCCAGGCGACGAGATTGATGCTCTCGGTGGTGCCACGCGTAAAGACGATTTCGTCTTCGGTTTTGGCGTTGATGAACTGCGCAATGCTCTTGCGCGTTTTTTCGAACGCTTCTGTGGTGCGTGCGCTCAGACGGTACACCCCGCGTTTTACGGAGCTGTAGTGCTCACGGTAAAAGTCGTCCATCACGTCGATGACGCAGGCGGGCTTTTGGGTCGTGGCGGTGCTGTCCAAAAAGGCGAGGGGCTTTTGCTCCTTGTCGCCAGCGACCAGCATCGGAAATTCATTGCGTGTGAGTTCTGCATTAAACATGGTGCCAAAGATAGAAAACCTACCTAACTGGTGGCTAGCAATAGTAAAATATTATTAGGGTTCAAGATTTTTTTTGATTATTCATTAGGGATTGGTTATAATTCGTTATATATTAAAACTATTCGTGTCGTCATCCCGACTCAGGATTTGTCATCCTGACCCTGAAGGGGGATATATGAAACTTGGCACTTCAGTGCCTTAGTTGAATTAGGTTCGTAGGAGCAGGATCCAGTAAAGTTTTAAAAGAGGAAAACATGAAAAAGTTTTTTTTGGCGAGTTTGATTTGTTCTGCGATTTTGGCGCAGGGCGGTTTTGCCCAGGAGGCGCTCCGCAAGGCTGTTGATTCCAATAACTGGAAAAAGGTGAAAAAAATGGTCAAGGCGGGAGAAATCGAAGAAATTTATTGCGGCAAGATGTCGGCAAAAAACGCAACGGATATTTATGGCAAGCATTTCAAACAGATGCCGGACGAAGCGTTTGCGGCGTGCCCGTCCCAGTTTGCGTACGGTTTTGGCCCGAAGGTATGCTCGATGGCGAATGCCGCGAATGCCTGCTCGGGTGTCATCAAGTATTTGCTCGCTGATGGCGAAAAGGGGAGTGCTAAGGCTCTCAAGACGCTTGACGAGGTGACGAAGGCTGCGGTCAAGACGAAGGCTTTTGCCAAGCAGTCGCTCGTAAGTGTGGATACGACGGTCTGGAAGCCGTGTCCAAAAAAGGGTGCTGCTCGAACAAAGTGTATCGCCCAG
>JAEEGH010006957.1_pt1 | contig 27437 bp, 24 predicted proteins | sample 9134181 | NCBI WGS metagenome assembly JAEEGH01 (sample SAMN16246544, study PRJNA631951) | gut metagenome | biome: gut microbiome; feature: rumen; material: DP-attached | host: Bos | place: Iran: Karaj | collected 2018-10 | reverse complement strand
GCTGTTTTTGTACAATCTTTCGATCCTTTTGATTTCGGTTTCCAAGACTTCTCTGCCGAGTTCGGTGATTCGATACAGCCTTCGCTTGTCCTCCTCGCTGTAAAAGCGGATCAGACCGTCCTTTTCCATCTTGGAAAGCGTGCCGTACATGGTGCCCGCGCCGATGGTGACCGCGCCGCCGGTCAGTCTCTTCACCTGCTGGCTGATCCCGTATCCGTGCTGCGGCGTTTGTAAACAAAACAGGATATAGAAGGCGGATTCGGTCATCGGAACGTAGACCTTTTTGATTTTACCGTTCATAGGTCCTCCTTGCCTATCTCAGTTCGATATATCGAGCTTCGATGTACATACTATATCGCACTTCGATATACTTGTCAAGTATTTTTCAAAAAAAAAACGCTGCCGCCCCCTGGCGCTGTTTTTCGGTCGATTTGATCCGGCTTGTACGGTGCAAAAGCCTTTCTCTGCGGGATCCCTGTTGTTTTATCTGCGCTTTTCTGCATTTCACCCGCAAATTTTAACCACTCAGCCCAAATCCGATGACAAACGCGGAACAACGTGCTATGCTTTTTCCGTCGAAAGGGGGATATCTTATGAAAGTCGATATCAAACAAACACAGGAAGCCGTCGAACCGTACGCGATCATTTACTGCCGGGACATCGATGATTCCGTTCTGACCGCGGCGGAGCTTCTGCGGCGCGAAAACGACGTCATCACCGCATTCGACGGGGAACGGATCGCGGTAATCAAGCGAAAGGATCTTTACATGATCCGCGCGGAAGAGGGCAGGACGCGGCTGTATACCGAAAAGGCGTCCTACGACGCCGCGAAGCCGCTGAAGGAATTTGAATCCCTTGCGGGATTCATGCGGATCTCCAAGTTCTGTATTGTGAATCTGAAAGAGATCAAATATTTCGAACCGCTGTTCTCCGGCGCGATGCTGGTAACGCTGAAAAACGGATCAAAAGAGACCATTTCCAGAAAATACTTACCGGATATGAAAAGATATCTCGGTCTTTGAAAGGAGAATCGTTATGAAAAAAGTATTACGGGCAGCCCTTTCCGGCGTCTATCTTTCCGCGCTCACGTTCCTCGTGTTCATGATCATCAAAGGATTCCGCGGCGGACAGGAGATCACGTATTCGGCGATCGATATGGCATACTCCTGCATTGCAGTCATCATCATCGGGCTCGGCTTCGGCATTCCGTCGCTGATCTATGAGACCGAGCTTCCCACGCTGCTGAAAGTGCTGATCCACATGGGCACCGGCATCATCGTCATGCTCATCACGTCGGTCGTCATCGGCTGGATCGATTTTTCCCGCGGGTGGCTCCCCTGCCTGCTGATCGCACTGATCCAGATCGCGCTCGCGTTCCTGCTCTGGTTTCTGAGCTGCGTGAAGATCCGCCGCGACGCAAAGGAAATGAATAAGAAGATCGCGGAAAAGCAGTAAACAGACCGCAGAAACGCCGGAAGAGATCCCTTCCGGCGTTTCGTTTTTTCATGAAAGGCGGTAACCCGACTGTTTTTCGATCACCTGCGGCTTATTTTGCCGCCATCTTATAGATCGCTTCCATGTCGGATTCAAAAAGCTGCATCGCGCTGCCGACCTTGCCGCCGGTCGCGACCGCGCAGTTATGCGCAAGCAGTTTGATATCGTCTTCGGAAGGATTTACGCCGAGCTCATTTAGATTCGTCGGCATGCCGATACCGCGGAAGAATTCCTCCGTCGCCTCGATGCCCCGCAAAGCCGTTTCCTCGTCGGTCGCGCAGGGCTTGATCCCGTGGACGTACATGGCAAAGCGGACGAAGCGCGTCAGGCAGTTTTTCATGACGTAGCGCGCCCAGCTGCCCCACACCGCGGTAAGCCCCGCGCCGTGCGTGACGTCGTACAGCGCGCCGAGCTCGTGCTCGAGCCGGTGGCACGCCCAGTCGCCCGCGTCGTTGCCGCAGCCGGTGAGCCCGTTGTGCGAGAGCGAACCCGCCCACATGATCTCTGCGCGGGCTTCGTAGTTTTCGGGATCATCGCGCAGAACCCTTGCATAGCGCATGACGGTCTTCAAAAGTCCCTCCGCGATCGCGTCGGTGATCTCCATGCGGTGTCCGTTGACGAAGTACCGCTCCATCGTGTGCATCAGGATGTCCGAGCAGCCCGCCGCGGTCTGATACGCGGGGAGCGTCTTGGTGAGCGCCGGGTCCATCAGCGCGAACTTCGGACGGCACAGGTCGCTGTTCACGCCGCGCTTCTTGCCCTCGTACGAAATCACACTGCTGTCGCTCATCTCGCTGCCGGACGCCGCAAGCGTCAGCACGACGCCGAGCGGGAAACACGCCTTCGGCGTGCGCGTGTGTTCATAAAGCTCCCGGACGTCGCGCTCCGGCTCGCCGAGCGCGTACGCAATCGCCTTTGCCGAGTCGATGACGCTGCCGCCGCCGACCGCAAGGATGAAGTCGACGCCGTACGCCTTGCACATCTTCACGCCCTCGTAAACTTTTTCAAGCCGCGGGTTCGGCACCACGCCGCCGAGTGAAACGTAGTCGATATCCTCTTTGGTCAGCGCATCCTGGACGCGCTTCAAAAGACCGGACTTTACGGCGCTTTGTCCGCCGTAATGGATCAGGACCTTCTTGCCGCCGAATGCCTTGACCATCTCGCCCGCTTTGGATTCAACGCCGTGTCCGAACACGACCTTCGTCGGGGTATACAGGGTAAAATCTCCGTTCATAACTGCCTCCTATATTAAAATGATTGGATGACCGATTCATTCATCGCCCGGATCAGCGCAAGCGCAAGCTCCACCGCCGCCTCGTAATCCGCTTCCGCCGCAATGCACGCGGGTGTGTGGATATAGCGTACCGGAACGCCGAGCACGATCGCAGGCGCGCCGAGAAGCTGTGACTGGATGATCGCCGCGTCGTTGCCGCCGCCCTCGCGCACCGCCGCCTGCGCGGGAATGCCCTTTTGCGTCGCAAGACCGAGCGCGTACCGCACAAACCGCGGGTTGCAGATGACCGAAGTATCCATGAACCGGATCATCGGTCCGTGTTTCAGTCTTGTCTGCATGGCATACGGTTCGCCGAAGGTGTCGTCCGCGGGACAGCCCTCGAACACGAGTGCCGCGTCGGGACGGATGCGGTTCGTCGTCACTTTGCAGCCGCGTTCGCCGACCTCCTCCTGCACCGACAGCGCGCCGACGACGTCGACATTGAGGTCCTCGTCCGCAATGCGCCGCATGACCTCCAGAAGCGCCGCGCAGCCGATCCTGCAGTCGAACGCCTTGCCGAAGAACAGTCCGTGTTCCGCGTCGTACTGAAACGGCGCGTCCGGCACGACCGGCTCGCCGATGCGGATCCCGAAAACGGTCTCCGCCTCCTCCGCATTTCGGGCGCCGATATCGACCGCAAGATCACGGATCTCGGGCGCGCCCTGCCGCTCCTTTTCCGCCGCGCTCATAAAATGCGGGGGCTTGGCGGCGATCACACCGGGGATCCAGCGTCCCTCGCGATTGCGGACCAGCACCCTTGCGCCGGGCAGCGTCGCACGGTTCCACCCGCCGAGCGGCACGACGCGCAGCGTCCCCGCGGGACGGATCGAATGCACCATGAAGCCGACCTCGTCGCTGTGCGCGTCGAGCATCAGCACGGGCTTGTCGCCGGTGTTCTTCCGCCGATACAGATACAGATTGCGAAGATGATCCTCTTTTACGTCGCAGACGTCCCCGATCGCCGCGCGCGCGGCGCGTACCGTTTCGTCCTCAAATCCGCTCGGCGCATTCGCCTCGCAGAGCGATTTGATCAAAGAAAGCTCGCGTTCCGTCATGTTTTCCTCCCGATCGCGCTATGCCGTGCTCTGTCCAAACGTCCCGATTGCTCGGATCAGTTGTTTGAGCCAGACGAGAACGTGACCGATGACGAACTGTTCTCACGGTCGCGGATCATGTGCTGCAGCGTGACGAGGATCGCAACGACCTTCTGCTCGTGTTCGGGACGGTAAATGTCGATGCAGTATTTGTCGTGCAGCGAGAGCATCTTCTGTCCGATCACCGCGATAACGCTGCCGTCCGTGTCATACAGCTCGAAATTGAGCCCGATGATATTGCCTCTGAGCTGCCAGCCGAGCCCCTCGATGTTCGTGATGTCCTTGACAAGATGCCAGAGCTCGTTACTGAGCTGAAACTCCGTGCCGTCCGCCATCGCAATGAAATGCCGCTCATGCAGGGTCAGGACCTTTTTCCAGATCTTGGCAACGCTGCTGCCCTGCGCATCGAAAAGCTCTGTCCGATCGTGCAGCGAGATCGCCTTCGACTGTGCCCGGTACACAACCTCGCCCCGATCGTCCGTGATCTCGATGCGGTGATGCAGCGTAAAGACCTTGGTCGAGGTGTACAGCGACTTTACCGGCTCGCCGAACCGCTCGACATTGTTCACGTTCGCCTGTTCGCCTTCCTCATGAAAGCGGTGATACTTTGAAAATACGCCCATTTTTAACCTCCGTTTATTATTTGCGCATGTCGCGCATGCGCTGATATGCCTCTCGGTGTCCCTCGGATTCCTCATAGAATCCCGCCATGTCTTTGCAGGGAAAATCCGCGCACGCACCGCAGACGTCGATCCCCTTCTCCCGGCAGCAGGCGACCGGCAGACACGGATCCTCTCCCCACGCCGTGTCGCGGCAGCCGGGGCATTTCCCCGCCGTGCGGTCCGGGCACGGCGCGCAGTTCACGCCGCAGTACGCGATCATCCGGTCGGTCTCCATGCTCCGTCTTCCTCTCCGTTTTATATGGAAATTATACCACCGCAAGCGTCCGCTCCGCAAGACGCGCCGCGAGATTTTCACGGCAATTTGAAAGAATTGTGACAGGAAAGCAAACTCGTCGGCAGATGTATTGCATTTTGCATAAACTGTGCTATGATATGTTTAGCACTCGGAGGTGGAGAGTGCTAAAACGACGAAATAACGGCGATGCCGTTTGATGGGAGGCGACGCATATGAATGCAAACCGATTCACACAAAAATCTTTGGAAGCGATCCAGGGCGCGCAGCAGTTCGCGGATGCGAACCGCAACACGCAGGTGGAGCAGATCCATCTGCTGAAAGCGCTGATCGACGAAAGCGACGATCTCAACGCGCAGCTTCTGACCTCGATGCAGGTCGACGTGAAGGCGCTTCGGTCGGCGGTCGACCGCGCGATCGGCGCGCTTCTCACCTATTCTGGCGACGGACAGACAAGCTCCGCCGCGCCGGCGATCTCGCGCGCGATCACGGAGGCGGACGCGCAGGCAAAGCGCATGGGCGACGCGTACGTTTCGGTCGAGCACCTGATGCTGGGACTGCTTGAAAAGCCGGACGAAACGCTGAAAAAGCTGTTCCGGGAATTCAACATCACAAAGGACGCGTACCTTTCGGCATTGAAGGCGGTGCGCGGAAACCGTTCGGTCAACACCGACAACCCGGAGGGTACCTACGACGTGCTGAAAAAGTACGGACAGGACCTTGTGGAGCTTGCGAAAGCGCATAAGCTCGACCCGGTCATCGGCCGGGACAACGAGATCCGCAGCGTCATCCGCATCCTCTCCCGCAAAACGAAGAACAACCCGTGCCTGATCGGCGAGCCCGGCGTCGGCAAGACGGCGATCGTCGAGGGGCTTGCGCTGCGCATCGTGCGCGGCGACGTGCCGGATAACCTCAAGGACCGCAGTTTGTTCTCCCTTGATATGGGCGCGCTCGTTGCGGGCGCGAAGTACCGCGGCGAGTTCGAGGAGCGGTTGAAGGCGGTCCTCGAAGAGATCAAGAAGAGCGACGGCAGGATCATCCTGTTCATCGACGAGCTGCACACCATCGTCGGCGCGGGCAAGACCGAAGGCGCGATGGACGCGGGCAACCTGTTAAAGCCGATGCTTGCGCGCGGCGAACTGCACTGCATCGGCGCGACGACGCTCGACGAATACCGCAAGTACATCGAAAAGGACGCGGCGCTCGAACGCCGGTTCCAGCCGGTCATGGTTGAGGAGCCGAGCGTCGAGGACACGATCTCGATCCTCCGCGGACTCGAGGAGCGCTACGAAGTCTTCCACGGCGTGAAGATCCACGACGCAGCTCTGATCGCGGCGGCGACGCTAAGTGACCGGTACATTTCCGACCGGTTTTTGCCCGACAAGGCGATCGACCTTGTGGACGAGGCGTGCGCGCTCATCAAGACCGAGATGAACTCGATGCCGAGCGAGATGGACGAAAAGATGCGCCGCATCATGCAGCTCGAGATCGAGGAAACGTCCCTGAAGCAGGACGACGATCCGAAATCGCAGGCGCATCTTGCGGAGATCGAAAAGCAGCTTTCTGAACAGCGCGACGAATTCAACGCGATGAAGGCGAAATGGGAAGCGGAAAAGGTCGAGATCCAGAAGGTACAGGCGCTTCGCGAGCAGATCGAGACCGTCAGCAACGAGATCACCGCGGCAGAAAACGCCTATGACCTCAACAAGGCGGCGGAGCTCAAATACGGGAAACTCCCGCAGCTGCAGAAAGAGCTTCAGGAAGCCGAAGCAAAGAATGCGAACCGCGAAAACACGCTGCTGCGCGACCATGTGACCGAGGAGGAGATCGCCCAGATCGTGGCGCGCTGGACCGGCATCCCGGTATCGAAGCTGCTCGAAAGCGAGCGCAAAAAGCTGCTGCATCTCGACGAGGTCCTGCACCGCCGCATCGTCGGACAGGACGACGCGGTACAGCGCGTGTGCGACGCGATCCTGCGTTCGCGCGCGGGCATTCAGAACCCGAACCGCCCGATCGGCTCGTTCCTGTTCCTCGGTCCCACCGGCGTCGGCAAGACGGAGCTCTGCAAAGCGCTTGCCGAAGCGCTGTTCGACAGCGAGCGCAACATGGTGCGGATCGACATGAGCGAATACATGGAGCAGTACTCCGTGGCGCGTCTCATCGGGGCGCCTCCGGGCTACGTCGGCTACGACGAGGGCGGACAGCTCACCGAAGCGGTGCGCAGAAAGCCCTATGCGGTGGTCCTGTTCGACGAGGTCGAAAAGGCGCATCCGGACGTTCTCAACGTGCTTTTACAGGTGCTGGACGACGGCAGAATTACCGACGGGCAGGGACGCACGGTCGATTTCAAGAACACGATCATCATCCTGACCTCGAACATCGGTTCCGATACGCTTCTGGACGGCATGGACGCCGAAGGACATCTGAAGTCCGGCGTCGAGGACTGGGTGCGCAACGAGCTGAAATCCCGCTTCCGCCCCGAGTTCATCAACCGTCTCGACGAGATTGCGTTCTTTAAGCCGCTCACCGGCGAGAACCTCAAAAACATCGTCGAGCTGCTGTTCAAGGACCTCGAGAAGCGGCTTGAGGGGCGCAGCTACCATCTCAGCGTCACCGACGCGGCGAAGCGCTACATCGTGGAAAACGGCTCCGATCCGCAGTTCGGCGCACGTCCGTTGAAGCGGTTTATCCAGTCGCATGCAGAATCGCTGCTTGCGCGGTACATCATCCGCGAATCTCCCGCCGAGGGTACGACGCTCACGCTCGACGCGGACGAAAACGGCCTGATCGTGCGGTAACTTGACACAAAACAGGAGCTGCAGATTCATGCAGCTCCTGTTTTCTTTTTCGTCTTATTGTACTTTCAGCGTGATCGCCCATTCGGGATAATAGACGATCCGATGCGTGTTGTTTGAAACGCCGACGTGTCCGGCGCGCGGATCTAAAAACACAGAGGGGTCGCGGCGTTCGGAGCCGTCCGGCAGAATGCGGTAGACGTCGACGTCTGTCATGACCGTCAGGCTGGGCAGGAGATAGATCTCGCTGGCGCCCGGAATCTGACTGAACGGGATATTCTCAATATCCTTCAGCTCCAGCGTATAGCTTCCGTCGTCGTTCGGCGAATAGACCGGGTGATAGAAGATGGGGCTTTCGTGGTTGAGCGATACGCTCAGGGAGAACGACTGCAAAAACATCTCTCTCTGTTCTGTGCTCCAATGCGCGGGGAGCGTCAGCTGCAGCCTGAGGTCGCGCACGCCGAGCGCATTGATCCAGCCGGCGTCAACAATGCGGATGAAAGTTCCGTCAAGGTCCGCAATGTAATTCTTTTTGACGATACGTCCGTTCTCCTCCGTATGCACCCCATAGAACACGGCTTCGCCCGACAGCGCGATCCCTTCCGTTTCCGCCAGCAAAGCCCGCTTCTCCGTTTCCCGGTATGCCTGCATATCGACCTCGACCGTTCCGAAATCGACGTCCAGTTTTGTGACAGGCGCATCGGCGCCGACGTCCGATCGGGACTGATACCGCACGTGAAACCTGAGCTTGCCGTTTTCATCGGTGTAATCGAAGATGGTCTTTTTGTCCGTCGGAAGGTTTGAATGCCCCGGAATGAACTCGTTTGCCGGGAACAGATAGAACAGCGCGCACAGTCCGTTTTCCCGATAATGATCCCACATCTGCTGTTGATAGGATTCCATCTGTTCTGCGCTCAGCCGGGACAGATCGCTGCCGAATTGCTTATGCAGGGAATCCATGAAGGCGGTATCGGTCCGGCGGTACGTCTGTGAGAGCCATCCGTAGAACTGCGAACCGTCCTCCGTTGTCAGAATGAGTCGGTTTTGCGGACCTTCCCACATCTCAACCTCTCCGTTTTCATACGGCGCGGTATTTACGCTGTCTTCCAGATATGCGCCGACGTGGGCAGGATCGATCCTGCTTCCCAGCAGGAGCCGGACCGGCGATCCCGCTTTTGCCGTGTAACCAAAATCCTGTTCGGCAATGGGATAACCGGAAACGCCGTCGAAGTCGAAGGAGATATAAAGCCGCTCTCCGTCGAAGAACGCCGCAGTGATCCGCGCGGAGAACTGCTCGCCGATCTCACGCCAATACGGCTCATCCGCATAACTGACGGAAAGCCGCTGTGACGGCGCCGGCGTGGCAATGATCGTGTCGAGCTCCGGGATCGGCGTTCGCTCCGCCGGGTCGGCAGCAAGGTATTGATCTTTTGTATCAATATGGAACCAGCTGAACACCTCCGCGCGTGCCGAGGGGATCAGAAACACCGTGCCGACGAGAACCGCAAGGGATGCCGCCGCGATCGCAAGCGGCTTTCTCCACGCAGCCGTTCTTTTTGTCTGCAGCTTTGCCTTTGCTTTGACGAGCGCGTCGTTTGCCGCGCAGTCGTGGATCATCTTTTTGAAATATTCTTTTTCGTTCATGCCTGTCTCCTTTCCTGTTCGCCGCGTTCCAGCATGGCGCGGATCCGTTCGCGCGTTCGGTACAGCCGCTGCCGCACCGCTTCTTCCCGGATGCCGAGCGCCGCGGCGATCTCTTTCTGCGAGCGGTCATAGCCATAATAGAGCACGAACGCTCTCTGATTGATCTCCGGCTCGTGTTTCAGAAGCCGCCAGACCTCGTCCATGCGCTCCTCCCTTAAAAGCCGTTCGTCGATCGGTTCGTCGTCCGATACGACCTCGAAATCCTCCGGGATCGGCTGTTCCGCCGCTTTGCGTTTCGCCGAACTGCGGTAATACCCTGCCAGCACCTTTTTCGCCACCGAAAAGAGATACCGCCGCGGATCCAGCACCGGCACGCCGCGCGTCAGCCGGTCGTAGAACCGGCGGTAAACCTCCTGAAAGAGGTCCTCCGCCTCCGGATCCGCATTCGTGCGGAGCGTCAGGTAGCGCAGCAGATCGTCGCGCGTTTCGGCATAGATGCGATCGAATTGTTCTGTCTGTCTCATAAGCGTTTTTCCTTTGTAAAACCGGTTTCACCTATAAAGAGCCGTGCGGCATGAAAAAGATAACGCAGGAAAGAAAAAAGGACGGATCGCTCCGCCCCCATACCGTTTTTGTCATTCTCCCGCGAGCCATTCCGTCTGCGGGTCCGAAAGAAAGGCGCCGAGTTCGGCGGCGAACGGCTTTGCATACGCGGAAACGCGCCCGGTCCCGATGATCAGCGGGTCGATGCAGCGCTTTTTTGCCGCGATCCTTCGCCATGCCCCCGTCTTCTGCGGCGCGTCGGCGCAGCGGATCGAATGCATCGCGCAAAACCTTCGCCATTCCGCGGCGGTCGCCTCGCTGCCGAGCAGCTTTGCGATCACTTCGGGTTCCGTCGCATAAAGGTCGGCGTCCGAAAGCACGCCGCGATCCAGCGCCGCGCGCAAAAGCTCGGAAAGCATCTGCATCGCATAGCGGTCCTCCCGCGAAACGTAGACCTTCGAGCACGCAAGCGACGCGAGCGCAAACGCCTCCGCGATTTTCGCGGTCGAAAACGCAAGCTCCGGCTCGCCCGCCTCGTTCTCCGCGACGGAAAGGTCCCCGTAAAACGCCCGCGTTTCGTCCGCCGAGCAGATGCGGTAGTTCAGAAGATTCCCGAGCGTGTATTCGAGCCGGTCGGCGGAGAGCTTCGGCGAATCGTTGTCCGCGACCGGATAACGGTGGTAGTCGCAGACGTCGTCGGTTTTCAGCCCGAAGGAGGTCAGCGTGCGCTGAAGCGCCGCATCGGCTTCGATGATCGCGCGGGTGCCGTCCTCGGTCGATTCCTGCACGAGGTAATCGCCCTTGAGAAAATCCACGACGTGCGCGAACACCGGCGTGGCGACGTCATGCAGAAGCCCCGCGACCGCCTGCTTTGCATCCCGCGTGAAATGCCAGACGATCCGCGCGACGCCGACGCTGTGATCGAAGCGCGAATACGGCTGTAAGCCCGCAAACCGCGGAAAAGACGTATACTCGCACCCGCAGTTCATGCCGACGGCTTTGAGCCGCTGCATGCACGGCGCCGCGGCGCAGGCGTCAAGAACCGCCGGTATTTCGTTGTGATACATGCTCCCGTGTTCCATACGGACATTGTAGCAGACTTCCGCCGCGAAGTCAAAAGCGGGATATCGGCAAAAACCTTGACAGTGCGGCGCGTTTCGTATATAATGCCATTCAATTATCGGGTTTTCCGTTCAGGAGGAAGCGTATGAAAATATATGAAGAACTGAAAGCGCGCGGACTGATCGCGCAGGTTACGGACGAGGACGAGATCCGCGAGCTGATCAACAACGGCGGCGCGAAGTTTTACATCGGCTTCGACTGCACCGCGGACAGCTTGACGGCGGGGCACTTCATGGCGCTGACGCTGATGAAGCGTCTGCAGATGGCGGGCAACAAGCCGGTCGCGCTGATCGGCGGCGGCACGACCATGATCGGCGACCCCTCGGGCAGAACCGACATGCGCAGAATGCTGACCAAGGAAGACATCGACCACAACGCGGAATGCTTCAAGCGGCAGATGGAACGGTTCATCGAGTTCGGCGAGGGCAAGGCGGAGATGGTCAACAACGCCGACTGGCTCTTAAACCTCAACTATGTGGACATGCTGCGCGAGGTCGGCACCTGCTTCTCGGTCAACAACATGCTGCGCGCGGAGTGCTATAAGCAGCGCATGGAGAAGGGGCTTTCCTTCCTCGAGTTCAACTACATGATCATGCAGTCCTACGACTTCTACTATCTGTACCAGCACCGCGGCTGCAACATGCAGTTCGGCGGCGACGATCAATGGTCGAACATGCTCGGCGGCACGGAGCTCATCCGCAAAAAGCTCGGCAAGGACGCGTACGCGATGACGATCACGCTCCTCACAGACTCGCAGGGCAAGAAGATGGGCAAGACCGCGGGCAACGCCGTCTGGCTCGATCCGAACAAGACCACGCCGTTCGAGTTCTATCAGTACTGGCGCAACGTGGACGACGCGGACGTGATGAAATGCATCCGCATGCTGACCTTCATCCCGATCGAGGAGATCGAAGAGATGGAGCACTGGGACTTGAGCCGCATCAACGAGAAAAAGGAGATCCTTGCGTTCGAGCTCACCAAGCTCGTGCACGGCGAGGAGGAAGCGCAAAAGGCGCAGACCGCGGCGCGCGCGCTGTTCACAGGCAGCGGCGACGACGCGAACATGCCGTCGTTTGCGGTTCCCGAAACCGCGCTTGCCGACGGAAAGATCAACATCGTCGACATGCTGCTTCTGGGCGGCATCGACAAGTCCAAGGGCAAGGTGAGAACGCTCATCGAGCAGGGCTCGATCTCGCTGGACGGCGAACGCGTCGGCGACACCTGGATGAACATCACCGCGGAACAGCTCAAAGCGGGCGTCAAGATCCGCAAGGGCAAAAAGACCTATGTGAAGTTCACGCTGTAAAACTCCATCAAAAAAGCCGGCCGCAAGGTCGGCTTTTTTCTTGCGCTCTTTTCCGCCGCCGTGGTATACTGAAAGAAAAAAACGGAGGCGGCTATGGAGTACGGACGGTTCGGCGATACGGTGCTTTTGCGCATCGATCGCGGCGAGGAAATCATTGAAACGGTGAAGAGAGTTGCGGAAAAGGAGCGGATCCGGCTTGCGAGCGTGGAGGCGCTGGGCGCGGTCGACGATTTCACGGTCGGCGTGTACGACGTCGCGGCGAAACGCTACGATTCCAAGACCTTTACCGGCGCGTTCGAGATCGTGTCGCTCGTCGGTACGATCACCGAAAAGGACGGCGCGTTTTATCAGCATCTGCACATGAGCGCGGGCAACCGGGACTGCGAGGTCTTCGGCGGGCATCTGAACCGCGCGGTGGTTTCCGTGACCTGCGAGATGGTGATCCGTGTGCTTTCCGGCGCAGTCGACCGCGCGCCCGATCCCGAAACCGGGATCAATCTGATCCGTTTTGCCGATTGAAACCGGCACAGCGCCGTGATATACTGATGATTTGAGCGATGCGCCGGTCGATCCGGCGCGCACGAAAGGAGAAAAAAATGAAATTTTCCGAAATGCCTTATCAGCGGCCCGATCCGGAAGCCGTCAAGGCCAGAACACAGGAGCTGACCGGGAAGCTCAAAAACGCGAAGAGCTACGAAGAAGCGAAAGCGGTCTTTCTCACCTACGAGGAGGAGGAAAAGGCGATCGACACGATGGGATCGCTGGCATACGTCCGTCATTCGATCGACACGCGCGACGAATTCTACGACGGCGAGATCGAGTTCTGGGACGAATTCGGACCGGAGATCGAGGAATATGCGCAGGAATGGCTGGAAGCGATGCTCGTTTCGCCCTTCCGCAAGGATTTCGAGGCGGAATACGGCGATCTGCTGTTCCGAAACGCCGAGATCAACCGCAAGACCTTCGCGCCAGAGATCATCGAGGACATGCAGAAGGAGAACGAGCTTGTCACCGAGTACGACAAGCTGATCGCTTCGGCGCAGATCCCGTTCGAGGGCGGCGTTTACACGCTGTCGCAGCTGACGCCGTTCAAGACCGACGCGGACGACGCGAGACGCCTTGCCGCATGGAAGGCGGAAGGCAAGTGGTACAAGGAGAATCAGCCGCGGCTCGACGCGATCTACGACGAGCTCACCCACCTGCGCGACGCGATGGGCAAAAAGCTCGGCTACGGCGGCTATACGCAGCTCGGCTACTACCGCATGATGCGCAACTGCTACACGAAGGACGACGTCGAACAGTTCCGCAAGGCGGTGCAGAAGCACCTTGTGCCGGTCGCGGATTCGATCATGCGCGCGCAGGCGAAGCGTCTCGGCAAGGAATACCCCCTGTCGTTTGCAGACGCCGCGCTGGATTTCCGGAGCGGCAACCCGCGTCCCGTCGGCACGGCGGACGATATCCTGAACCAGGGGCAGAAGTTCTACGACGCGCTCTCGCCCGAAACCGGCGAGTTCTTCCGCACAATGCGGGAAGAGGAGCTGATGGACGTGCTGTCCACCGAGGGCAAGGAAGGCGGCGGCTACCAGACCGATCTCGGTCTCTATGAGCGCCCGTTCATCTTCGCAAACTTCAACGGCACGCAGGGCGACGTCGAGGTCGTCACGCACGAAGCCGGGCACGCGTTCGCCTACTGGATGAACCGCAAGCGCATTCCGAGCGAGTACATCGGACCGACGGCGGAGGCGTGCGAGGTGCACTCGATGAGCATGGAGTTCTTCGGCTGGATGAACGCGGACGGGTTCTTCGGCAAGGACGCACGGAAGTTCAAGTACAGCCATCTTGCCGGCGCGCTGACCTTCATTCCGTACGGCACGATGGTCGACCACTTCCAGCACATCGTATACGAAAAGCCGGAAATGACGCCCGCGGAGCGCCACGCGGCATGGAAGGAGCTGCTCGGCGTCTATATGCCGTGGATGAAGCTCGACGGCGAGATCCCCTTCTATTCCGAGGGCGAGGGCTGGCAGCGGCAGAGCCATATCTACGAAGTCCCGTTCTACTACATCGACTACTGCCTGGCGCAGACCGTTGCGCTCGAGTTCTGGGCGATGATCCAGAAGGACCGCGCAAACGCCTGGAAGTACTACATGGCGTACACCGTGCAGGGCGGCAGCCGAACGTTCGTCGATCTTCTGAAGCACGCCGGGCTCAAAACGCCGTTCGACGAAGCGTGTCTTAAAGAGGTCTGTGAGACCGCGACCAAGTGGCTGGAGAACTTTGACATGACGGGAATCGAATAACTCCCCGACGCACATGGACCGCGATCCGCGGTCCTTTTTAGGTTGCGCGGAACGGAAAACCGTGTTATACTATAAAAATAGACCCCCCGTCTATTCCGGCGTGGGGCAATACGCATTTTGGAAAGGAACGGCTATGTATCTGATCGTCGGGCTCGGCAACCCCGGGTTGAGTTACAGAAAAACGCGGCACAACGCGGGCTTTCAGGCGCTGGACGCGCTTGCGGAGCGATACGGGATCCGCGTCAAAACGAAGGGCTTTTCCGCCCTGTACGGCGAGGGGCGCATCGGAAACGAGCGCGTGATCCTCGCGAAACCCCAGACCTACATGAACCTTTCCGGCGACGCGGTGCAGGGGCTGATGCACTTTTATAAGCTCGCGCCGGAACGGCTGATCGTGCTGTACGACGACATCGATCTGCCCACCGGAAGCATGCGCATCCGCGCAAACGGCTCCGCGGGCAGCCACAACGGCATGCGTTCCGTCATCGCCTGCGTCAATTCCGAAAACTTCGCCCGCATCCGCATCGGCGTCGGCAGGGACGAATCCCTGATGCTGCGCGATTACGTTCTGAAGCGCCCCTCGAAGGAGGAGCAGAAGCAGCTTGAGGAGGTCTTTGAGCATGCGGCGGACGCGGCGGCGCTGATCGTCGCGGGGAACATCGGCGAAGCCCAGACGAAGTACAACAAAAAGCACGAGAAGAACCGTTCCGCCTCGGTCGACGGACACGGGAATGAAGAATAACGGGTGCGTTTTTGCACCATGTATTGCAGCATGAAAGCGCTTTTACAGGCGATCTCCAACGATCCCGGCTATCGGCAACTGCACAGCGCGCTTGAAAACGGCGACGGAACGGTCGCCGTATTCGGTCTTTCCGAGGCGCACCGCCCGGCGGTGAACGCCGCGCTTGCCGAGGACAAAACCGTTCTGTGGGTGGCGCCGACACCCGCCGAAGCGATGCGGCTGTACGAGCTTCAGCGCGCCTATCGCCCGGATACCGGGCTTTTTTTGCCGCGCGAACTGCCGCTTGTGCATCTGGAAGCGGTCTCGTCCGAACGCCGCGCCTCGCGCCTTGCGGTGCTTTCGCGGCTGGCGCTCGGCGTTTCCTCGCTGATCGTCACTTGTTCCGAAGCGCTGATGGAGCGCCTCGTTCCGCATGAGACATTTTTGTCGCAGATCGTGCGGGTGTGCGTCGGCGATACGATCGATCCGCGCGACCTGATGACGAAGCTCAGCGAAGCGGGCTATGAGCGCACGCCCGAGATCGAGGGACCCGGGCAGTTCGCTTCGCGCGGAGATATTCTCGACGTGTACCCGCCGCAGGCGGAGTATCCGTACCGCATCGAGTTTTTCGGCGACGACGTGGATCAGATGCGCGTGTTCGATCCGCTGACGCAGCGCAGCATCGAGCAGGCGTCCTCCGCCGTGCTGCCGCCCGCCTTCGAGACCCCGCAGACCGCGGAAGCGATGGCGCGGGCTTTGCGGCTTCTGAAAAACGCCGCGGGCTTCGACGCGCAGCGCGAATCGTGGAAGGAGCGCCGCCCGTGCGTGGGCGCGGACGTGCTCGTCCCGCTCCTCTACCCCGTCACCGAAACGCTGCTCGATTATCTGCCCGAAAACCGCGTGCTGGTTCTCAACGATCCGTCCCGCATTGCGGACGAGGCAAAGGCGGCGGAGCTGGTCTTTTCCGAAACGGTCGCGGCGACGCTCGAACGCGGCGAGGGGCATCCGTCGCAGGGGAAGCTGCTGATCGACGCGGACACGCTGATGCGGCGGCTCGACACGAAGGACAGCGCCGCGTATTATGCGCTGTTCCGTCCCTATCCGAACTTCAGACACCGCGCGCGCGTGGGCTTTACCGCCGATCCCGCGCCCGCCTATCTCAACGATTCCGCGCAGTTCGTTTCGGAGCTTACAAAGCTGCTGAAGGCGCGCGAAGCGGTGCTTTTGTACGTCGGCGAAGCGCAGGAGCGCATGCGCGACATTCTCGGCGACGTGAAGCTTTCCGTCGCCTATGCCGACACGCTCACCCGTCCGCCCGTGCGCGGCGAGGCGCTGATCCTTTCCGCGTCCCTGCCGCAGGGCTTCGCCTTCCCCGAATCGCATCTTTACGTTCTGACGGCGCAGGAGCTGTTCGGCAAAAAGCCGTCCTCGCATGTGAAAAAACGCGGCGGCGCGCTGAAATTCACCGACCTTTCCGTCGGCGATTACGTGGTGCACGAGGCGCACGGCATCGGCCGGTTCCTCGGCGTGGAACAGCTGACCGTCGAAAACAGCAAGAAGGACTATCTGCTGTTCGCCTATCGCGGCGACGACCGGCTCTATATCCCGACCGATCAGCTGGACCGGATCCAGAAATACATCGGCGCGGACGCGGAAACGCCTCCGCAGCTGAGCAAGCTCGGCGGCGCGGAGTGGCAGCAGCGCGTGGAAAAGGCGCGCGCGGGCGCGAAAAAGCTCGCGGTCGACCTTGCCCGGCTGTATGCGGCGCGCAGCGCGAACAGCGGTTTTGCGTTCTCGAAGGACACCGCGTGGCAGAAGCGGCTGGAGGACGCCTTCCCCTATGAGGAAACGCCGGATCAGGCGCAGGCGATCCGCGACGTCAAGGCGGACATGGAATCGCCGCGTCCGATGGACCGGCTTTTATGCGGCGATGTCGGCTACGGCAAGACCGAGGTCGCGATGCGCGCGGCGTTCAAGGCGGCGCAGGACAGCAAACAGACGGCGTTTCTGGTGCCCACGACGATCCTTGCGCAGCAGCATTATCATACGCTTCTGCAGCGCTTTGCGGACTTCCCCGTGCGCGTCGCCTGCCTTTCGCGGTTCCAGACGCCGAAGGAGTGCGCAGAGGTCAAAAAAGGTCTCGAAAGCGGCGAGATCGACGTGGTCGTCGGCACGCACGCGCTGCTCGCAAAGACCGTAAAGTTCAAAAATCTCGGACTGCTCATCATCGACGAGGAGCATCGCTTCGGCGTAAACCACAAGGAACAGATCAAAGCAATGCGCAGCGAGGTCGACGTGCTGACGCTGACCGCGACGCCGATCCCGCGCACGCTGAACCTGTCCATGACGGGCATCCGCGACATCTCGACGATCGACACGCCGCCGGAAAACCGCTTCCCCGTGCAGACGTTCGTAACGGAATACAACGACGCGTTCGTCGCGGCGGCATTGAACCGCGAGCTTGCCCGCGGCGGACAGGCGTTCGTCGTGTCCAACCGCGTGATCACGATGGGCTCGACGCTCACGCACCTTCGGGCGCTTCTGCCCGAGGCGCGCATCCGCATGGCGCACGGACAGATGCCGGAAGCGCTGCTCGAGGAAACGATGATGGCGTTCCTGAACCGCGAGATCGACATCCTGCTGTGCTCGACGATCATCGAAAGCGGCGTGGACATCCCGAACGCGAACACGCTCGTCGTGCTCGACGCGGACAAGCTGGGGCTCGCGCAGCTCTACCAGCTTCGCGGCAGAGTCGGACGCTCGACGCGCATGGCGTACGCATACTTCACCGTGCCGCAGGCGCGGGCGGTCTCCGAAACGGCGCAGAAGCGTCTTCTGGCGATCCGCGAGTTCACGCAGTTCGGCGCGGGCTTCCGCCTTGCGATGCGCGATCTGGAGATCCGCGGCGCCGGAAGCTTATTGGGCGCGGAACAGCACGGGCACATCTCGGACGTCGGTTATGAGTTCTACTGCAAGCTGATGCGCTCCGCGGTCGCCGAAGCGAAGGGCGAAACGGTTGCGCCGGAGATCGAAACGACGGTCGACGCGCCGATCGACGCATATGTGCCGAAAACGTTCCTGCCGTCCGAGCTGCACCGGCTCGCCATGTATAAACGGATCGCGCAGATCGGCGACGGCGACGCGTACACCGACCTTCTGGACGAGTTTAACGACCGGTACGGCGATCTGCCGGAGCCGGTCATGACGTTGATGCAGCTTGCGTTGATCCGCGCCTATGCGCGGCGCGCGGGCTTCGCTTCCGTCACCGTGCGCGACGGGAAAACGACGCTCGTGTACGACCCCTCGGCGCGTCCGGACGGCATGCGGCTTTTGGCCGTTCTGTCCTCGGAACCGAACCTCCGGCTCATCGCGAACGAGCCGGCGGCGGTCGTCTGGGCGGATAAAAAGCTCATTATTCGCGATTTTGTCAAAAAACTTCCACAATTAATTTACAGGTTGATGCATTGCACGGACGCCGATCCGGCGGTATAATGGACAAAACAGACAGAAAGGACTTCCATCCTATGAAACATACAAAACGCATTCTGGCATTTGTGACGGCGATCCTGCTGCTTCTGCCGCTCGCGGGCTGCCTTGTGCCGAACGAAAACGAATCGGCAACCGAAGCCGCCCCGTCGGGCGCCGTTCCCGCGCCGGACGGAGCGAACTCGTCAAAGAGCGACGCTTCCGCGTTTGACTTCAACGCGGTTGCAATCGAGCTCGGCGACATCAAGATCACCGCGGGCGAGGTGCAGACCATGTTCGATCAGTACGTCAGCATGTTCTATTCCTACGGCAGCGAACTGAACGCGGAATCGCTCGGCGAGTTTCTCCGCATGACCGAAGAACGGCTGATCGAGTATTACGCTCCGCTCTGGAAAGCGGAACAGCTCGGGATCAAGCTTGCCGAGGAAACCGAAGCGAAGATCGCCGCAGACGCGGAAAAGGCCGTCGCGGAGGAGCGCAACGAGCTCCTGTGCATGTTTGCCGAGGAGTTCACCGATCTCGAATCCGTAACCGACGCGTCGGTGCTCACGGAAGAACAGCTTACGACCGTGCTTGACGCCATCGGCGACGAGCTTCGTGAAATGTTCGGCGAAGGGTATACGTTTGACGATTATCTTGCGACGCGCAATCAGGACTACACGCTTTCCATGCAGCTTGACGAGGTCACGGAGCTTCTCAAAGAACGCATCCTGGAGGATCTCTCTTTGGATCAGGAAGCGGTCGACGAATGGTACGAGACCGCTTTGGAAGCGCAAAAAACAAAATATGACGCTTCCCCCGAGGAGTTTTACTATGACGCGCAGGACACGCTGATTCTGTACGCGCCCGACGGCTTCGCCCGCGTACAGGTCATCGACCTCATTCCGGACGGCGAACCCGATGAAAAGATCGAGGCAAACCGCGTCGAAATGGCGGCGCTTGAAGCCGAATACGGCATGCTTGCGCTGAACGGAAGCAATCCGGAACGCGCTGCCGCGATCGAGATCGACTATGCCGCGCTGAAGGCGGAAACCGAAGCGCTGGAGGATGCGTATTACGGCGACGTCAGGAAGAAGGGCGACGAAGCGTATGCGGCGCTCGAAAACGGGCTTTCCTTCGAAGATGCGATGGACGCCTACAATCTCGGCGAGGCGGACGATTCGCACACGGATGAACGCGTGGTTTACCTTGCCGGCGTTGACACGCACGACGAGGAGATCGCGGCAATCGCAAGAAAGCTCGAGCCCGGCACGTATTCGAAGCCGACCCTCGTTGACGGCGCATATGTGATCGTGAAGCTGATCGAACGGATCCCCGCGGGCGTTGTCGACCGCGCGTCGATCGAGGACGATATCCGCGCCGCCGCCGCACGTGAAACGAAGGACAGCGCATGGGAAGCGCAGCTGGACGCATGGCTGGAAGAGGCGAAAAACGCCGCCGTCTATCATCGCGAAACGTATGAAATGCTTACCGATCTGTACCTGAATTCGGAATACTGATTTTAGAAAATAAGGAGGAACCTATGATGTACTGTCCGAAATGCGGCATTTCCCTGCCCGACGATGCAACCGTATGCGACGCCTGCGGCGCGCGCCTCGATTCGACGCCCGATCCCGTCTTCGATCCGCCGAAGAAGGAAAGCGGGAAGAAATCTTCCAAGACGCCCGATTTCAAGGATGCGTTCCGGAAATGGGCGCACGACCAGGGCATGTTCTGCCTGATCGCAAAGGCGGTCGCGATCACCGTCATGGTATTCTATCTCCTGACCGCCATCGTCTACTCGGTTACGCTGATCATCGAGCGATATGCCGGCGGCGTGATCTTCTCGGAGTTCTTCCTGAAGCTGCTCACCGGCATCGTCTACGGCGTGATTATCTGGCTGCTTTCCGACGCGGTTCTGTATCTCGGAAAGCTGTATGAAATGAAAAAGAAAGAAACAAAGAACTGAAACCGGTTCTTTCGGGAGGAGAGAAAAAATGGAACAATACAACAACCAGTACGGTCAGTATAACAACCCCGTTGTGATCGAGCAGAAGGAGCCCATCCCGGTGGGACTGCAGATTGCCGCGCTCATCACGGGCATCGTCGGCTTTATCGTCGCCTTTATCGGCTATTTCGCGGTGATCTTCGGCAACGTCATGCGCGCCGCCTTCACCTACAGTCAAACGTCGGACCACGGCGTCGGCGGCATCCTGATCGCTCTGATCGTCGTTGCGCTCATCGTCTGCGTCGTCGCCCTCATTCTCGGCATCGTCGGACTTGTGCGCAGCATCCGCCGTCCGAGAACCGTCAAGGGCATCGTGCTTTCCGCGATCGGTCTGAGCTTCAGCTGCGGCGGCTTGGCTTTGTCGGTCATCGGTCTGTTCCTGAACGGCTTCCTGTCGATCGTCATGAACCAGATACACTGATTCCCGGCGTCTGTCCGGTTCCCGCCTCCCTCGATGAGGGAGGTTTTTTGTAGCCGTTTTTTCGCGTTCTGCATAGTATACCACGGACGGCTTGCGCCGTTCGGAAAGGAGTATACCATGGCAGTTATTACGAATCAGGCAAACCTTACATATACCTACGGAACCGTAACGGCGTCCGTGCTGTCGAACCTTGCTTCGACCGAGCGGAACGTCTCCATGACCGCCGAGAAGCGCGCGCTCGAGGAATCGTACCGCGAGGACTCCACGCTGACCTACCTCATCTCGCTGAAAAACGGCGGCGAAGCGCCGGTCGAAAACCTCGTCGTCACCGACAACCTCGGCGCGTACACGCCCGCGGGCGCGGCGGATCCCGTCATGCCGCTGACCTTTACGGGGCAGGCGACGCTGTACGTAAACGGCGCGTTCTCGGAAACGCTTACGCCGGTGACCGGCGAAAACGGCGTGCAGTTTACGATCCCGTCGATCCCCGCCGGCGCAGACGCGCTGCTGATCTATCAGGCGGCCGTCAACGGTCTCGCGCCGCTCGAAGCGGGCAGCGAAATCACGAACGCCGCGCAGATCGGCGGAACCGATCCCGCAACGGTCAGCGCAACCGTTCCCGTTGCGGATTACGCGGACGTCTCGATCGAAAAAGAGATGTCGCCGAACCCGATCAGCGACGGCGGCACGATGACCGTAACGTTTACGATCGAAAACCGCGGCAACACCGAAGCGACCGATCTTCTGCTCACCGACGATTTCCCGATCGCGCTTTCGGACCTTTCGGTTGCTGTGAACGGCGCGCCGGTGACGGATTTCACGTTCGAAGACAATCTCTTCACCCTGCCCGCAGGCGGCGCAACGACGCTGTCCGTGCCCGCGGCAACCTTTACGCAGGACGAGACCGGCGAGGTGACCGTCAACCCGGGCGTGCTGACCGTTGTGCTCACCGGAACGGTATGATCCGAACCGTTCCCCCTTGCCTTCCCCGATTCGGGGAGGGCTTTTTTTCGTTTTTCCTGTTGCGTTCGACGCGAAAAAAGGGTATGATAACGGTGTATGAGCATTCATTCCGACATTGCAAATCATCTGAGCATCGCGCGGCCGGCAGATCCTTTGTCGCTGCCTGCGCTGACGCTTGCCTATCTCGGCGACACGGTCTACGATCTCTACGTGCGCACGGTCCTTGCGGAAACGCTGCGGCTGCCGATGCGCGCCCTGCACCTGGAAGCGGCGAAGCACGTCTGCGCCGCGGGACAGGCGGCGGCGTACCGGCGCATCGAGCCCGCGCTCACCGAAGCCGAGCAGGCGGCGTTCCGCCGCGGACGCAACGCGCATTCCGGCACCGTGCCGAAGCACGCGGACGTGCGCGATTACCGCGTAGCGACCGGTCTTGAAGCGCTGCTCGGTCATTTGTACCTTCTGGGCGAGGACGACCGCATCGGCGAGCTGATGCGCCTTGCCCTTACCCCCGATACAGAACCCGAAAAGGAGCCCGAATCATGAGCGATCAGAGAAACAGTTACGGCAGGCGATCCGCCTCCGGCGAAAAAGGCGCGCGCACGCAGTACGACAAGCCCTACGGCAAGAAGCCGTATCGCGGCGAAAAAAAGAGCTTCGGCGACGACCGTGAATACCCGAAAAAGTCCTACGCAGGCGATTCCCGCAAAAGGACCGACGGACAGCGGAGCGATTATCCGAAAAAACCGTTCGACCGCAGGATCAGTCGGGACGAGAAGCCGAAAAAGAGTTTCGAACCCGCGCCGGTCGAGAACGAGCGCGACGAACAGCCGTACCTTCTGATCGGACGCAACGCGGTGCGCGAAGCGCTGAAGAGCGGACGCAGCATCGACCGCGTGCTGGTCACCGCCGAGCACGACGGCTCTCTGGGCGAGATCGTGACGCTTGCGCGCGAGCGGAAGCTCGTCGTGCGCGAGGTCGACCGCAAAAAGCTGGACGAGCTGTGCATGCCGTTCGGGCACGGCGGCAAGACCGCAAACCATCAGGGCGTCGTCGCCTACGCAGCAGGCGTGACCTACTGCGATGTCGCCGACATCCTCGACGCCGCAAAGGAAAAGGGCGAAGCGCCGTTCGTCATCGTGCTGGACGGTGTGGAGGACCCGCACAACCTCGGCTCCATCATCCGCAGCGCGGACTGCGCGGGCGCGCACGGCGTGATCATCGGAAAACGCAGAAGCGCATCCGTGACCTCCGCCGCCGTCAAGGCGAGCGCAGGCGCGACCGAATACGTAAAGATCGCGCGCGTCGTGAATATCTCTGCGGCGATCGCGCAGCTCAAGAATGCGGGCGTATGGATCGCGGGCGCGGACATGAACGGCGAACCCATGCGTTCCGCCGCCATGAAGGGACCGCTCGCGCTGGTCATCGGAAACGAGGGCGAAGGGCTTTCAAAGCTCGTTCGCGAAAACTGCGATTTCCTCGTCTCCATCCCCATGCAGGGACACATCGATTCGCTGAACGCAGGCGTCGCCGCGGCGATCCTGATGTTTGAAAAGAAGCGGCAGGACGCCGAATGAACATGATCGAACCGACCGACGAACAACTGATCGCCCGCATCCGCGAAGGCGACGGCGAAGCGGAACGGCTGCTTTTCGAACGATATAAGCAGCTGGTGCGTTCGCGCGCGCATTCGTATTTTCTGATCGGCGCGGACCACGAGGATCTCGTGCAGGAAGGCATGCTGGGGCTCTATAAAGCGGTCTGCGAATACGACGAAACGAAGGCGGCGGCGTTCAAGAGCTTCGCGGAGCTTTGCATCACGCGGCAGATCCTGTCCGCGATCAAAAACGCCACGCGCAAGAAGCATACGCCGCTCAACCATTACGTGTCGCTGAACCGCTCGCCGATCGAATCGGCGGACGACGTGACGCTTCTGGACACGATGCGGTCGCTGAGCGTTGCCGATCCCGAGGACGTCCTGATCGGGCGCGAGAACTTCGAGCAGATGGTCGTCTACCTCGAAAAAGCGCTCTCCCCGATGGAACGGCGGGTTTTGAGTCTGTATCTCGACGGTCTCTCCTACCCGCAGATCGCGGCGCGGATCGAAAAGCCGCTGAAATCGGTCGACAACGCCATGCAGCGCGTCAAGCACAAACTGGAGATCTTCCGCAATTAAAAAAACGCCGCAGACGCGGCGTTTTTCTTTATGCACGTGCTTTATCCGTTGTTGATGATCCACAGCAGAAACGCGATCAGCGCGGTGCCGAGCACCATCATCACAAAGCTGCGCGGCCATTTCCCCTTTTTATTGAAGCCGTAAAAGTCGTCCCAGCGATCCTTCTCGGGCGCAAGGATGACCCGGTTGAGATAGAGCATGCCGTAGAGCAGAACCGGCAGAACGCCGATCGGGATCACCCACGCGGGCATGCCCGTTTTTTCAAACGCGAGAAACGACACGATCGCAAGGAGCGGGCAGATCAGGTGCAGAAACAGCTCCCCGCGGGTCAAAAGCAGCTTCCATTCGTGCGACGCCGGACCGAGCAGAAGCAGAACGGTGAACATCGTGACCGTGACCGCCGCCGTGCCGACGTACTTTATGAGAAGCGCCCAGAACGGCAGTCCGCCGCAAAGCTGCATGATAACGACGATCAGCGACGCGATCGCGCAGAGCACGTTGGACAGCGTGGTAAAATAGCGGAACAGCACGCGTTTCGGGCTGGATATGATCAGCCCCCGGACGAGGCATCCCGCAACGAAAACGATGTTCAGCGCGTTCAGGATCAGCGACGGCAGCATGGGGTCTCTCCTTCGTGTTTTGTCAGTAGAATACAGTATATCATTCTTTTCCGCACGCCGCAAGTACGGGACGGAATCTTGACGGGGAAACGCCTTGCGTGGTATCTTATAGGGGAATCATTTATCTTTTCCAGAGGGTATCTATGGACGTTTTTAACGTGATCTCGCTTCTGGGCGGACTGGCAATGTTCCTGTACGGCATGCGCCTGATGGGCGATTCCCTGAAGGAAAACTCCTCCGGCACGCTGAAAAAAGCCATGAGCAAGGTAACGAACAACCCGCTGAAAGCGTTTGTGCTCGGCGTGCTGGTCACCGCGCTCATCCAGTCCTCCACCGCTACCATCGTCATCACCGCGGGTCTTGTCGGCGCCGGGATCCTGACGCTGCATCAATCCCTCGGCATCATTGTCGGCGCGAACGTCGGCACCACCGTGACCGGTCAGATCATCCGTCTTCTGGACATCAACTCCTCCGGCTCCTCCGTTCTGCGCTTCTTCCAGCCCTCCACGCTCGCCCCGATCGCGCTGATCATCGGCATCATGCTGATCATGGGCAGCTTCTTCAAAAACGCGCGGTCCGTCGGCAACATCGCCGTCGGCTTCGGCATCCTGTTCTCCGGACTTCTCAACATGACCGGCGCGGTCAATTCACTCTCACAATCCGGCGTCATCGAAACCCTGTTTACCGGTCTCGGAGACAATCCGTTTCTGGGCTATCTGACCGGCGCGGGCGTTGCATTCACACTGCAAAGCTCCTCTGCCGCCGTCGGTATTCTGCAGGCGTTCTCCGCGACCGGATTGTTGACGTTCAAGTCCATTTATTCGGTCATCGTCGGCATCTATCTCGGCGACTGCGTGACCACCGCCATCGTCATCTCCATCGGATCCAAGGCGGAAGCGCGCCGTGTCGGCATCGTGAACATCCTGTTCAACCTCGGCAAATCCGCTCTCGTTCTGCTTGTCGTGACGATCGTGCACAAGCTCGGACTTTTGAACAAGCTGTGGGACAGCACGGTCAATTCCGGTATCATTGCAAATACCAACACGGTATTCAACCTGGGGTGTGCGCTCACGCTGCTTCCGCTGATGACCGTTTTTGAAAAGCTGAGCCGGAAGATCGTGAAGGACAAGCCGGCAAAGGAAAGCAAGTACAAGGCGGTGACCGACGCGCTGAACCCGGTCTTTTTCAATACGCCCGCGCTTGCCCTGCAAAGCTGCTATAAAACGCTGCTCGCGATCTTCGCCGCCGCGCGGACGAACATTGAAAAGTCCTTCCATCTGCTGAATGAATATGATCCCGCCGTTCACAAGGAGATCCTTTCGGAGGAGGACGAGATCGACCGCCTGACCGACAGGGTCAGCCGGTACATGGTGGAGTTTCTGCCGCATCTGCAGATCGAGAACCACGTGGCGATCCTGAACCAGTATTACAAAGTCACGTCCGAGTTCGAGCGGTTGGGCGACCATGCCGTGAACATTGCCGCATATGCGTCCACGATGAAAAAGAACAACACCGCGTTCTCTCCCGCCGCCGTTTCGGAACTGGCGGTTCTGGAAAGCGCGCTGGTGCAGATCCTCAACGAAACCGAGCAGACCTTCAAGAAGAGAGACGTCGACGCCGCTGCCCGGATCGAGCCGCTCGTGCAGGTGTCCGCCGATCTCATTACCGCGCTCCGCCGGAACCACCTGAAACGCATGAGCACCGGCGAATGCAACGCCTATGCCGATACGACGTTTACGGACCTGATGGTGGAGTTTCACCGGATCGCCGACGTCTGTTCCAACGTCGGTATCGCCACAATGGTGCGTGTGCACCCCGAGCTTGCCGACCACGAGCATCTGTACTTCGAGCGTCTGCACGCCGGCGGCGACGAATCGTTCGACGCGCTCTATTCGCGTGCGCATCAGCAATATTTCTCGCTTCTCGGAAAGCCGGAAGCCGCCGAAGAAGAGGAACCCAAGACGGAAGAACAGCCGGCGCCGCCGGAACAGCCCGCAGCCGCGCCGCAGCCGTCCTAATACCCGAAAAATAGCACCGCCGAAGCGGTGCCTTTTTTATGAAAGCAGAAAATCTGAAAGCGCTTCCGGCGAAGCGGCGAGCGCATCCGCGCCCGCGGCTTCCAGTTCGGACAGCAGCCCGTACCCCCATGTGACGCCGATGCAGGGAATGCCGCGCCTGTGCGCGCCGATCACATCGTAATGCGTGTCGCCGACCATCACCGCGTCCTCCGCTCCGGTCACGGAAAGCAGATATCGAAGCACATCATCCTTGTTCTGGCGGGTCGCGTCAAAGGTCGCGCCGGCAATATACGCAAAGTACGGCGCGAGAGAAAATTCCGAAAGGATCTCGCGCGCAAGCGGCTCCGGCTTCGAGGTGCCGACGCAAAGGCGCAGACCGGCCCCGCGCAATCGTTTCAGACAGTCCTCGATCCCGGGATATACACGGTTCTGATATTTGCCGTCGCCGTCATTGTACTGCTCACGGTAGAAGCGGATCGCGTCCCCGATCTGCGCCTCCGGCACGCCGAGCTTATAAAACCCGACCGAAAGCGGCGGACCGACCATCTTCCGAAGCTCCGAA
>JAEEGH010006954.1_pt1 | contig 27450 bp, 25 predicted proteins | sample 9134181 | NCBI WGS metagenome assembly JAEEGH01 (sample SAMN16246544, study PRJNA631951) | gut metagenome | biome: gut microbiome; feature: rumen; material: DP-attached | host: Bos | place: Iran: Karaj | collected 2018-10 | reverse complement strand
AACTGGTAATTTTTCAGCCATTAACTGGAAAATTAGAAACTCTTCGCTGGCTTTTCAAAAACTCTTCGCTGAGATTTTAAAAACTCTTCGCTGGGATTTTAAAACCAGCGAAGAGTTTTTGAAAAGCCAGCGAAGACTTTTTTTAAAACTGGCGAAGACTTTTTAAATTATTGGTTCTGATTAATGAAAATGGTAGTTAAGACAATATTCAAAACTGGTTAATTGTTGCTTTTAGAACGGTTAAGGCTTTATGATTTATCAGGTAAGATTGCGATCATTATGTACGAAGGGAAAAAATCAGGCTGGCCCTTGGGAGCCAGCCTGATTGCGTTTCACATCAGTCAAGATACTGTGTCCTTTAATCTTCGCGATACTCCAAAATGTCGCCAGGCTGGCAGTCTAAGGCCTTGCAGATAGCCTCCAAAGTAGAGAATCTCACGGCCTTGGCCTTGCCAGTCTTCAGAATCGAGAGGTTCGCCTGCGTGATACCTATCTTCTCAGCCAGTTCCTGCGAAGACATCTTCCGCCTGGCCATCATCACGTCTACATTTACGATTATACTCATACGGCTCACGATGTTTAGATGGTCAATTCCTGTTCTTCCTTCAGATCCTTACCCATCAGGATGATCTGCGAGATGATCATCAGCCCCAAGCCTGTGAGAAGATACATCGAGTTGCACTCGTTCTTGAACACGATGCTGTGGTCGGCTAGATGGATATTCGCGATGAAATATTGCGTGATAGAGTATGAGACAATTATCGCATTCAGATAGAGCACAGAAAGTAATATGCCTGTGATTTCAAGATATTTGGCTACTTTCGTCACGAAAATCTCTCCTCGGCGAATGCTACTGACGAGCTTGATGATCAGCCATAATACCCAGAGGCACACGATGATGGCGAAGATTGCAGACGAAGCGATGAAATACAATGGAACCTTGGATCCTGTCCGTGAGGCGGGAATGCTTACCTTGATCTTTTGCATGTCAACCCTGTAGGTCTGGCCTTGAGCCGTAGAGAGGAGCACCTTATGGTCTGCTCTGCCCCATGACTTAACGTTTATATCATAAGAAATCAGGGGGACGCCGGTAGACACGACTCCGCCAGGAATCGAGTCGCGTTTTTCAAATTCGGAGGGAAGTTCCGCAAACTCCATCTTGTCGTCAGGAGCAGCGCTCCAGCCCATTGACGAATAATGGAATGTGTCGCTCATAACCAAAACGATGAGTGCCACCACAAACAACGTACTGTAAATCTTTAGCTTCTTAGTCATAATCAATAATACTTTATTGTTAAACGATAAATAATTTCGGTGCAAAGATAAGAACTATTTTCGAAACCTCCAAACGTTTTCAATAAAATCTTATCGAAAAACAATAAATTTAACTTTCACTAACTGATATTACACTAAATAACTACAAAAACGCATAGCGGCAGATGAACAGGACAGCAAGTAGAATTGTCCCCCAGTTGATGTTGTTGCGGGCGTCGCGGTCCTTCATAGTGAATGACAGGAGATGGATGAGCACGTAGGAGATGACACCCATGAGGATACCGTCGGAAATGCTGTAAGTCAGCGGCATGAGCACAATGCACACAAAACAGGGAATAGCCGTTACGTAGTCAGAGAAGTCGACCTTACGGATATCGTACATCATCATGACACCTACCAGCACGAGGGCCGATGCTGTGGCCTGACCAGGAATGGCAAGAAACAGGGGGGCAAAGAGCAGGGCGACGGCAAAGCAGAGGGCTGTGACGAGGCTGGTCAGACCAGAGCGGCCGCCGGCATTTACACCCGATGCACTCTCTACGTATGTAGTAACGGTAGAAGTGCCAAGCATGGCACCTACTGTCGTACCTATGGCGTCGGCCATAAAGGCCTTGTTGAGGTTCTTCACGTTGCCATCGTCATCCACCATGCCAGCACGGTTGGACACACCGATGAGCGTGCCGATAGTGTCGAACATATCGATGAACAGGAAGGTGAGCACCACAATGATCATATCGACGGTGAAGATGTTATGCCACTCGAACTGCCAGAGGATGGGTTCGATGGAGGGAGGGGCCGACAGAATGCCGTTGTAGTGGGTAACACCTAAGGGGATGCCCACAATGGTGGTTGCCAAAATGCCGATAAGCAGGGAGCCTGTGACATTCTTAACCAGCAGGGCGGCGGTGATCAGAATGCCGAAGATGCCTAATAGTACGGCGGGATCGTGCAGGTTGCCCATCGTGACGAATGTGGTGTCAGAAGCACCTACGATACCAGCACTCTTCAGTCCTACAAAGGCGATGAAGAGTCCGATACCCGGACTGATGGCACGTCGCAATACCAGTGGGATGGCATTGACGATGTAGCTGCGCAGACCTGTAATGGTGAGTAGAATGAAAATAAGACCTTCGATGAAAACCGCCGTCAGCGCAAACTGCCAGGAGTAGCCCATCGTCAGCACTACTGTAAAAGCGAAGAAGGCGTTGAGTCCCATGCCGGGAGCCAGAGCGAAAGGCAACTTAGCATAGAGTGCCATCACGATAGTGGCTACGACTGCAGAGATGCAAGTGGTGGTAAACACGGCACCTTTGTCCATGCCGGTATTAGAAAGAATGTCGGGGTTCACGGCCAGGATATAGGCCATCGTAAGAAACGTAGTAATGCCGCCAATGAGTTCCTTGCGGATGGTCATTGTGGCAGCATCAAATCCGAGTAAAGTTAATAATCTATTCATCCTTTTTTGTTTGTAAGCGATAATTGGCTGAAAGTTACAAATTATCCGAGTGTGATGTTCTCCACGTCGATGGATTCGTGAAGGAAGAGTTGGGCGGACTCTTTGAATTTGTCGGGGTTTTCCGTAGTGAGGTAATGGACGGTGGCGTTCTTGGCGCATTTTTCCTCCATCTGAGGATGACGCTCCAGATACTGCTTGAGGCTTTCGGCCACATATTCGCCCTGCGGGATGATGCGTACACCAGTAGGCAAATATTTCAGGATCTTCGGCATGAGCAGCGGATAATGAGTGCAGCCGAGGATGATGGCATCGATCTGGGGGTCGAGGCGCATGATCTCGTCGATACGTTTCTTCACGAAATAGTCGGCACCAGGCGAGTCGGCCTCATTGTACTCCACAAGGGGCACCCAAAAAGGACAGGCCACGCCTGAGACCTGAATATCGGGATGAAGCTTCTGGATTTCGAGATTATAGCTCTCGCTCTTGATGGTACCTTCGGTGGCGAGCACACCCACATGCCGGCTCTTGGTAAGGTTGCCAATCACCTCAGCCGTAGGGCGGATAATACCAAGCACACGACGGTTGGGGTCGATCTGTGGGATATCGTTCTGCTGGATGGTACGCAGGGCCTTGGCCGAAGCGGTGTTACAGCCAAGGATAACGAGATGACAGCCCATCTCGAAGAGCCTCAGAACGGCCTGACGCGTAAACTCATATACCACATCGAAGCTGCGTGGACCGTATGGGGCGCGGGCATTGTCGCCCAGATAAAGGTAATCGTACTGGGGGAGCACCTGACGGATGCCGTGCAGGATGGTCAGACCGCCATAGCCGCTGTCGAAAATGCCGATGGGACCGGGAAGAGGTGAGAGGTGAGAAAGGCTACAGGTAGGCGAGCTTTGCTCGGGAATGGTAAGAGGTGAGAGATTACTCATTTCGCGAGGGATGAGATGACGAGTTCGTTAAGATTCTCACCCCAATCGGGATTGATATACGGGCAGGCGTCAGAATCGGTATTGACCACGAGGGCCAAACCGCGCTCGGTAGCAATTTGGGCTACGGTCTCTGCCAGATGGATCTTGAGCGGTGCAAGGGCCTCACGCTCTGCAGCAGCCAGCTGCTTGCGGCTTTCCTCCTTGAAAGCCACATTACGTGTCATGAGTTCCTGCAATTCGGTCTGGCGTTTCTGAAGGATCGTCTTCGGAAAATCACGCTGACCTTCGAGGAACTCCTCGTACTTGCGGTTGAACTCATTGGTCACACGTTGCATCTCTGCCTCGTATTGCTGGCGGAGTTCAGCCATCTGCTGCTGCACTACAGCATACTGCGGCATAGCCTGCAGGGCTTGCTGATAGCTGAGATAGCCAAAACGAACAGGTGCTTTTGCCTCCTCTTCCTGGGCAAAAACAGTGAATAGTGAACAGTGAATAGTGAACAGTATCACTACCAGTCTCAATACAAAAATGGTCTTACTCTTCATAACTACTCTGTCTTTACTATTCACTATTCACTATTAACTATTCACTATTATTTCAGACCGAGTTTTGCCTTGACCTGAGCAGTCACATCAGTAGAGAGCGTGGTGCTGATATAGGGCAGCGAGTTGTTCTCCATAATGTAGACATAGTTGCCTGCAGTACCAACTGACTTGATAGCGTCGAGCACCTTGGTCTGGATGGCCTGCATCTTCTCACCAGAAGCCTTCTGGAGAGCCTGCTGGTTGTCCTGATAGCTCTGCTGGATCTTGGTGTACATATCCTGCAGTTCCTGCTGACGGCGCTGCTTGATGTTCTCGGGCAGTGTAGCCTGCTCCTTATCGAAAGCCTCACCCTTCTTCTGCAGCTCGTCCTGCATCGACTTCAGGTCGGCCTCATACTGATCCTGAAGGGCCTTGATCTCAGTCTGGGCCTTCTGGTACTCCGGCATAGCCTGGATGATTTCCTGGGTGTTCACATGTCCGAATTTTGCTTGTGCGTTAGCGGTGGTGAAACCGCAGATTGCGCAAATTGCGCAAATGATTAATTTTTTCATTTTCTTTTTTTATTTAGTTGTTATTAATTTCTAGCCTTTCTAGAGATTCTAGCGGTTCTAGTTGGAATAGCCGAGTTTACGAAGCACCTCCGAAGAGATGTCAATCTTGGGAGAGCCGAAGATGATGCCCGTATCGCTGGCGCGGTCGAGGATAAGCTGATAACCGCGAAGCTCAGCAATATCCTTGACGGCATTGTATATCTCGTCCTGGATAGGCGTCATCAGGGCTGTACGTTTCTTAAAGAGCTCGCCGTCGGGGCCGAAGTACTTCTTCTTCAGGTCGGCAGCCTCTTTTTCCTTGGCGACGATGGCGTCCTGCTTGGTTTTCTTCTGTTCCTGCGACAGGAATACCACCTCATTCTGATAATTTTTATACAAGGTCTGAGCCTCTGTGGTCAGGGCATCGACCTCAGTCTGCCATTTCTTCGACACCTGGTTGAGCTGCTCATTGGCGCGCTCGTATGCGGGGATATTCTTCAGGATATACTCCATATCCACCAGTGCGAACTTCTGGGCTGAAGCAGAAGCAAAACCGCAGATTACGCAGATTACACAGATAATAACCTTTCTAATCATAACTCTTAATTCTTAACTCTTAACTCTTAATTAAATTAAAACTCTTGTCCGAGGATGAAGTGGAAATTGCTTCCGCCCTTTGTACGCGTGCCAGACTGGCTGGTAGTGACATAGTCGAAACCGTATGCCCAGTCGATACCCATCAGACCCACCATTGGCAGGAAGATACGCACACCCAGACCAGCAGAACGCTTCATCTTGAAGGGGTTGAAATCCTTCGTCCGAGCCCAGGCATTACCACCTTCGAGGAAGCCGAGACCATAGATCGTGGTGTTACCCAGCATGAACGGATAGCGCAACTCGAGGGTAAAGCGGTCGTAGGCGTAGGCATTATACGACGAGAGGCTGACACCCTCATGCATCAGGTCGTAGGATGCAGAATAGGAAATGGCACCATTGTCGTAACCACGCAGTCCGATGGTCTCCTCAGAATAGCCGTAGCTATAGCCGCTCATACCGTCACCACCCACGTAGAAGGTCTCGAAGGGTGAACGCTTGTCTTTATTGTATGCGCCCAGCAGACCGAACTCCACACGTGTCATCAGCACGAAGCATTTGGCACCACCGGTAAGAGCCGTGAAGGTACGCGACTTGAACTTCCACTTATGGTATTCAATCCAGCGGTACACATCCTGCAGCTCGTCCTCATAAGTAGCCGACTGTGTGTTCTTGGCCAGACTGCCATAGTCTTTGTTGTCGAAGAGCGACCAGGGCGGTGTGAGCGAAACGGAGGCCATGAACTCGGATCCGTGACGCGGGAACAGCGGGTTATCGGTAGAGTTACGCGAGAGGGTCAACCCTAAGTTGATGTTGTTACAGTTACCATTGCGGATATAGAAGTACTGCCAGTCGCGCAGCATATAGCGGGTGTAACCCAACGATGCTGAGAACTGGAAGTAATCATCAGGCCAGCGCAGACGCTTACCCCATGAGATTGCAGCTCCGAAGACCGTCATCGTCTTGTCATCGTCGAGCATCGACTCGTAGTTGATGGCGTAGGGGTTATAACCGGTCAAGCCATAACTATAACTCATATAATTGTTATAGAAGGCATTGTTACGGTACATGCTGTTGATATCGCTCTGCTTTGAATAGAAAGCGCTGATGTTAAAGGCATTCGGACGCTTGCCGCCAAACCAGTTGGTACCATAGTTGGCACTTAGAGAGCTATAGTAGGAACCGTTGGTCTGGAAATTGAAGCCTAACTGCTCACCGTCACCGTATGGCAGGATGCCACGATGAAGCTTGTTCTTACCAAAGAGGTTACGCAGCGAGAAGTTGTTGAACTTGATACCGATACGTCCGATGACACCAGTCTGTCCCCAACCTAATGAAAACTCCAACTGGTCGTTGCTCTTCTGTTCCAGCTGCCAGTTAATATCTACAGTACCGTCTTCGCCATTGGGCTTGATATCAGGGTTCACCTTCTCAGCGTCGAAGAATCCCATCGAGGCGATTTCACGGGCAGAACGCATGATGGCGTCCTTATTGAACAGGTCGCCCGGCTTGGTACGGAGCTCACGACGCACCACCTCTTCGTAAAGACGGTCGTTACCATAGATGCGCACGTGGTTGAGACGGGCCTGCGGACCTTCCATGATACGCATCTCAAGATCGATACTATCATTGACGATGTTCACTTCCACCGGTTCGATGCTGGAGAACACGTAACCATTGTTATAATAATAGTTGCTGGCAGCATCGTCGTCTTCCTGCAAACGTTTCTTGAGCTGGCGCTGGTTATAGGGATCGCCCTTCTTCATGTCTAATACGGCATTCAGGTAATCGGTGGTCACCACAGTATTACCAACCCAGGTGATATCGCGGATATAGTATTTATCACCCTCGTCTACACGCAGATAGACATTGACGTGCTTGTCGTCGTTGTTCCAGACGGAATCCTCAATGATAGTCGCATCGCGGAAGCCCAACTCATTGTACTTCTCAATCAGCTTCTGCTTAGCCTCCCTATAGCGCTCATCGGTGAATTTCTTGGCCTTGAAGAAGTTGCTGAACTTACCAGCCTCGTGGATTTTACCAAAGGCACCCTTACCAAAGAACGAACCCTTGATCTTCTTGTCAGAGAGTTTATCGTTACCCGTCAGATAGATGTTGCGCACCTTCATCTTATCTTTCTTGTCGATATTGACATCGAGCATCACCTGACCCTTGTTGTTGGGATCGTCTCGCTGTACGATATTGATCTCTGCATTCTTAAAACCTTTCTCGTCGAAGTATCTCTGGGCAAGGATCTTAGCGCGGTCGATCATATTCGGCGTAATCTGACTACCCTTGATGATACCCAGCTTCGACTCCATATCCTCACGCTCCGACTTTTTTAGACCGAAGTAGTTGATGGTGCTCACTCGAGGACGCATGGCGAGGCTGATACGCAGGTAGATCTTATTACCCACGATGGAGTCGGCGCTGATCTGTGCCTTCGAAAACAAACCATGACGCCAATAACGCTTCACGGCCTCAGTAATCTGGGTGCCAGGCACCTCGACCTCCTGACCAACAGTCAGGCCGGAGAGACCTGTGAGCACATAATCCTCGTAACCTTCGACCCCCTCAACGGCAAGGCCGCCAATGATGCAGGTACGTGGCGTACCAGCATACGAGATATCCGGGTGTACAATCTTATCCTGAGCAGTAGCAGTGAAGAGTGAAGCGTGAAGAGTGAAGAATGCCATAAACAACAGAAGGCACTTCATCTTCAAACTTGTCTCCACCTTATTATATATATATATATACTTCATTCTTTTTTTAGCGGTAGCCAATTTTTCACTATTCACTTTTACCTTCTTCCTCCACCTGAGCTTCGGTCTTTCCAAAGCGACGCTGACGGCTCTGGTACTCGACGAACGCCTTGTAAAGCGCCTCCTCGTCGAAGTCAGGCCAGTAAGTATCACAGAAATAGAACTCCGAATAAGCACACTGCCAAAGCAGGAAATTGCTGATGCGCAGTTCGCCACCCGTACGGATGAGCAATTCAGGATCGGGCATGAAATTGGTGCAGAGGTGCTGACTGATAAACTCCTCTGTGATATCCTCGGCACGGATACCACCCGTTACCAGCTTTTTCAATTGGTTCTGCGGCAAGGGCAGTTCCATATCGTTCACCTTCGTCACAATCTGACGAACAGCATTGGTAATCTCCCAGCGGCTTGAATAGCTCATGGCCATGACAACGGTCATACGGGTATTATCCTTTGTGATATCCTCCAAATAACGGATCTTATCCTGTACGCCATCAGGCAGACGATCGAAGTCACCCACCATGCGGAACTTAATATCGTTGTCGGTAAAAAGATTAATTTCGACAAAACCCAGCACGAGTCCCATCAACGCCTCAATCTCATAGGCAGGACGATTCCAGTTCTCCGTAGAGAAGGTATAAAGCGTCAGGTACTTCACACCCAAGCGGGCGCACTCTGCCGTAATCTTCTTAACGGTTTCCAGTCCGGCCTTATGTCCGAAGGTACGATCCAGTCCGCGGTCAGTAGCCCAGCGGCCATTACCATCCATAATGATGGCAACAGACTGGGGGATGCGGTTCATGTCCAAAAGCTCTTTCATATATCTAATTCTTCACTATTCACTATTAACTATTCACTTTTCACTATTCTCAGTCTCTGTCGTTATGGCAAGTCTTACACTTGGCCCAGAGATCGTAGGTCACTGCTAACTGCAGCACACTATAGCCGTCGGTATTCTTGAAGAGGCCGCTACTCTTGATGTTGTAGGGGTCTTCCTTGCCGTCAAGCAGATCGCTCAGAGCGAAATGCACCCGCCATTCGGCAGAGAGGTTCACACGATCGGCAATCTTGTATTTGACACCAGCGCCGATGGGCAGACTCACAGCGAAGCCTTTCTCCGGATCGCCATGAATGGCAGATCCTATGCCCAGAGCGATGAAAGGGGCCAATCTGCGTGCTCCACGATATTCTTTACCAGTGCCATAAGCCCAGAAGTTATATTCGAAACGCAGATGAATGTCTATCAGACTCTTGCTGAATTCATAGCGTTCGCCCTCCGAATACCACGTTTTGGCATTGTCTGATGAGCCCTTCAACGTGCCATAGCCTGCTGTCAGTGCCACCGCCATTCTCGGATTGGCCTTATACTTGGCCATCACAGCCCCCATGGGCTGCAACTCACCAAACAGCGAGGCGTTATAGTCACCCAGGTAATTGACAGCACCAGCGCCGGCGCCTATCTCCAACCGGTATTCCGGTTCATCCTGGGCTTGTATGGCCGTTGTGGCAACAGCCAGAAGCATCGTCAGTAGTATCAGAGACTTCCTCATGTTGCCCTATTACTTACTCTCTTTCTTTTCCGTACCAAACAACATTCGTCTCACGCTCCAACAGCCAAATGCCTCCGTCACCATCGGTAGAAGCAGCAGCGACATTACTGATGGGCGACTGCAGGGCAGTAGAGGTAATCCAGGTGATGCCCTGATCGCGACTCTTGTAGATAACACCATTCCCGTCAACCGCCAACACGCTACCATTAAGATAAGGCAGCAGAAAATAGTGCTGACCCTTAGGGAGGCAATAGGTGGTAATCGCCGGAACAGGGATATACACCCAACTTGTGCTGGTTGGATTATTATTGTCGATGACCTTACGCCATACAGCAACGAATGTGTCCTGCGCATCGCTATCACCAACGAGCAGGGCATAGGTCAGTCCGTTGTCCAATCTCCAGCTGGCGAAACTGCCATTGACAGGCAACAGACGAGGGTCTTCATCGAGTGTCTCATTAATACGTGTGGCCCAATGATCCTGTGAGGAAACGATGCCATTGCCTATTTCGTTGTAGGCGAATTCCCATCCAGCCATCGGTGTGATAGGCATGCTGGTGCCTGCAGGCATCTCCTTCCAGACCATCTCGGAAGACGATGATTGTTGCTTCTTATTGATCTGCACCTGATACGCACGGTATTTCGAACCTACATTGTTATAGACGCGGAATTCGCGCACCGTCGTGAAGTCAATGGAGTCAGTGCTGTTGTAATAAGTCAACGAATCGCTGGTAGCGCTCTTCAGAACGATAGTACCGGAATAGTTGGTTGCTGTGACTGTCACAAGGACATGCTTCAGATCACAATCTGCCGGCAACGAGTCTGTATTATAGATTTTGCCCTGATATTGATCGATATGGAAATTATACGCGGTTCCTGCTAATTTCGACAGATAGACAGAATCTTGGCCAGATTTGCCGGTAGTATGGATATATCTGTTGACCGTCTGAATCGAGAAGGCGCCTATAGCAGTATCGTCATAAACCGTCACTTCTGCATCTCCCGAGTTTCCCAGACAGGAAGTAACGCCTATGGCGAGGGCCAAAAGTACGGCTATCGTATAGAGAATCTTTTTCATCAGTTCTTTGTAAAATTCAAAATTCGGCTGCAAATTTACGCACATTTCCTCAAAAATGTGTCATTTCCACCTTATAATTAAAGAAAATAAGTTATAATTTGACTGATTTTAAGTTAGTTTTGCAAAAAAAGTGCGGTATGAATCACTCACCCCGCACTTCTTCTAACGGATGGTGGTATGCATCAGCGTTATGACACTTAGTATCATCGCTACAACGACGCAAACCAACATGACCGTCGTTTGAAAATCTAATAACATAATCTTTACCTTAAAATCTAACTACTAAACCTAATGAATTTATGAACGTAATCTCACGATTACAAGTGCAAAGGTACGGAATTTTCGTGATATCCAACAAACAATAAGGGCGAATCCCGCAGGAATCGCCCTTTATTTTGATGTAAGTCAAAAAACTTCTTAGAGTTTTGGACCAGCAGCGACCAGAGCCTTACCAGCCTCGTTGCCCTCATACTTCTTGAAATTCTTGATGAAGCGACCTGCCAGATCCTCAGCCTTCTTGTTCCACTCAGCTGCATCAGCATAGGTGTCACGAGGATCGAGGATGTTAGTAGCTACGCCCTCGAGCTCTGTGGGAACCTCGAAATCAAAGTAAGGAATCTTCTTCGTGGGAGCGTTCAGAATAGCGCCACCCAGGATAGCGTCGATGATACCACGGGTATCCTTGATAGAGATACGCTTGCCTGTTCCATTCCAACCAGTGTTTACGAGATAAGCCTTAGCACCGCTCTTCTCCATCTTCTTTACCAGCTCCTCAGCATACTTTGTGGGGTGCAGCTCGAGGAATGCCTGGCCAAAGCAAGCAGAGAATGTAGGAGTGGGCTCTGTAATACCACGCTCTGTACCTGCCAGCTTAGCTGTGAAACCAGAGAGGAAGTAGTACTTTGTCTGCTCAGGAGTCAGGATAGATACTGGGGGCAGTACGCCGAATGCATCAGCACTCAGGAAGATCACGTTCTTAGCTTCAGGACCAGCGCTCTTCTTGTTCACCTTCTGGGCAATCTTCTCAATGTGGTTGATAGGATAGCTGACGCGGGTGTTCTCAGTTACGCTCTTATCAGCGAAGTCGATCTTGCCAGCACCATCAACGGTCACGTTCTCCAACAAAGCGTCACGACGGATAGCGTTGTAGATGTCGGGCTCGCTCTCCTTGTCGAGGTTGATAACCTTAGCATAGCAGCCACCCTCGAAGTTGAACACACCCTCATCGTCCCATCCGTGTTCGTCGTCACCAATCAGCAGACGCTTCGGATCGGTTGACAAAGTGGTCTTACCTGTACCAGACAGACCGAAGAAGATAGCGGTATTCTTACCCTCCATATCGGTGTTGGCAGAGCAGTGCATAGAAGCGATACCCTGCAGAGGCAGATAGTAGTTCATCATAGAGAACATACCCTTCTTCATCTCACCACCGTACCAGGTGTTGATGATGCACTGCTCACGAGTAGTAGTATTGAAAGCAACACAAGTCTCTGAGTTCAGACCCAGCTCCTTGTAGTTCTCAACCTTAGCCTTAGAAGCATTGTAGATCACGAAGTTGGGCTCGAAGCTCTCCAACTCCTCAGCGGTAGGCTGGATGAACATATTCTTCACAAAATGAGCCTGCCAAGCAACCTCCACGATGAAGCGAACGCGCAGACGGGTTGCCTCGTTAGCACCACAGAAAGCATCCATCACATACAGGTTCTTGTTGCAGAGCTCCTTGATGGCGATTTCCTTAACCTTTGCCCAAACCTCCTCACTCATGGGGTGGTTGTCATTCTTATATTCCTCAGATGTCCACCATACCTTATCCTGGCTCTGTGCATCCTTCACGATGTACTTGTCCTTAGGTGAACGGCCGGTGTAGATACCAGTCATAACGTTAACAGCGTTGAGCTCGGTGTTTACGCCCTTGTCGAAACCCTCGAGTCCAGCCTTTGTTTCCTCTTCGAAGAGGTACTCATACGACGGATTGTGAGCAATCACGGTAGAACCGGTGATGCCATACTGAGTCAAATCTAACTTTGCCATATTACTAAATCTAATTTTAAATGAATATTATCCTTGTTATTCGAAATCGTGTGCAAAGGTACTAATTAAATATGAATTATAAACAATGAATAACTAACTATTTTGTGCGCACACAATCGTTTTTAGGTTAAAGAAATTAAAAATAATTGTCGGAGTAACACTTTTGTCACTCCGACTTATCAAAAGAGATTTAGTATTTGAATGATGATCCACCAAGGAATTCGCGTATCAACGAAGTAGGCGGTATCTGTGTCTCAGGGATGGGTTTGATATAGTGGAGGAACTTCAGCAAACGATAGGCTTCAGCGTGCTCTGGACAATTCTCCGGCACCTGTTCCAATAAAGGTTCCGCCTGACTTTTTATCACCGCCAACTCAAAGAGCATTGCCGTATTAAACATGGCATCTGCATTCTCCTGGAAGGGGAAAATCCACTTATTCTCGCCTGCCCGTACAGAAGGCCAGCGGCGAATGGTTTCCTGAGCCGTCACTGCCCGATACTTATGATCACGGATGATACGACGCAACAGACGATTATCAGTCGTTGGGATATAATTGTGATTGTCGAGCAGGATCGTTGTCAGTGCAGACGCATAGATACGGAAGATCTGTTCCTCAGGAATTTGTGAGGTCAACTCCGGATTCAGGGCGTGAATACCTTCCACAACCAAGATCTCATTCTCTTTCAGGCGCAGTTTCCTACCACTCTTCTGGCTGGTACCCGTAGGGAAATCGTAGCGAGGCAGTTCCACCTCTTCACCTCGGAACAGAGCTGTCAGTTGTTCGTTCAAAAGAGGCAGGTTCAATGCGTGCAGGTTTTCGAAATCATAATCTCCTTTTTCGTCACGTGGCGTCTTGTCACGATCAAGGAAGTAATCATCGAGTGAGATACCGATGGGTTTGATACCGTTGACGGCCAATTGGACATTGAGACGTTTACAGGTGGTTGTTTTGCCTGAAGACGAAGGACCTGCAATCAGTACCAATCTCAGGTTCGAGCGTCGTTTGATCTCATCAGCAATCCTGGCGATTTTCTTCTCTTGCAAGGCCTCACTGATCATAATCAGTTCTGAGAAATGGTTCTGCTTCACAATCTCATTCAAGTCGCCGATTGTTCTTAATCCGAGGATATCCTGCCACTGGTGATGCTCTTTGAAAATACCGAACATCTTATCCTGATGTATTATCTCTCCCAGTTCGTCTGGATGTACAGGAGACGGAAGGCGTAGTAGCAATCCATCATAATACTTTTCCAATCCGAAAAGATACAACTGTGAGGTATTCGTCAACAAGGCACCATAATAGTAATCCTTATAGCCATCAATATCGTAATAGGTCGTATAAAGACGGCCCGTACTATCCAACAACTTCACCTTCGACCATTGGTTGAGTTCCTTGAACATCTGTATAGCCTCCTCTGTTGTCGTTTCGTGACGATGAATCGGCAATGCTGCATCAATAATTTCCTGCATGCGACGCCGGATAGCCCCAGCATCATCGAGTGTCACAGGACGTTCAATATCCAAATACACATAATAGCCGTTGCTGACGGGGATATCTATCCACACCTTACAATTGGGATACAAATCGTGTGCAGCTTTACATAACACGAAGAAAAGGCTACGGGTGTAACATCTGTTACCACTCGATGAAGTAATATCGAGGAACTCCACGTCTTTATGGTTGAAAACGCGATAATGCATCCCCTCGATTTTATTATTGACACGAGCCGAGTAAGGGCCATGTTCCATTTTGAGGCCGGAAAGCTGATAGATCTCCTCTAAGGTAGAACCCATCGGCGTTTTGACAACCTCATTATTATTGCGAATGCGGATCTGAATGGTCTGTTCCATATCAATTCTTTTAGCGTTTTAGGATAAATTTCTGGCAAAGGTACAAAATAAATGCGAATTATGAATGACCATTTAATATTTTTTTGTATCTTTGTGGCCGAAATCTCATCATCAAAAAGATATTTCTATGCTTGTTTTGTTTAAACTACTCGGTTCCCTTGCCCTGCTCATGTTCGGTATGAAGTCGATGAGTGAGGCTTTACAGAAGATGGCAGGACCTCAGTTGCGACACGTTTTAGGTGCGATGACCACCAACCGTTTTACCGGTATGCTAACGGGTATGCTGGTAACGGCATCTGTCCAGTCTTCAACAGCTACCACAGTGATGACCGTTTCGTTTGTCAATGCAGGACTTCTCACATTGGCACAGGCCATTTCGGTCATCATGGGTGCAAATATCGGAACCACACTCACTGCATGGATCATGTCGGCAGGTATGTCGTTCGACATCACTAGTGCCGTCTATCCTGCATTCTTTTTAGGCATCATACTGATTTATCTGAAGAAATACCGCTATATTGGTGACTTCCTCTTTGGACTCTCTTTCCTGCTTCTGGGACTGGGAACCCTCCGTATGACTGGTACCGAGATGCATTTGGGCGAGAACCAAGCCGTACTTGACTTTTTTGCCTCCTTCGATTCAGAATCTTTCCTCACGACACTGATATTCCTCTTGTTGGGAGGTATTCTCACCTTCTGCGTGCAGTCATCAGCAGCTGTCATGGCCATTACCATGATCCTCTGTTCCAGCGGTGCTCTTCCCATCTATCAGGGTATCGCATTGGTGATGGGTGAGAACATCGGAACCACTATCACCTCTAACCTCGCCGCCCTTTCGGCAAACACACAGGCACGTCGTGCAGCTCTGGCACATATGTTCTTCAATGTGTTTGGTGTCATCTGGATATTGTTTGTCTTCCGTCCTTTCATCGATGCCGTCTGTGGTCTTGTTGGCTATGATGTCACGATGCAGAAGGAGGCTGTCGAGGGTAGTGTATTCCTGGCCAATGCCGCCAAGTTGAGTTTCGTACTGGCAGCCTTCCACACCTGTTTCAACGTGGCCAACACCCTGATACTGATCTGGTTCATCCCACAGATTGAGCGTTTCGTATGCTGGGTGATTAAGCCTAAGAAGGTTGACGAAGAAGACGAGTTCCGTCTGCATTTCATTACCTCTGGTATCATGAAAACCCCAGAACTTTCGGTCCTTGAGGCTCAGAAGGAGATACAATCGTTCTCTGAACGTATGCAGCGTATGTTTAATATGGTACGCGAGTTGCTCACTCTCTCCAGCAGTGCTAACAACAAGAAAGACAATAAGGCCGGTGACTTTAACAAACTCTTTACGCGTATTGAGAAATACGAAGGCATCAGCGACAATATGGAACTGGAGATTGCCAAGTATCTCGACTCTGTAAGTGATGCACATCTCTCTGACGACACGAAAGCCAAAATTCGTGCCATGCTCCGTGAGATTTCGGAACTAGAGAGTATCGGTGATGCCTGCTACAATATGGCCCGTACCATTTCGCGTAAATATAATGGTAAGGAAGACCACTTCATTGAGAAGCAGTATGATCACATCCATCAGATGATGGAGCTGACAGATCAGGCACTGGCTCAGATGAACCGTCTGATGTTGGGGCGCAAGGAGTCGTTCGATATCAACCGCTCGTTTAATATTGAGCATGAAATCAACAACTACCGCAACCAGCTGAAGACGCAGAACATTACTGACGTCAACAACCACGAATACACCTATGCTGTGGGAACGATCTACATGGACCTCATCAACGAATGCGAAAAACTGGGCGACTATGTAGTGAATGTTGTTGAAGCCCGTCTGGGTATCCGTTAATGGAGAAAGATATCGTCAAAGGTTATATACGTTACCTGAAGCTACAACGAGGCATGTCAGGCAACACCCTCGACGCCTATCAGCATGACCTGCGTAAATTGCTTGATTATCTGAAAGGCGAAGGACGCGACGTACGTGAGGTAACACTCGAGGATCTGGAACATTTCTCTGCTGGATTACACGACATCGGCATCAATGCAAGAAGCCAGTGTCGTATTTTGAGCGGAGTGAGGAGTTTCTTTCGCTACATGCAATTAGACGGTTACCGTGACGATGACCCTATGGAACTATTGGAGTCACCCCAGATTGGCAAGCATCTGCCTGAGGTATTATCGCCAGAAGAGATTGACACTTTAGAAGCCAGCATCGACCTCTCAAAATGGGAAGGACACAGAAACCGCGCCATTATCGAGGTATTATTCTCTTGCGGACTGCGGGTGAGCGAACTTGTCAACTTAAAACTCTCAAACCTCTATATAGAAGAGGAATATGTACGCATTCTGGGCAAGGGCAGCAAGGAACGACTAGTTCCCATCTCACAACGGGCCATCAAAGAATTGAAATTCTGGTTTAACGATCGGAATCTGATGCGCATCAAACCTGGGGAGGAAGACTATGTTTTCCTGAATCGCTATGGCGGTCATCTGACACGCACCATGATACTCATCATGATCAAGCGACAGGCAGAAACGGCAGGCATCAAAAAAACTATATCGCCTCATACACTTCGACACTCCTTTGCCACAGCATTGCTCGAGGGGGGCGCAGACTTGCGTGTAATACAGGCACTGTTAGGTCATGAGAGCATTGGCACAACAGAGATCTACACACATATCGACACCTCAACTCTCAGAAGGGAGATCCTGGAGCACCATCCGAGAAACATGAAAAAGTAATTTTTTCACTTTTCACCATCCACTTTTCACTTTTTCTTTGTACCTTTGCACCCAAATTTAAAGCATATGTCATACTTATTTTCATCAGAATCAGTATCTGAGGGACATCCCGACAAAGTAGCCGACCAGATAAGCGACGCTATCTTGGACCAGTTTTTGGCTTATGACGACAAGGCTCGCTGTGCCATCGAATCATTTGTAACAACAGGACAAGTCGTTATCATGGGCGAGGTAAGTAGTGAAGTGTATATCGACCTTCAGACCATCGCCCGCAACACCATCAAACGCATCGGCTATACCAAGGCCGAATATCAGTTTGACGGCAATTCATGTGGTATCTTGAGTGCCATCCACGAGCAGAGTGCCGATATCAACCGTGGTGTTGACAATGGTAATGAGGACGAACAAGGTGCTGGCGACCAGGGCATGATGTTCGGCTACGCCACCAACGAGACAGAGAACTACATGCCTGTCAGTCTGGATCTAGCACATCTGATCATGCGTACGTTGGCCGATATCCGCAAAGAAAGCAAGGTCATGACCTATCTTCGTCCAGACGCTAAGAGTCAGGTGACGGTACAGTACAGCGACGATGGCATCCCAGAGTGCATTGACACGATTGTGGTAAGCACCCAGCATGATGAATTCGACGAGGATGAGAAAATGTTGGCAAAGATCAAAGATGACGTCATCAACATCCTCATCCCTCGCGTCAAACAGCAAATACACTCTCAAAAAGTGCTCAACCTCTTTAATCCCGATATCACCTATTATGTAAACCCCACGGGTAAGTTCGTGATTGGTGGTCCCCATGGAGATACAGGTCTCACAGGCCGCAAGATCATCGTCGACACCTATGGTGGTAAGGGAGCCCATGGAGGTGGTGCCTTCTCTGGAAAAGATTCCTCAAAGGTAGACCGCAGCGCCGCCTATGCAGCCCGTCATATTGCAAAGAATATGGTTGCCGCAGGTGTCAGCGACGAGATGCTGGTACAGGTAAGTTATGCCATCGGTGTTGCTAAGCCGATGAACATCTACGTCAACACCTACGGCCGCAGCAAGGTGGGAATGACCGATGGTGAGATTGCCAAGAAGATCGAACAACTTTTCGACCTACGTCCGAAAGCCATTGAACGCACCCTCAAACTGCGCCAGCCGATGTATGTCGAAACAGCAGCCTATGGTCATATGGGCCGTCAGTCAGAGGTGATTAAAAAGACCTTCACCAGCCACTATCATGAGACGAAGACCATTGACGTGGAACTGTTTACCTGGGAGAAACTCGACCGTGTGGAAGATATACGCAAAGCCTTCGGATTGTCATAACCTATGCTGACAAAGGATAGCATCTTAACAAGCACACCTGCCACAGACCTTGTTGCCGATACCGTGGTAAGGCATCCAGCAAAGCCTCAGACACCCTATCAGGTACTGCAGTTGTTGCCTAAGGATGCTACACCCGAACAACAAGATTCCGCTATCCAGTCATGGTTCCAGCCGGGAGAGATACACTATAGCGAACAACCTGACACGCTCCACTTACCTGGCCACGACAAAGGACATAACCCACGAGAGATCCGCATACCCGATTATAACAAGGAACAGTTTCTAGCCGACGACACGCTATACCATCCTGAACTGGCACATGAGCCTTTCGGTATGGCAGGCGACCCTGTTCCCTACAATATCAGCAACGATAATATCATCAGTTCATTCCTGTTGGGATGCTTCATCTTGTCATTGCTGGCATTCGCTATCAGCAAGAATTTCGTTGTACAACAGATCAAGGATTTCTTCCACATCCCCAGACGCGAGGACATTAAGACACCTACATCCAGCGAGGTGATAGCCCTGCTATTCTTTGCTTTGCAGAACTGCCTGATGCTGGCAATGGCCTATTTCTTCTATGTGAAGACTTATGTCGCCGATACCTTCATCTTTGCTGAGGAGTATTTGTTTATCGGACTCATCTTCTTGATACTTTTTGTCTATACATTCCTGAAATATCCACTATACACATTGGTGAATTATACGTTCTTCAATGGAAAAAATAACGGACAATGGACACATACCATGCTCATACTTTCTGCCATTGAAGGTGCCTTGTTGTTTCCAGCCATCTTATTCCAGAGTTATTTCGATTCATCACCCCAATACATCATCTTTTATGCCGTTTTTGTGCTCGTTTTAGTTAAAATCCTCACTTTTTACAAGTGTTATGTTATCTTTTTTAGAAAAAACGGGCTGTTTCTGCAGATTATTTTGTACTTTTGCACCCTCGAAATCATCCCTTTGCTCGCACTTTGGGGTATACTTGGAATAATAACCAATGCATTGACAATAAATTATTAGGACACAGATGATCAAAAAGATTCTGGTTTCACAACCCAAGCCAACAAGTGAGAAGTCGCCATATTACGATATTGCGAACAGATTTGATGTGGAATTGGTTTTCCGTCCATTCATCAAGGTTGAGGGCATTACTGCCAAAGAGTTTCGTACACAGAAAGTGAACATTCTGGACCACACAGCCATCGTTTTCACTTCCCGCCACGCCATTGACCATTTCTTCAATATGGCCAAAGAGCTGAGAGTAACGATTCCGGAAGACATGAAGTACTTCTGTGTGACAGAAACCATCGCTCTCTATATCCAGAAGTATGTGCAATACCGTAAGCGCAAGGTCTTTTTCGGAGAAACGGGCAAGATCGATGATCTCATTCCAACCATGGTGAAGCATAAGAACGAGAAATACCTGGTGCCGATGAGCGATGTGCATAACAACAGCCTAGAGATGTTGCTCGACTCCAAGAAACTGCAGCACTGCGAGTGTGTGATGTACAAAACCGTCAGCAACGACTTCACCTCTGAGGAAGTGAAGACCTTCGACTACGACATGCTGATTTTCTTCAGTCCCTCCGGAATTGAGTCGCTGATGAAGAATTTCCCCGATTTCAAGCAGGACAAGATTGCCATCGCCACCTTTGGTCCCACGACGGCCAAGGCTGCGAAAGACGCAGGTCTGCGACTCGACATCGAGGCACCAACAGAGAAATATCCTTCAATGACGAGTGCCTTGCAGCATTATCTGATCGAGAATCAGGAGTAACTACACATTATTAATATATATATGGCGGGCATCGCCTCTCCGACCTTCAACAAGCGAGAGCGCATCGTCAGCAAGAAACTGATAGAACAGCTCTTCAGTAAAGGCAGCAGCTTTTCCATCTCTGCCTTCCCCTTGCGGATTGTGGTCATGGAGACAGCACGAGTGACAGACGATGTTCCCGTACAGGTCTTGGTCAGCGTATCAAAACGGCACTTTAAGCATGCCGTAGATCGCAACAGAGTGAAGCGACAGATTCGCGAAGCCTATCGTCACCACAAGCAGATATTGACAGACAAGGTGCAGCAGCAACAGACGCTTGCCATCGCATTTATCTGGTTGGCCGACGGACTCCACGAAAGCGCCACGGTAGAAAAGAGTGTAAGGATACTATTAGGGAAAGCGGCAGAGAGACTATGAACATCATCCGACGCATCGGCCATTACGTTTCTGTGGGCTTTGCATTTCTCCTTTGCCTGCCCATCGTCTTCTACCAGACCTGTATCTCGCCTTTTACGCCTGCCACGTGTCGATTTACCCCTACGTGCAGCGAATATGCCAAACAGGCGCTGAAAAAACATGGTCCCATTAAGGGGCTCGGGTTGGCCATCTGGCGCATTCTGAGATGCAATCCCTGGGGAGGCTCCGGCTACGACCCTGTACCGTAAAATTGTAAGAAGTGAATAGTAAAAAGAAAAAAATATGAAGAATTTTGTTGAAGAACTGAAATGGCGCGGTATGCTGGCACAGATGATGCCAGGCACCGAGGAGCTCCTTCAGAAGGAGATGGTTACAGCCTACTTGGGTACTGACCCTACAGCCGATTCCCTCCACATCGGTCACCTCTGTGGCATCATGATGCTGCGTCACCTGCAGCGTTGCGGCCACCGACCCATCATCCTCGTAGGAGGTGCTACAGGTATGATTGGCGACCCCTCTGGTAAGAGCCAGGAGCGCAACCTTCTCAACAACGAGACACTCTACCACAATCAGGAGTGTATCAAGAAACAGGTGGCCAAGTTCCTCGACTTCGAGTCGAAGGAGTCTAACGCAGCCCTGATGGTCAACAACTACGACTGGATGAAGGACTTCACCTTCCTCGACTTCGCACGTGAGGTAGGTAAGCACATCACCGTCAACTACATGATGGCCAAGGAGAGCGTTCAGCAGCGTCTGAACGGTACTGCTCGCGACGGTCTCTCTTTCACAGAGTTCACCTACCAGTTGTTGCAGGGCTATGACTTCCTGTATCTCTACCAGCATTATGGTGTGAAGCTTCAGCTGGGCGGCAACGACCAGTGGGGCAACATGACTACTGGTACTGAGCTCATCCGTCGAACCCTAGGCAACGAGGTCGAGACCTTCGCCCTCACCTGCCCGCTTATTACCAAGAGCGACGGCAAGAAATTTGGTAAGACCGAGAGCGGTAATATCTGGCTCGATCGTAACCGCACCACACCTTATCGTTTTTACCAGTTCTGGCTCAACGTGAGCGATGAGGATGCAGAGCGCTATATCAAGATCTTCACCTCACTCGACAAGGAAACAATCGAAGCCCTCGTCGAAGAGCACAAGCAGGATCCCGGTCGTCGCGTCCTCCAGAAGCGTCTCGCAGAAGAGGTAACAGTCATGGTTCATTCTAAGGAAGACCTCGAAATGGCCATCGAAGCTTCGAACATTCTCTTCGGCAAATCCACCAAGGAGGCCCTCGAAAAGCTTGACGAGCAGACCTTCCTCGATGTGTTCGACGGTGTGGAGAAACACGAGATCTCGAAAGATCAGCTGGGACAACCCGCCATTGAGCTGCTCACGACCGTTGCACCTGTCTTCCCTTCAAAGGGTGAGATGCGCAAGATGGTACAGGGCGGTGGCGTCAGCCTCAACAAGGAGAAACTCACCGATCAGAATCGTGAGATTACTGCTGAAGACCTCATCGACGGTAAGTATCTGCTAGCTCAGAAGGGCAAGAAAAACTACTACTTACTGATCGTTAAGTAAGAAAGATAAGTGAAAATTTGGCGGAATGCCAAATTTTCACTACCTTTGCAGCCGCATTGGACGATGGTGTAATGGTAACACTACAGGTTTTGGTTCTGTCATTCCCGGTTCGAATCCGAGTCGTCCAACTACTAAAACATCTTCTAAAACAAACAGAATTATGGCAAATTTATTTTCACTCGAAGGTAAGAACGCATGGATCACAGGTGCATCTTACGGAATTGGTTTTAACATCGCCAAGGCTTTCGTAGCTGCTGGCGCAAAGACGATTATCTTCAACGACATCAACGAGGCTGCCTTGCAGCGTGGTCTGGACAATTACAAAGAGGCTGGCATCAGCAACGTAAAGGGCTATGTCTGCGACGTGACTGACGAGAACGCCGTAAAGGCTCTAGTAGAGACAATCCACAAGGAAGTGGGTCAGATTGACATTCTGGTAAACAATGCCGGTATCATCAAGCGCATCCCCATGCACGAGATGAAGCGCGAAGAGTTCCAGCAGGTGATTGACATCGACCTCGTCGGTCCGTTTATCTGCTCTTCAGCCGTTATCCCCGAGATGATGGAGCGTCGTGAGGGTAAGATCATCAATATCTGTTCGATGATGTCGGAACTGGGTCGTGAGACAGTCAGCGCCTACGCAGCAGCCAAGGGTGGCCTGAAGATGCTCACCCGCAACATCTGCTCGGAGTATGGCGAATATAACATCCAGTGCAATGGTATTGGCCCGGGCTACATCGCTACCCCACAGACTGCTCCACTTCGTGAGCGTCAGGCCGACGGCAGCCGTCATCCGTTCGACAGTTTCATCTGTGCCAAGACACCTGCCGGCCGCTGGCTCGATCCTTCTGAGCTGGGCGGACCCGCAGTCTTCCTCGCATCACATGCATCAGATGCTGTTAATGGTCACGTGCTTTACGTAGATGGAGGTATTCTCGCTTATATCGGCAAGCAGCCTAAATAATAAGACACAAAAAAGGGGCTCCAAACGGGGCCCCTAAATTTTTGTTTACAAAATAAGGTTTAGAGAGCGTCTGCGAGCTCAGCACCAGCCTTGAACTTAGCAACCTTCTTAGCAGCAATCTTAATCTTCTGCTTGGTAGCGGGGTTGATACCCTCACGAGCCGGGCGCTTGGTAACACTGAATGTACCAAAACCAACGAGCTGTACCTTGTCACCTGCCTTCAGAGCACCCTTAATAGCTGCAACTGTTGCATCGAGAGCCTTCTTAGCGTCTACCTTTGAGAGACCAGCACCTGCTGCAATCTTCTCTACCAATTCTGTTTTGTTCATAATGTTGTTAATTTAAAAATTTATAGTAAAAATTAAAATAATCATGAATTCCTTCGCAAATATAAGGGAAAGTTATTAAAAAAACAACAAAAAAACCGAAAAATTTGCTTTTTTCATAAAAAAAAATAGTTAAAGCCCTATTTTTGACCCCAAAACGAGATATTTTTCGTAATTTTGCGCCCAAAAAGTAAAAAGTGCTTGTGCACCGAATCAGAGAATATAAGAGATTACGAATTAGCAAATTAAGGAAAGAAGATGTTTCGCATACCCACCATCACAAAGAATCTGTTGATTATCAACTTCATTGCCTTTTTGGCTACGATAGTCATCCAGATGCGTGGAATTGACCTTGCCGATATCGGCGGTCTCCACTTTTTCATGGCCAAGGATTTCCACTTCTATCAATTAGTCACCTACCTGTTTCTACATGCCAATTTTATGCATATTCTGAGTAACATGTTCGGCTTGTGGATGTTCGGTTGTGTGATAGAGAACGTATGGGGTCCGAAAAAATTCCTTTTTTATTACATTTGTTGCGGAATCGGTGCAGGTCTTTGTCAGGAAATTGCCCAGCTTGCGTCATTCTATTTCACTATCCACGAGCAAGATCCGAGCATCGGCGTAGCAGAGCTTTTCGTAGTAGGTCAGCAACTCAGTCAGCAGTTAAACGCCTGGACCACCATCGGTGCTTCCGGTGCTGTGTATGCCGTGATCCTCGCCTTTGGTATGTCGTTCCCCAACGAGCGTCTGTTCATCATACCTTTCCCCTTCCCTATCAAGGCCAAGTGGTTTGTGTTGGGCTATGTTGCCATCGAATTCTATTCATCCATCACAGCAGCCGGCGACGGTGTGGCCCATACGGCTCACTTGGGCGGTATGCTCTTCGGATTCCTGATGATACGTTATTGGAACCGCCATCCGGATGCCAATTTCAATAGAAGTCGTGGGCGAGAGTTCTTTGAGGGACTGAAACGCAACTTCGACCAGCGCCAGCAACAAAAGAATACCAGCAACCCCCACATGCACGCAGAACGAGGCGGTTCGAAACAGGATGATATGGAGTATAACGCCCGCAAGCGTAAGAATCAGGAAGAGATAGACGCCATACTCGATAAAATCCGCAAGAGTGGCTATGATAGTCTGACCAAGGAAGAGAAACAAACACTTTTTGAAGCCAGCAAGCAATGATCAAGCAAATCAAGTCGTTTGTTGTCAACCTGATTGCCGGTGCCAACATCGCCACCATCTTGCTGATGCTGTTGGCAGGCTATTCCGACAGGCTGAATCCGGTAGATCACCCTATCCTTTCGATCATGGGCATGACCTTCCCGATATTCCTGTTGGCAAACCTGCTGTTTCTGTTCTTCTGGCTTACCGTGAAATGGAAGAAGGCGTGGATACCCATAGCCGGTTTTGCCGCAGCTTACGTGCCCATCACCTTGTTTATGCCGCTCAACATGCGTCAGGATGTGCCCGAGGGAACCATCAAACTCATCTCCTACAACGTTTGCACCTACGGTGGTAATTACAAATACGACCACGGTTTCGACACCGTCTTCAGTTATCTGGAGCGAGAGAAGGCCGATATCGTCTGCCTGCAAGAGGATGTTGACACCTGGCGCAGATTTGTCTTTCAGAGATACCAGAAGATCTACCCTTACAACGACACCACCGTCCTTCATCAAAATGCCCTCACCTTCAACGGCGTAGGCATCCACACCCGATTCCCCATCATCCGCAAAGAGCGCATCTGGTATCCCTCCAACACCAATGGTTCTGTGGCCTACTACCTGAATACAGGCAAGGACACACTGCTGATAATCAACAACCACTTGGAAGGCACCCACCTCTCTGATGAGGAGCGCAACAACTACAAGCGCCTGCTACGAGGTAAGATGGAGCGCGACACTGCCAAGGCCGAATCGATGTTCCTCATCGAGAAACTCGGCTACAACAATGCCCGACGTGCTTCTCAGGCCGAGGCCGTACACCGTTACATAGAAGAGCACCGGCAATACCCCATCATCGTCTGCGGCGACTTTAACGATACCCCCATCTCCTATGCCCGTCGTACTATTGCACAAGGACTTACCGATTGTTTCCAGGAAACGGGCAGAGGACTCGGTTTGTCATATAATCAGAAAGGATTCTATTTTAGGATCGATCATCTTTTATGCTCGCCTGATCTCCAACCGTTCAATTGTCAGATTGATGACAAAATGGACGCCAGTGACCATTTTCCACTCATCTGCCACCTAAAAATGAGGGAAAATCCTTAAAAAATGTGTCTTTTTTAACGAGAAATTTTTCCCTCTCGAAAAAAAGAACTATATTTGCACGCTAAAATATACGCGAACAGAATATAATAACAACAAATAATATTAAAAATCAAAATGCAAAACAAAGGAATTGTTAAATTTATTGCAGTGCTTCTGATTCTTGTGTGCTGCTTCTACCTTTCCTTCTCATTCGTGACACGCCATTACGAGAGTAAGGCTGCTGCCATGGGCGAGGAGGCAGGTGCAGAGTACCTGGATTCAATCAACAACGAGAAGGTGTATATGGGCATCTATTCTCTGAAGCAGTGCCGTGAGATGGAAATTGGCCTGGGTCTTGACCTGAAAGGCGGTATGAACGTGATTCTTGAGGTATCGGTACCTGATGTGGTTGACGTGCTTGCTGACCACAAGACCGACGCTACCTACAAGAAGGCAATGGAGCTTGCCAAGAAGGAAGAGGAGACCAGCCAGAACGATTTCATCTCTCTGTTCGTGAAGTATTGGAAACAAGAGGCCCAGGGCCGTCCCCTCGCTGCCATCTTTGCTACCCAGCAAATGAAGGGCAAGGTGAGCACACAATCTACCGACTCTGAGGTAGAGAGTGCTCTGCGCGCTGAGGTGCAGGCTGCCGTGGACAACTCATTCAATGTAGTCCGTAACCGTATCGATAAGTTCGGCGTGGTACAGCCCAACATCCAGAAGCTGGAAGGTCAGGCTGGCCGTATCATGGTCGAAATGCCTGGTATCAAGGAGCCCGAGCGTGTACGTAAGCTGCTCCAGGGTTCTGCCAACCTCGAGTTCTGGGAGACCTACAACTCTCAGGAGATCACTCCGCTGCTGGCTCAGCTGAACCAGCGTTGGGCTGCTCAGGGTGGTCAGGTGGTTGACACCGCTGCCGTTGACACCACTAAGGCAGCTGCCGAGGTGGCTCAGGTGGCTGACTCTGTAAAGGCTGACACCGCTAAGGCTGCTGCTGGCGACCTGGCTGCAAAGTTGGCTAAGAAGGATGCAAAGGACGCTGGTGACTCCAAGGCTGCTGAGATTGCCAAGAAGCAGAACCCGCTGTTCTACTACTTCCAGCCCACACAGGGTAATGCCCTCGCCGTGGTTGGTTATGCCAACGCGCGCGATACCGCTGAAATTAATAAGATCATCTACTCCGACCTCGCCCGTCAGATTCTCCCTGCTGAGCTGAAACTCCGTTGGGGTGCTAAGGCTGAGGACTTCGGAGGTCAGAATACCAAGGGTGACATCTTCGAGCTCTATGCCCTGAAGATCACTGAGCCTTCAGGCCGTGCGCCGCTGGAGGGTGACGTCATCACCAACGGTAAGGACGACTTCGACCAGATGGGTCATCCCTGCGTATCTATGCAGATGAACTCTGACGGTGCCCGTCGCTGGAGCCAGATCAC
>JAEEGH010006953.1_pt1 | contig 27450 bp, 26 predicted proteins | sample 9134181 | NCBI WGS metagenome assembly JAEEGH01 (sample SAMN16246544, study PRJNA631951) | gut metagenome | biome: gut microbiome; feature: rumen; material: DP-attached | host: Bos | place: Iran: Karaj | collected 2018-10 | reverse complement strand
CTTGTCAAACTTTTTAACATATAAGTTAAAAAGTTTGACAATATTTGTTTTTTTTAAGACGGAGATGAATAATTTACACCATTTGTGCATATTATTCAAAATAGGGGAAATATTCCTCTATTTTCCCCTAATTTCTCTTGTTCTAATTCGTAATTTCAAAAATTGGATTTAATTCATACGTAATGCTATCATCGTTTCTTGATTTTATTAAATGCAAAGAAAAAGTCATGTTTTTATTATCTTTAGAAAAGGCTGTAATCGCATCCCTAAAGAAGTCCAGATTTAATGAAGTTTCAGCCAAATTTAATAAGCCCAATCCAATTTCAGTTACTGAAAAAACAGGAATTCTCATTTCTTTCGTTTGTCGAAAATTATTCTTTGCAATAAGTATTAGATTCTTTGTTTGGAATATTTCTGTTTTTGAATTTACATCTAATTTTGTAGTTATGTTAGTTAAACCATCAGAGTTTAAAACACCCCATTCATCTAATCGGAGAATTAATTCATATGAAATACCATATTTTTGTAAAATTCTTAAATCTCGAATAATATATTTTTCTGATATAAACGGAAGGATCTTAAGAAGAACATTAAAATCATCCTTCGAAGTATTTTTTAAGAAATCTAAGAGTCGCAAAGAATTTGTTTTTGGTCTTAATATTTCACCAGCTAATATTCTTGCCCATAAGTTTTGCATATCCTCATCAGAAATATCTTCAACTATTTTGAAATAACGGATAAACCAGTCTTCATCTATTTCTTCTGTAGTATCAACAGTTTTATCACCAAGTTCTAATACAGTTTTTCCGATTACACTCTCAATATTTTGTTGTTTCTTAGCTTGCTGATATTGTAACCGTAAATTCGATCGTTGAATTAATTGTTCAGTATTTGTTATATCTACTGAAAGAGTATTATCTATACTGCTTAGTTTGATAGGTAAATCTTTGTTATTTCTTATTGCTTCGCCTATAGTATTTATTTCATATGCTTTAGCATCTGCAAGAACTTTTTCTTTATATGCTTCTGCATCTGCCATTTTCTTCATGTATTTATCATCAAAAAAGTAACCAAAAAGTTTGCCCAAACCCTTTGATAGTTTATCTACAGCTTTTAAACCTTGTTTAATTATTTCTTGCTGTTGTTCTGGTGGTAAATTGTTAAATGTTTCAATTGGATCCATATTATAACTCTCCTTCGAAGGCTTTTTGTAAGAGGGATTGTTTTAGTTCGTCGCAGTCGGTGAGCTGCTTTGTGTAGATTTCTTCCAGCTGGCGGACTTTTTCGCTGAGGGTGTCGAGTTCTTTTACGATGCGTTTTTGCTCGGGGAGAGGGGGAAGAGAGATTGTTAATGGATTTATATCAATATTATTGATTTGTGGAATTGCAGCGCCATTACATAATTCAGCAAAATCAATTCCAATAAAATAATAATAAAGGAATTCAGATAAAATCTTATCTGTCGGTATAACTCCCATAATATTTAAGTCACAGCATATTTCTACAGCAGTCAATCTTTTCTTATTTGTTAAAATTGCCCCTCCTCTTTTTGGAAATATAACAGTTCCTTTTGGAAATATATTTTTCTTATTTTCCTCATAATCAACAAAAAGAGTTGATGTTGTTATCGTTTTTTCATTGCCATTGATAGTCATATCTCCAACTTTTACATATGGCAAGTTACCTGGTTTTGAATTATTACTAGAAGAATTTCCGCTCTTAAGAATACATATATCACCAATTGTTTTCTTTTCCCAAGTGGTATTGCTAAAGGCTTTTGTGAGCTGGGACTGGAACAAATCTTTTGCGTTCTGTAGGTTGGTTTGGGCATTTGTTTTTATTGTTTCCAGCTGTGCAAATTTTTCATTCAGGATTTTGACTATGCGCTTTTGTTCTTCGAGGGATGGAATGGGGATTGCCAAATCCGATATTTCTTGTCTATTTATAGATGCGAAAACAGCACCTTCCTTTCCAGTTATTTTGGATTTTATTGATAATAAAAAATAAAATAAGAAATCATTATTTACAGCTTCTGATGCGCGAATTGCTGCTAGACCTCGACCAATACAAACTCTACTTGTACAAATATTGATATCACCTACAGGAGCTCGAACAGACATTAAAATATCATTTTCTAATGCAATTTTAGTTTCAACAGTTGTCCATACAGTAGGCTTGTCTAAATACTTTAATCCGAAATCTTTTTTGCCTTGATAAAATGGTGTTCCTTTTTTATCTTGATTATAAAATTTACCTTCTGGGGATTGACCTGCTATTACTTCGCAAACTTCACCAAGTTTCTTTATTTCCCAATCTTTTTTCACTTTCAATTCTCCAATCTATACCTGCCTGCGAGCTACCTGGTCTTAGGGGCTGTGACCTTCGCAGCATAGCTGCTCGGAGACTCGCTAAAAACAGTCCACTGGACTGTTTTTGCCCTGCTTCGCAGTGCCGCTCCCTACCTAGTCGAAGGGGTATTCCCCTTACTTCTTATAATCCTTTCAAAAGCTCCTCGGCCTGTTTGTTCAGCTCGCGCATTTCTTTGATAATCTCGGCAGGCTCGCGTAATGTCTTTTCTTCTTTTTTGTTCGGGTTCTTTACGCTTAAATCGAGAGTGTCGGGATTCAAATCTTTTACATCGAGGCTCCAGCTGTTTGGACTTGCGGCTTTGGTCTTCTGAAGGGCTACAAAATCGGCAAGGTCATCTTCATTGAGGGGATTTGTTTTTCCAAGGTTGCGGTCCAGGTTGAGCTGATAGTACCAGATTTTTTCTGTGGGCTTTCCTTTTTCGAAAAAGAGTACTACGGTTTTTACTCCGGCACCTGTGAAGACTCCGCTCGGACAGTCGAGGATTGTATGAAGGTTGCAGCTTTCCAAAAGCTCGCTGCGAAGGGCTATGCTTGCGTTATCTGTATTGCTCAAGAAGGTATTTTTGATAACCACACCTGCACGGCCGCCTGCCTTGAGCATTTTGATAAAGTGCTCCATAAAAAGATAGGCTGTTTCGCCGGTTTTAATCGGGAAGTTCTGCTGGATTTCGCTTCGCTCTTTTCCACCGAAAGGAGGATTTGCAAGTATGATGTCTTTTCTGTCTTTCTGCTGAATCTGGCTCAAATCTTCTGCAAGGGTATTTGTGTGCATTATATTGGGCGCTTCTACCCCGTGGAAAATCATATTCATGATTCCAATGATGTAGGCAAGGCCTTTCTTTTCTTTGCCGTAGAAGGTCTGCTTTTGAAGGATTTGTTTTTGTTCTACAGTTTTTGCTTTTTCATTCAGATAATTATATGCTTCGCAAAGGAAGCCGGCACTACCACAAGCTCCGTCGTAAATTGTATTTCCGATTTTTGGTTCTACAACTTTTATGATTGTTCTAATGAGCGGACGAGGTGTGTAATATTCGCCACCGTTGCGGCCGGCGTTTCCCATTTTGTGAATCTTACTTTCGTAGAGGTGGCTCATTTCGTGTTTGTCTGTTGCTGTCTGGAAATGAAGGTCATCTGCGTAGTTTAAGATTTCGCGCATATTGTAGCCGGAAACAATTTTGTTTTTGAGTTCACTGAAGATTTCACCTATCTTGTATTCGAGTGTATCTGGTGTTGTGGCTGTGTTTTTGAATTCTTTGAGATATGGGAAAAGCTTGAGGTTTACAAAGTCTGTAAGGTCGTCGCCTGTCATGGCATTTTTGTGATCTATTTCGCCCTTTGAAGTTTTAGGACAGGCCCATGAATTCCAGCGGTATTCTTTTTTGATAATACGTTTATATTCTTTTCCCTGAAGCTCCATTTCATCGCTACGTTCGTCTTCAAGATCATCAAGATATTTTAAGAAGAGAATCCAGCTGGTCTGTTCTACATAATCAAGTTCGTTTGAACAGCCTGCCTCCTTCCAAAGTATGTCGTCTATGTTTTTGAAGATTTGCTCGTAATTCATTGTTTTTTGCTCCAATACTTTTAATAACTAAATATACCACACAAGTCGACAATTTTGTAGACACAGGTAGGAATCTTTGTTTTACGAGAGGGTTCTGCTTGCCGCAAGTGTATCGAGGATTTTTCTCATTACATCAAAGCTTTCTTCCGTCAGGCTGAGCGCGTTGTCGTAAGGCGTGTGAAAAAGGCGCCAGGTTACAGGCATTTTTTCTTCATACTTAAAGCGCGGAAGTTTGTCCGGCCTGTCATCCATGTGACAGTTCATAACTTCGCTTTCAAGATTTTTATCGTTTAAAAGAGCACGCTGATAATCAGAAACTTCTTCTTTAGGCAAAAGTGTTATCGCAACGGCAGGAATTCCTAAGGCAAGGAAGCCCGCATTGTCACTGTATGGAACCGGGAGCGTAATCCATGAATTCTGACAGGATGTGCGCAGAAGGTTCTGGGTGCGTTCAAAAAGACTTATAAACTTTTTTGCAAAGCTTGAATTTTTAGACTGGGCCTGAGTGAGCCCTGCCTGAGCCAGAACAGCCACCTGTCCGCGGCCGCAGGAGTCAAAGACATAAACATCGTCGTTTGTAATTCCAAGTTTTTTAAACAGTTCGGCAAGACCGAAGGCGCCCTGAGAGCTCACTCCGCCTTCGCCAAGTTCTTCTCCGTCAGTAAAAAAGATTCGTATATTCGGGGCGGCTCCGCGGTCGATTGCTTTTTTTAAGCGGACGGCAAAGTCTGCAATCTGAAAGTCTGCCGCACTGTTGTCGTTTGCACCCGGGCTTCCGCTTACACGGTCGTAATGAGTAAGAATTGTTTTTATCTTGAATCTTGGATTGTATGAACTTGAAGGAAAATTAACATACAGGTGTTTTCTTCCGGCCACGCTCACCACCGAAGTCTGGACCGAACGTGCCAGAAGATAATCCTGCAAAAATTTAAGTCTGTCAGCATCCGGTGCAATGTATTTATCGAACCCTTGTGGCAAACTCATAGTATTTAGTTAAGTGTAGAAAGTGGAACCGGCTGAGGACTTGTGGTAGCGTTATCCAGTCTGGAGAACTCTTCCAGAAGTTCTTTCTGCTTTGCCGACATCTTCTGTGGAACCTGTACAAGAATCTTGATGTAAAGGTCGCCCTTTCTTGTTGAATTAACAACCGGAACGCCTTCGTTCTTGATTCTTAAAAGTTTACCATTCTGTGTGCCTGCAGGCAGTTTGAATTCAATTTTTTTACCGTCAAGTGTGGTAATAAAAATAGTTTCGCCCAATGCAGCCTGAGCCATTGTAACAGGAACAGCACAATAAAGGTCCTGTCCGCTGCGTTCAAAGAACTTGTGGCTTTCTACGTGGAGAACTACAATCAAATCTCCGCTTGGTCCGCCGTTCTTTCCGGCATCGCCTTCGCCACGTATTGTAATTCGCTTTCCGTCGTCTACACCGGCCGGGATATTCAATGTAACTGACTTTGATTTTTCTTCAAAACCTGTTCCGTGACAATGGGGACAAGGCTTATCAATTACTGAACCTTCACCGCGGCAGTTAGGACATGTCTGCTGAACTGCAAAGAATCCTGCCTGGCGTCTTACCTGCCCTGAACCGTTACAGGTCGGACAGGTTTTACGGCTGCCGCCTTTAGCCGAGCCGGAACCGTTACACTGAGAACATTTTTCGTTATGCGAAAACTTAATCTCTGCCTTGGTTCCGTAGACTGCAGCCTGGAAAGAAATATCAAGGTCATAGCGCAGGCTCTGACCTTCAACAGGTGCATTTGGATTACTTCTGCTTCTTGAACTTCGTCCGCCGCCGAAGATGCCTTCAAAAATATCGCCGAAGCCGCCGCCCATTCCGCCAAACAAGTCGCTGAAGTCGTGGAATGCATGGCTGTAACCGCCTGCTCCGCCGCCTCCACCCATTCCGTCCAGTCCGGCAAAACCGTACTGGTCGTAAATCGGGCGCTTCTTTTCGTCAGAAAGGACTTCGTATGCCTCTGTTGCTTCCTTGAATTTGTCTTCGGCCTCTTTGTTGCCGGGGTTGCGGTCAGGATGATATTTTACGGCAAGTTTACGGTATGCCTTTTTAATTTCTTCCTGGCTCGCACTCTTTTGAACTCCAAGAACCTCGTAATAATCGCGTTTAGATGCCATTAGTTGTCATGAACCTCGTAATCAACATCGTCTGCAGTTCCTTTGTCAAAACCGCTCTTCTTTTCTTCACCGGCATTTGCGTCAGCACCTGAAGCGGCACCTGCATCTGCACCCTGAGCGGCCTGAGCACCTGCTCCACCAGCCTGCTGCTGTTTGTATACTTCTTCGGCAATCTTATAAGAAGCCTGTTTGAGGGCTTCTGTTTTTGCCTTGATGTCTTCTGTATCGTTGCCTTCGAGAGCTTTCTTGAGGGCAGCAACGGCGTCATCGATAGCCTGTTTGTCAGCAGATTTAACCTTGTCGCCAAGTTCCTTTACGCTCTTTTCTGTTGCGTAAATAAGGCTGTCTGCTTCGTTCTTGACATCGATTGCTTCACGCTGCTTTTTGTCTGACTCTGCGTTTGCTTCTGCATCCTTTACCATGCGGTTGATTTCTTCTTCGCTCAAGCCTGATGAAGAAGTAATCTGGATGTGCTGTTCCTTACCGGTTCCCATATCTTTGGCTGATACGTGAACGATACCGTTTGCGTCGATATCGAATGTAACTTCAATCTGCGGTACACCGCGTGGAGCGGCAGGAATACCGACAAGGTCAAAGTTTCCGAGAGTACGGTTCTGGGCAGCCATTTCTCGTTCACCCTGCAATACGTGGATGGTAACTGCAGTCTGTCCGTCAGCTGCTGTAGAGAATACCTGACTCTTCTTTGTAGGAATTGTTGTATTGCGTGGAATAAGTTTTGTCATTACTCCACCCATTGTTTCGATACCAAGTGAAAGAGGAGTTACATCAAGAAGAAGAACGTCCTTTACATCACCTGCAAGTACACCGCCCTGGATTGCTGCACCAACTGCAACGGCTTCATCAGGGTTTACTGCACGGCTTCCTTCCTTACCGAAAATCTGTTTAACGATTTCCTGAACTTTCGGCATACGTGAAGAACCGCCGACGAGGAGAACTTCGTCGATCTGGTCTGCAGTGATTCCTGCGTCTGCCATAGCCTTGCGGCAAGGTTCCTTTGTCTTTTCAAAGAGTGAATCAGTCATCTGTTCAAACTGAGCACGTGTCAAAGACTTCTGCAGGTGTTTTGGACCTGTTGCATCAGCTGTGATGAACGGAAGGTTGATATCTACTGTAGTCTGGTTTGAAAGACCGATTTTTGCGTTTTCTGCTGCTTCGCGGAGACGCTGTAAAGCCATTGAATCGCCTGAAAGATCGATTCCTGTGTCTGCCTTAAAGCCGTCGATGAGCCAGTTAACGATTGCACGGTCCCAGTCATCGCCACCAAGGTGTGTATCACCGTTTGTAGCTTTTACTTCAAATACGCCGTCTCCAAGTTCAAGAATGGAAATATCGAATGTACCGCCGCCAAGGTCGTATACGGCGATTGTTTTTTCTGATTTCTGATCTTTGTCAAAACCGAATGCGAGGGAAGCGGCAGTCGGTTCGTTGATGATACGTTTTACATCGAGACCTGCGATTTTGCCGGCATCTTTTGTAGCCTGACGCTGGCTGTCGTTAAAGTATGCAGGAACTGTAATAACGGCTTCTGTTACAGGCTGTCCCAGGTAGTCTTCTGCAGTTTTCTTCATTTTCTGAAGAATGAAGGCTGAGATTTCCTGAGGACTGAATTCCTTGAGGCTTCCGTTTTCTGTAACTTCAACACGAACATCCTGTCCGTTATCCTTTACTGTATATGGAACAAGTTTTGCTTCTCCTGAAAGTTCTGAGAAGCGGTGTCCGATAAAACGTTTAATTGAATATACTGTGTTTTTTGGGTTTGTAACCATCTGGTTTTTAGCAGGAAGACCAACGATGCGTTCGCCTTTTGCTGTAAAACCTACGATAGAAGGTGTAGTTCTTCCGCCTTCTGAGTTCTGAATAACTACAGGTGCACCGTTTTCCATTACGGCAACACAAGAGTTTGTTGTACCTAAGTCAATACCAATAATTTTACCCATAATAATTTAAACCTCCTGATTATTGTCCAGTCAATTAATTTTTAGGCACGCAAACCATAACTTTTGCGTGACGAATAACTCTGTCTTTTAACTTATAGCCCTTGAGGTAAACTTCCTGAAGGGTTTCTTTCTTGACCTTTTCGTCTTCTACACGGCCAATTGCTTCGTGGATGTCCGGATTGAATTCATCACCTTTTGCACCGTAAGCTACGAGTTCGTATTTGTTTTCGAGCATGCTTACGAGAGACTTGTTAATCATTTTGATTCCGTCAACAATCGGTTTTGCCTCTTTGATGTCTTTTGCGGCATCGAGAGTACGGTCAAAGTTGTCAAGACTTTCGAGCAAATCAGAAAGAAGATTTGCGTTTGCATAAGCAACAGCTTCTTCTTTTTGAGCCATCATACGTTTGCGCCAGTTGTCGTTTTCGGCAGCCTTGTACAAAGCATCTTTCTTTAATTCTTCAATCTGAGCCTCAAGTTCTGCAATTTTTTTAGCAGGATCTTCAGCGGCACTTTCTGCGCCTTCTGCGTTCTGAGAATCAGCCTGAGAAGTCTGTTCAGAAGTTTCTTCTGCTTTTGAAACAGCTTCCTGAGATGCGTTTTCTGTCTGTTGTTCTTCAGTGTTAGTATTTTCTGTACTCATATCTATAACTTACTTAAAAAAGTGCGGATTCGGCAATAAAAAAAACAAAAAAAAATTACAAAATTTTAACAATAATGATATTCAACACCGTCAGGACCCATAAAAACTTTTACGTGACTGTTTTCCATGAAGGCGTTTTCAAAAAATGACTGGATATTCATCGCAGAATAACTCAAAAGTTCGTCCGGGTTGTAGTTCAACTCGACAACACTTTCCTCACCTTCTCCGTAACAGCGGGCCATCGCACCGTTCAGGCGGACAATATTGCTTACAAGTTCAAAAAGCTGTGCCTTGTTTTTTTCTTCATATTTGAACTGAAGGAATTCGAGCTGCATCTTTTCGATTTCCTGATGAGATGCTTCCTGATAGTTCCAGCCGCTTTTTATTGAACAGTTATTGGTTCTCTGCCACTCTGCAAAATCTGCAAAAAATCTGGAAGGGCTCAGTTTTAACGGGGCAAGAACGGCCAAAAACCATGTTACGGCGCGGCCTGCACTGTAAAAAGTTGAACACGCAAAGGCAATTTCTTTTGAGCGCTGGATATCTACAGCAGAATAAGTTGCGCTCACTTTCGGCTGAATTTTTACCCCGTCACTTTCAAGCGCCGGAAAATCGATGTGATTCGGGTAAAGGGAAAGGGCAAAATCAAGGCGCTCCATAAAAAGTCTGACAGAGTCTCCGGCGGTCAGGGCAAATTCAATATCAAAACCAAAAATAAGACCGAGTGTGTTGAGCATATTTGCCCGTTTTGAATAAAACTTTTTGTCAAATAAAAAGGCACCGTTACGGCTTACGCCATTGAGAGGAATTTCTAGCGTGCAGAAAATTTTTGAACATGCCTTGCAGACATCCATATCAAGGACAGAAGCGTCCACAGGCAGGGTAAGCAGGGTTTCGGGAGCATATTGCTCAAAAAGGCTCAGAAAGCGCAGGAGTTTACCCCTGGCAGATAGAATTGTCTGGTCCTGAAGGGTAAATTCCTTAATCTGGTCTTTTTTAAAATCTTTTAGAGAAGACTCGAGCTGGGAAGAATTGAATTTTACAATTTTGTCCATTTTGATTCCTGGCTCTGAGAAAAAAACAGACTATAAAAGGTTGATTCCGTTCTTTCTGGCAGTTGCGCGCATATCATCAGGCCACATGGAAACCTGGATTTCGCCGATGTGTGCTTTTCTGAGGAAGAACATACAAAGACGGCTCTGTCCGATACCGCCGCCCATTGTAAAGCTCAATTCGCCGTTCAAAAGACGTTTGTGGAATTCAAGATTTGCACGCTCTGGACAGCCGCGTTCGGCAAGCTGTGCCTTGAGGCTTTCAGGGCTTACGCGGATACCCATTGAACTCAATTCAAATGACTGTTCAAGAACAGGGTTCCATACGAGAAGGTCGCCGTTAAGACCGGTGTGTCCCTCTTCGCCCAGAGAAATCCAGTCATCATAGTCCGGAGCACGGCCGTCGTGGATTGTTCCGTCAGGAAGCTTTCCGCCGATACCGATCAGGAAAACAGCACCGTATTCCTTGCAGACTTTTGATTCGCGCTCTTTTGGAGAAAGTGACGGATATTTTTTCTGCAGGTCATCAGCGTAGATGAATGTGATTTTTTCCGGAAGGCATGGCTTGATCTGTTCGTAGCGGTCGTAAATATAGAATTCTGTGCGTTTGAGACAGCTGTAAATTTTGTTTACGGCTTCCTTTAAGTAAGCGATAGTTCTGTCTTCTTTTCTGATGCACTGACACCAGTCCCACTGGTCTACGTACAATGAATGAATATTATCGAGGTCTTCGTCAGCGCGGATGGCGTTCATATCAGTGTAAATGCCAAATCCGGGAGCAAGACCAAGTTCAGTAACTTTTACACGCTTCCACTTTGCAAGGGAGTGAACGATTTCCATCTGAGCGTCGCCCATGTCTTTTACAGGAAATTTTACGGCGCGTTCAACACCGTTCAGGTCGTCGTTAAGGCCTTTTCCGCTTTCAACAAACAAAGGAGCGGTAACACGAGTCAAATTAAGGGCAGTTGAAAGCTGTGACTGGAAGAAGTTTTTTACCATCATGATGGCATGTTCGGTTTCTTTTGCACCGAGAAGTGATTTGTAGTTTTTTGGGATCTGAATCTGTGACATAATTTATACCTGTAAAAATTTAACGCCGCAAACAATACACCCATACCATAAATATATATCGGAATATTATTTGCGGCGTCATTGCCTGTAAATAATTTATAATTTTTTGCCTTAAACTGTCAAGGAGCAGACACCCGCGCATCCGCTCATGACAAATCAGCAAGTTAGTTGTACATTTGAATAATGAAGTTTATCAAATACATTTTTTTGCCGCTTTTTTTATTCAACCTGGCATTTACAGGCCTTTATGCAGACGAAGACCGGCTGATTCAGTTCCCGTTGAATCTTGAAATTCCTGACTGTCCCGGGGACCGGAACAACAGGGAACCTCACTCAGACCACTACATCCGTCACTTTAAGGGCTTTACGGTCTGTTACCGGGAAAGCTATGAGCAGGCGGAATGGTGCGCATACAAACTTGAAGATTCAAACCTCCGCAAAAACGCAAAGCGCTCAAACGAATTTAAACCTGATTATCAGATTCCCACCGGCTCGGCAGAAACAAGTGACTACAGGCGCTCAGGCTACGACAGGGGGCACCTGGCTCCGGCGGCGGACTTTAGCTTTGATAAAGCATACATGAACGAAACTTTTTATATGAGCAACATAACACCGCAGGACCACGGCCTGAACGGCGGCATCTGGAACGACCTTGAATCTCAGGTCAGACGCTGGGCAAAGCGGTTTGGCCGCGTGTACGTTGTAACAGGTCCGGTTCTGGAAAAACGAGCGAATCAGTACAAATCAATCGGACCGAACAAGGTTGCAGTTCCTGAATTCTATTATAAGGTAATCCTTGCACCCCGTTACACAAGCCGCGAAGACCGCCTGTCACGCGACGACACAGGACGCATCAGCGCAATCGGTTTTATCTTTCCGAACGAAAACGTCGAAGGTTCAATCTATGACTACTCCTGCACGGTAGATGAGGTTGAAAAACGCACTAAAATCGACTTTTTTGACGCACTCGAAGATTACTGGGAAGAAAAGGTTGAAAGCACTGTAAATCTTGAGCACTGGCAGTAATTTACACAAAATACAAAAAGCGCTATATTAAACCCATATCTTATTATTAGAGGTCCATAAAATGGCAGATATTTACGACACATTCCGTGACATTGGTATTATTCCAGTAGTTGCAATTGAAGATGCTTCTAAAGCAGCTGATCTCGCACACGCCCTTGTAAAAGGCGGACTCCCGGCTTCAGAAGTAACATTCCGTACAGCTTGTGCTGCAGAAGCAATCGAAGCTATGGTTAAAGCAGAACCAGACATGCTCGTAGGTGCTGGTACAGTTCTCAACGTAGAACAGGCAGAAAAAGCCGTTAAAGCAGGTGCAAAATTCATCGTATCACCTGGTTACAACCCAGATGTAGTTGACTGGTGTCTCAAGAACAATGTTCCGACAATGCCTGGTATTTCAAACCCTTCAGAAATCACAGCATGTGTAAACAAGGGTGTAACACACCTCAAACTCTTCCCTGCAGAACGCAAGGGCGGATACAAAATCATCGACGACTTTGGTGGTCCTTTCCCACAGTGTACATTCATGCCGACAGGCGGCGTTACAACTGAGAATGTCGGCGAGTATGCAAAACGCAAGAACATTCTCTGTATGGGCGGAACATGGATGGTTAAAAAGCCACTCATCGAAGGCTGCAAATGGGACGAAATCACACAGATCTGTAAAGACGCTGTAAAAGCAATGCACAACTTCCACATTGACCACATGGGAATCAATGCAAAGAACGAAAAAGAAGCTCTTGAAATCGCTAAACAGTTTGAACTCTTCGGTTTTGCTTCAAAAATCGGCAATTCTTCAATTTTCGCTTCTGAACAGGTAGAAATCATGAAAGAAAACGGACGCGGAACATGCGGTCATATCTCAATGGTATGCAACAACGTAGAACGCGCACTCGCTTTCCTCAAACCATACGGATTCAATCCTGTAATGGAAACAGCTAAATGGATGGGTAAAGAAAACGCTTCTCCACTCAAGGTTGTTTACCTTGACAAAGAAGTAGGCGGATTTGCTATCCACCTCAAAAGAGCGTAAGTTCTAACACCTCGAGCGTAATCGAGAGGTCACGATACCGTCCCACAAGGGACGGTATTTTTTTTGTCCATAGCATAAAAAAGACGGGGTCGGGTCTCTGCCCGGCATTCACCATACATTATCCTAAAATTTTCCGAAGTTTTTTACTGCTTCATCAACTGTCATTTTGTCTGTAAAAACCTGATAGCCTGCCATTCTCAGCTGACTGTAAGCATTATCCATAATGCCGATTTCAAGCTGATAAAGGTGTCCGGCATTTTCCAGCGGGGCATAGACATCATCAAATGAATACACTGTCGAACAGGTGATAAGGCGCTTGATTTTTGCGAGATTGTTCAGTTCGTCCGTTCTAAGAAGAAAGCGCATGAATTCATTTGTCATTTTAAGATTCCTGCTGTTTTTATTTACAGAAAATTCTACTGATGGAACTTCCAGAACGGCAGCTCCGTTTTCAAGTGACGGAAAGGCGTAAAAACTGTATTTAAAAGGTTTATTTGTAAATGCTTCGGACAGGGATTCGCGTTTTTTTGTGCCCGAAACTACATCGGCCGAGGCAAGCATCATCGGAACATCGCCTTCAAAAAAGCGCATGATTACTGCAGAATAATTGTCTTTAATCGCTCTGCATTCTTCTAAATCAATAAAACCTTCTTTTTTAAATGAATCAAGCCATTCAAGGGCAGGCCTCATATATTCACCTGCTTCACTTTTGAGTTCATTCAATTCTGCAACGGCAGTTTTATTCTGCATTACGTTTTTTGTAAAAAGCGGATAAATTAACGATGCCATTGTCAGGATTTCTGAATTGTGGAACATAACAGGGCTCTTATACCCTGCGTTTTTGAATTTCCGGCAGGCTTCAAGCAGCTGTCCGTAATTTACAGGAATTTTTATTCCTTCCTTTTTGAATAAATCTTCGTTTACAAGCATTCCGCTGGCGGCACACAAAACCGGAACCATTGGTACTGAACCGTCTTCTGTTTTATATAAAAGTTTCTGGTTTATTGAAGAAAGCTCGATTCCAGTCTGCTCAAAATCAGCAATATTTTCTGTGTTGTCTAAAAGCGGGCTGTAATTTGATTTATCGAGCATCCATGGAAAGGTCATAAAAATGTCAGGCGCATTTGTGCCGGCGAGGGCCGTAAAAATTGATTTTTTATAGTCATCAAGATATGTGTAATAAAGTTCAACATCCGGATAAAATTCATTAAAACGGTCAAATTCTGCTTCTAGCGCTTCAAAGTTCTGATAACGCCCCGCAATTTCTATCCTGCACTTTGTCTTAGTGTCTAATGACGGAACAAAGGCTGAAGCGCTGTTTTTTCTGGAACACGAGAATAAACCTGCCGTAAACAAAAGCACTGCAGAAAGTTTTATGGCCTGCCTTGTAAATTCTTTAATCTTCATAATCTCCCCCTGTAAAATCATCTGTCTTTGTAAAATCAGGACCTGCCTGACGTATTTTTCTAAGTTCGCGCAGAACATTATTGATATCAATCGGTTTTGCAATGTGACCGTTCATTCCGGCTTCAAGGCATTCCGTTACATTTTCTGAAAAGGCATCAGCTGTCATTGCAATAACAGGAATTCCTGCAGCGTATGGATTTGGGAGCCTGCGGATTTCTCTTGTGGCGTCAAGACCGTTCATTACAGGCATCTGAATATCCATAAACACTGCATCATATTCACCAGGCCTGATATTTTTAAGCATTTCAACGGCGGCTTTTCCGTTTTCTGCGCGGCGGCTTTTAATCTGATACATTTCCAGCAGGGTCGAAATTACTTCCCAGTTTACATCCATATCTTCGGCAACAAGAACGTTCATGCCGGCCAGATCTGAATTATTTTCTTCCCGGGACGGCGCATCTTTTTCAAGTCCGAGAACTTCACTGATTTTTTTGAAAAGCGAAGACCTGAACAGCGGTTTTGAAATAAAGCCGTTTATACCTGCCTGTTTTGCATCGTCTTCAATCTGAGTCCAGTCATAAGCCGAAACCAGGAGAATTGAAATATCATCACCTGCAATGCGGCGGATTTTTTTTGTAAGTTCAACTCCGTTAACGCCAGGCATTTTCCAGTCCATAATAATAACATCATAAGATTTATCCGACTGTTTTTTTGCCAGCAGTTTTTCAAGCGCTTCCTGGCCAGATTCTGCCCTTTCTGCAGCTGTTCCGAGGGCTTTAAGTGTATCACATGCAGTTTCAAGAAGAACTTCATCATCATCAATTACAAGAACTTCAATCGGCGGAAGTTTCTTTTCGTTTTCTGCTTTTGATGAAACTTCAATATCAAGAGTTACTGTAAAGGTTGTTCCCATTCCAGGTGCACTTTCGCATTCAATTGTACCGCCCATTAAATCAACCATTTTTTTTGTAATGGCAAGTCCCAGGCCCGTTCCCTGAATTGAATTGATACGGCTGTCAGTCTGACGCATAAAAGGCTCATACATAATCTGCATAAAGCTTTCTGTCATTCCGATTCCGGTGTCTGCAACTTTATAGACAAGTTTTATGTGATTATCCTGCTCTGATTTTTCTTCACATAAATCCACGTAAACCTGCTTATTTTCGGGAGTGTATTTTAATGCGTTTGAAAGAATATTTATAAAAATCTGATTGATACGGAGCTGGTCCGCATACAAATATTCGTGTGTAATATTTTTACTCCGGAATCTGAAATCAATATTTTTCTGACGGACTACAGGCTGCGAAATATTTACAAGGTTTTCTGCAGAATCAACTATAGAGAAGATAACCGGAGAAAGACTTATTTTTCCGCGTTCAACTTTTGAAATATCAAGAATATCATTTATAAGGGTCAGAAGATGATTGCTTGCAAGTTTGATTTTTTTAAGGTTATCAGAAACATACTGTGAATCCTTTACATTTTTTTCTGCAATTGTTGTAAGGCCGATAATTGCATTCATGGGAGTTCTGATATCATGCGACATTGCAGAAAGAAAATCTGTTTTAGCCCTGCTGGCAGATTCTGCTTCTTGTGCAGCTGCGGCAAGTTTTCTGTTGAATATCATAAAGACAAGAATGTCAAAAATCAGAAGAACCAGAAGACAGAGAGTAACAACAAGAACCAGAGGCCAGTCTATATTGTGTCTGGCAATATCTGTCATCGGAATATATGAAAGAAGAGTCCAGTCAAAAGAAGAATTAACCGGAACATGGGCTATAAGACAATTCTCAACTTTTGAATTGTGCATTGTAAGCATGCCCGTTTCGTGAATCTTTGACTGAAGCTTTTCCAGATTCTCTTTATTAATCTTATTGTACGATTTATAGAATTCAAAAAAGTTTGAATTTTTAAAGGACTTTCCCTTGATTATGTAATTTCCTTCCCTGTCAATAATTGAAATCTGGGCGTCACTGTATTTTTCTGACGGAAACACCCATTTGCTGTAAAGAAGATCTACAGGAATTACGCGCATGAGAACGGCTTTTTCTGTTTTGTGAGTGTCATCGTTTTTGAGTTCCAAAAGGTCGCAGAATGCAATCGACTGAATGCCGTTCATCGGATTTGTGTACGAGCGGGTAACGCGCACCTGGTCCTGCTGTCCGAGCAGTTCATTGATTGAAGAAAAAATATCTATTTCCTGATACGAAACTTTAAATTCACCCGGCTCATCTATTTTTGGTTTATTTGAATAACCTGTAAGGGAATCAAGATTTATTATGTGGGCAGAAATATTTTGAATTCTCTGGGCAACCTTTAAGTACTGCATCGCTTCGCTCATATTCATTTTGCGGCTGTTGATGAATGCAGCCCAGGAATCGCACAGACGCTGTTCACCTTCCAGATAATTGGTTGTTACCTGTTCCATTCCGATCGACATGTTCATAAAGTTTTCTGTGTTGTAGGCTTTCATTGAAGCACTCTGATTCTGCACATACAGAAATACAAAGAAAATTGTAAAAAGAACTATCAGAAAGTTGGTAATGATTACAAGCGATTTTTTCATGTTTTACGTGTTCCAGAATTCAGCACGGATTGAAATTACCTGTGAATAAAGAAAATCATAATCTGCTTTTTCTCTATTCCTCAAGTTTTCTGTAAGGATTGAAAGGGAGTCATAAAGCGGCGTTATGGCCAGGTTACCGATTACCCCTTTTAATGCATGGCAAAGTTCAAAAGCCTTATCAAGGTTATTCTGATTCAGGGCGGCCCCGAGTTCTTCAAACTTTGCGTCTCCAAGCCCCATGCCTGTAAGTTTAAGATAGAGGGCTTCGTTTCCTGCACAGCGGGAAAGGCCTGTTTCTACATCTGCGCCGAGATTTTTTAATATTTCCATTGTAATCATACAAACCTCGACATTTCGGCCGGCGGTATCGGCTTTGAAAAATAATATCCCTGAATAATGTCACAGCCGGCTTCTTTTAGAATCTGATACTGTTCCTCTGTTTCAACGCCTTCTGCAACAACAAGAGCTTTAAGGTTTTTAGCAATATCCAGTACAAGTTCAACAAGGCGCATATCCTTGTTTTCTCTCTGAATATTTCTGATAAAGCCTTTGTCCATTTTAATAACATCAAGGGGCATATCTGTAAGCATGTTAAGTGAAGAGTAACCTGAACCAAAGTCGTCCATCTCGATTTTATGACCGCGTTCTCGCATCCGGTTTACGATTTCTATAATTTTGTCGTGATTGTCAGTGTAGGCAGACTCGGTGATTTCAAGATGATACTCTGACGGCAAAAGATTATTTTCTTTTATGATGCGCTCTATAAAATCCGGTGTTTCAGGAGCGTTGATGTCGACACGCGAAACATTTACCGAAACCGGGATTGTAACTCCAAGTTCGTCTTTCCAGCGTCGAACCTGTCTGGCACTTTCTTCCCACACATACTGGTCAAGAATTGTAACAAGGCCGTTTTCTTCAAACAGCGGAATAAATAAATCCGGGCGTACAAAACCAAGCGCCGGATGCTCCCAGCGGACAAGGGCTTCCGCACTGCAAAGAATCGGCTTGAGTCCTGTAATATTGAATTTAGGCTGGTAAACAACCTTGAACTGCTTCTGCTTGATTGCGCTTTCAAAATCTTCAAGAAGGTGTGCATTGAATACTTCTTTTTCTGCCATTTCGCTGCTGTAAACAATAACGCCCTTTTTTCCCCTCAGAAGGCTGCAGGCCTGACGGGCACGGTCAAATCTCTGGACAATAGGCAGTGAACGGGAACTGTCAGTATAGATTCCTGCCCTGAGGCGCATTTCTGAAGATTTTAACAAATCACAAAGCCTTGAATTTATGGTTTCTGTCAGCTTTTCGTAGTTTTCGTCATGCGGCAGATAAATATAGAAAGTATCTGCATCATAGCGGCAGGCAATTCCGCCGTGTGCGAGAAGAATTTTACGGATGCCGTCAGCAATTGCCGTTAAAACAGAATCCCCGAATTTGCGGCCTTTAAGTTCGTTCAAAAGATGAAAGCGGGTAAAGTTGATTACGACCGCGTCCATAACACTTTCCGGGTGACGTTCATCATACTGTGAAGCGTATTCAATAAAAAAATCCGGACTGTAAAGCGAAGTCAGTTTGTCAAATTCGGTAGCATTGATGAGGCGTGAATCTTCAAAAAGTTCAATTGCATGACTTACGCGGGCAAGAATTACCTCAGGGGAATCATAGGGCTTGGTAAGAAAATCAGCAGCCCCTGACTTGAGGCTTTTAATTTCTGCTGATTTTTCTGAAGTCAAAACAATTACAGGAATTTTTGAAAGAAGGCCTCTGGATTTCATTGTTTCGAGAACTTCAAATCCCGAAAGTCCCGGCATGAGTAAATCAAGAAGAACAAGAGAAATGAGGTTTCCCTGTTTTTCAACAGTTTCGAGAGCCTCTTCGCCGTTTTTAGCAAAAATAATTTTATAAGACGGTTCGAGAATTGCAGCGAGCATTTCCCGGTTTACGGCTTCGTCATCAACAACAAGAATCGTATGGTCAAAAAGATATTTTCCTGCTTTCATGCTTAAAATTATATAACGTAAATCCGGAATTTGCACATTTTTATCATCACTAATCACAAAGTAACTTTCAACACAGACGGCGGTTCCTGTAAGCACATCAGGAATTTTCAGATTGAGGCCGTTCGTTAAGTTCTAGGACAAAACTACATTTTATGCAGCACATAGCGGACCTTTCCTACAACCGTAAAGTCGTCGCTCTGTGTGCTTTCCGTCATTGTCTTATAGCGCGGATTGTCAGAAATTATCTGAACCTGATCGTTTGTAAACTGGAGCCGCTTTACAAAGCCTGAACTCTGGTAAGTTATAATGTAAACACCATCCCCGTCATAACCGTTTTTATCGCAGATAATCGTGTCGCCGTCAAAAAGTGTTGGTTCCATTGAGTCGCCTTTTACACGGCAGGCGGCCAGGTTTTTACCGTAGCGGGCAAGTTCAGCGGGCACCGAAATATATTCCTTTACTTCTTCATCATCCGGAACAAACTGCCCCTTTCCGGCAGAAAAAGCCTGGTCCATCACAGGAATCACCATTACATCGTTTTTCAAAATTGAATCAAGCTGTTCTTCTTCTACACCAAAAAACTGTTCAACCGAAAGACCCAAAACCTTCAGAAGGCGCAGGGTTTCTTCTATCGTCGGAAAACGTCCCTTGTAAATGCGGTTACGAGTAGACTGCAGCGAAACAGAAGCTTTTTTGCACAGATATTCCTGTGTCATTCCAAGATTAAGACGAATGGATTCAAGTTTATGCCAGAATTCTTTTGCTTCCATAAAAACCTCTCCAAAAGTATATCATATATTCAATTTTTTGCAAATCAGTATTCCGTATGATTATTTTTCTTGACTTTAAACTATTCCGTTTGTAATATACTAAGTATGAAGACCACCGGATTTGCAAGCCCTGCTACCGAATATGAGCAGGAGAGAGTTGATTTTAACAGAGCGCTGCGCCCCTTTCCCGCCAGTGAATTTGAATTTCGTTTCAGAGGTCACGACATGGAATCCCACCACATCCAGGACGGCGATCTGCTTATTATTGACCGTTCCCGCAAACCTTCGGACGGCTGCATCGCGGTGGTTGTTTTTGAAGGCGGCTTTTTATGCAGGCAGATTCTCTTTTCCAAAAAGTGGAATTGTTATGTTTTTTTGAATGGAGGCAGATGGGAACGCGTAACCGAGATTTTTGGAGTTGCAACTTATAATATCCACACACTGGGCGGAAGGCAGCTTTGATTTTACACGTAGATGCAAATTCATTTTATGCCTCCTGCGAAAGACTTTTCAGGCCGGACCTCCGCAACAGGCCGGTAGTTGTTCTTTCCAACAATGACGGCATCATCATAGCCCTTACCCAGGAAGCAAAGGACATCGGACTCAAACGGGGAGACGCGTATTTTAAGGTAAAGGATTTTTGCGAAAGCCACGGAGTAGAAGCATTTTCGAGCAATTACACGCTGTACGCGGATATGTCGTTCCGGCTGAACAGTATCTATGCGCTTTTTGCCGAACGCTGCGAGATTTATTCAATCGACGAAAGCTTTCTGTATCTTCCGGACCTTGTAAATCTTGAATACACAAAATTCGCCAGGTTTCTGAAAAAACTCGTCTGGCAGCAGACCGGCATTCCCGTGTCCGTCGGAATTGCGCCCACAAAAACCCTCGCAAAGCTCTGCAACAAAATGGCAAAAAAACACGGAGGAGTTTTTAACTGGAATGAGTGTGACAGGGAGGAGACGCTTAAAAACTACAAGGTAGAAGACATCTGGAATATCGGCCGTGCAAAGTCAGCGTGGCTCAGGCAGAACGGCGTGATGAATGCATTTTCGCTTGCACACTTTCCGCTGGACAGGGCAAAAAAACACCTTACAATTACGGGCGTAAACACAATTCTTGAATTAAACGGAAAGGAGGCGGTATTTTTTGTTGAACGGATCAAGTCAAAAAATATATGTTCGTCCAGGAGTTTTCAAAAGGCCGTAACAAACCTGGCCGAACTCAAAAAGGCCATGACGTATTTTTGTTCCATTGCTGTACGAAAACTCCGCGAAGAAAAGCAGTGCTGCAAAAGCATCTATGTAACCCTTGGAACTGCAGCCCCCTTTGATACGGACTTTGACCCTCAGATTCATTACTTTAACGGAGCGGGAGTCCGCCTTCCCTCTCCTACAAGTTATCTTCCGGCTATAGTACAAAGCGCAGAAAAATTGCTGGAGTCCATTTACAGGCCCTGCTACGGCTACAGAAAGGCTTCCGTAAATCTCCTTGAACTTGCAGAAGAAGACCGCTCCCCCAGTCTATTTGAGACAGAAGCCGAAGTTCAGGAAAAAAAGTACGGAAGGATAATGGACTGCCTGATGCAGGTCAGTGACTCATACGGGAAGGACAGCCTGATAATGGCAGGACGGGCTTCCTCCAGACCGGACGAAAACTGGCAGTTAAAGCGGGACTTAAAAAGCCCGCACTACACTACTGATTTGAGCGGTCTTCCGGAAGCAACTTAGATTCGTGGCGGTTAAGATAAACAAGATAGGAAACGTTCAGGATAATTCCAAAAACGGTAGCCAGGGGAGTTGCAAAACCGACCATAAAAAGAGAAGCGCCCGGTACCCTGCTCAAAAGATAAGAAACCGGAATGCGGACAACGAAGGTCTGGAGCAATCCCTGAATTGCAACAAACAGTGTTTTTCCACGGCCGTTAAAATAGCCCATCATACAAAAACTGAATCCGACGAGCACACAATCAAGCGAATAGGATTTAAGGTAGTTTGCGGCAGCCTTCTGAACTTCAACATCAGTCGTAAAAAACGAGGCAAGGTTCTGGCCGTAAAAAAAGCCGAGCAAAAACATAAAAAGACCGATTCCGACGGTAAAGCACATTCCGCTGATCATACCGCTGAGGGCACGCTTATTGTCACCGGCCCCGATGTTCTGCGCACTGAAAGCGGATTCGGCGGCGATAAAGGCACCTGGAACAATGAACATGATTGCGCAGATTTTTTCGCCGACGCCGACTCCTGCAGAGGCAACAAGGCCAAAGGCGTTCAAAATCGCAAGAATTATCATAAAACTTACGCCGGTCAACGCTTCCTGGGCTGCAATCGGAGTTCCGTATTTTAAGATTTTTGTGGATTCAACAAAGGCAGGCCTGTAATTTTGTCTTTCGGCTTTAAAGCCAAAACCGCGTGAGCTTATAATAAAGAACGAACTTACAACGCTTACTGCCTGGGCAATAACGGTCGCAAGCGCCGCTCCTGAACTTGCCATTCCAAACTTTCCGACAAAGAGCAGATCGCCAAAGATGTTCATAACACAGGCGATTCCCATCAAAACCAATGGAGTTTTTGAATCCCCCATTCCGCGGAAAAGCCCGCTGATTGAATTGAATAAGACGATAAAAATGATTCCAAAGCCGCAGATTCTGATATATCGAACAGTCGCGTCAAAGGCTTCTGCCGGAGCGTTCATTACGGACGCAATCCACGGAGCCAGAGTTGAAATTGCAAAGGTCAGAATTCCACCGAGAATTACAAAAAGCAGAAAGGAAGAAGCAACCGTGCGGGCAGCACCATTATAATTTCTGGCACCGATATAATGTCCCATCAAAACAGTACAGCCGGTCGTGAGCCCAAAAATGATTCCCATAATGGTCTGCAGTGTCATCGAACCGGTTGCAACGCCGGATACGCTGGCCGCATCACTGAACTGTCCGACCACAAGCAGGTCCACAGTTCCGTAAAGAGCCTGCAGCAGGTTAGCGCCCAGAATCGGCAGCGCAAACCTAATTAACTTCTTAAAAACAGGACCTGTTGTCAAATCACTGGATGTCATACTGGAGATGATCGGGCTCGAACCGACTACCTTTTGAATGCCATTCAAACGCTCTACCTGGTGAGCTACACCCCCAAAAGATTTTTAATTTTAACATAGAAAAGCGCAGGCGACAATCATGGAATCAGTTTCTGTCCCGCACCTTTTTTTACATTAGTTCATCTTTAAATAAATTCTTCATTGTCCGGATATAGTTATCATTTTTAGATTCTTCTACATTAGCCTTTCCGAGTGCAACATCCTGGGACTCCTGAATTATATAAGGAAGCGGACATTTATTTTTTGCCCAGACAACTTTTGTTCCATGCAATAATTCCATTGTTTTAAGCCAGATATCATCAGCGCCCAGACAGTATTTTTTTATGGACTCAATGTCAAAGCATCGTTTATCAAGACAATCCGGCGGATACAAAACTCCACCTACACCTGTCGCCATGATGTCATTTCTTGGTTTTGTTGAACCCGTATAATTATGAATCCATAAATTATAGGAAAAAAGTGAGCCATCGTGTTTTTTTATAATCTGATTGACCCGATTTGCCGCTACACATTCAGGATAACGTTGGTGTGTCTGTATAAGATTTTGGATCATGTTTTGTGGATAAATTACATCATCATCCACCGTAATTATAATATCCTCCGGGAATTCCTGCATTGCGTAAAAGTATTTTTTATGAGGCTGTAAGTCTTCTTTTACACTGATAAATTCAATTCCATATTGAGTAAGATTTTCCATTTCTTTCGTAACAGGAAAATCTTTTTCATACAACCAGACAATAATCCGGTCCGGTTTGAATGACTGCATTAAAAGTGACTGCAGGCATGGAACAATAGTCTTGTATCGCGGAGGAAAGGATGTGAGGCTTACGATGATTTTTGGTTTACGCAGAATTGAATCAGTTTTCGGGGAAATACCGTTCGTACTGAGGCTGCGTTCAAATTCATCCTTTATTTTGAGCCGCCTGTTTTTATAAATGAATTCTTTGTAAATCTGTATAGCCCGGAGTCTAACTTTTATATACAGATAATCAAACAAATGCATCTTTATTAAGCACCGTGATAATTAATCAAGGTTGTAATTTTAAGCGGTGCGAGTTTTTTGTCGTAGTTCAAATCTGGAAGCCCGATAATTCCGAAGGCGTCTGTTGCTTCGGCACCGCCCTGACTTACAAGTTTGCGTGCGGCTTCGAGTGTTCCGCCGGTTGCGATAAGGTCGTCAACCAGAAGGTAACGCTGGCCTTTTTTTACGTCGGCTTTATGAACTTCAATTTCGGCGCTGCCATATTCAAGATCATAAGAAGCTCTGTAAACATCGCCCGGAAGCTTTCCCTTTTTTCTGATAAGCACGAGTGGAATTCCAAGACGTTCGCAGAAAGGAGCGGCAAAAATAAAACCACGCGACTCAACGGCTCCAACTGCATCAAAGTGCTGGTCTTTGTAAAGTTCAACCATTTTGTCGATACAGTATTTAAAAGCCCGTGGATTTGTCAAAACACTTGTAATGTCATAAAAAAGGATTCCAGGTTTAGGAAAGTCCTTTACACGTCGTATAGATTGATCCAAAAACTCGTCATTAGTCATAACTTCAGTTTAATGAATTGAACGTAATGTGTCGAGAGAAGACAGGCTCCAACACAGGCTGCACTAAAAAAAACACCCTGCGTATTGAATCCCGCTAAGGATAATTTTTCTTCAATTTCTATATATTCTGTTATATAACAATATTGCTTTATATCTTTTACTGATTTATCTTATCTTCAATGATCCCTATGAATTCCGTCAATGTCATGCCGAACGATTTCGCAATGTTGTATAAAATCATTATTGACGGAATTTTCTTTCCTTTCTCAATCTCAGATATATAGACTTGATGTGAGTCTATCATATCTGCGAGTTTTTCTTGGGAGAGATGATTTTCTATTCTTTTTTCCTTTATGGCTTGTGCAACAGCCATATTTATTTCCATGAACTGAATCATAGAAAAATATAAGCAAAAACTTTATAAGCAGTTGCTTATATCAGTATTTGTGGTATTATGTTTATAAGGATAGTTTTTAATCCTTATAACAATCTTTATAAAATCTGAAGGAGGATTTTTATGGAAGAATCAAAATCGTATTTTGATGGCGGATTGCTCCAGCTCATTGGTTGGTCGATTTTAGGAACGTTGATAACAGTTTGTACACTTGGAATTTGTTATCCTTATGCTTTTACAATGATTTACAATTGGGAAACAAAGCATACTGTGATAAATGGTAAAAGACTTCAGTTTGACGGAACTGCTCTTCAGTTGTTTGGGAATTGGATCAAATGGTTTTTACTCACAATTATAACAATTGGAATTTATGGTTTTTGGCTTCCTATAAAACTGAAAAAGTGGAAGACAATGCATACAAGTTTTGTTGAGGCATAGTCAGTTTTGTATAAAATCCAGCCAAGTCAAGCTTGGCTGGATTTAAACACTGAGTCAAGCCCGCCTTTATTTTTCAATTAGGAGTAAACATGAAAAAATTTTCAAGTTCTTTTTTTTTAATATTTTTTACATTCTATGTTTATTCTCAAAATCTAGCTCAAGCTGTTTTACAATGTGATTTTCCAATAGTACAGAAATATGTAGAAAAACTTGATGCTGATCTGAATAAACATCTTGAAAATCAATATATTGATAATGTTAAAAATCCTACTTATCTCTTTCTTTCTGTTTATTGGCGAAATGAAGGAACAGATATTGAAAAACGTAAAATGACAAAATATCTTATTGAGCACGGAGCAGAAATTGATCCGGATACTTTTTTCTATGTTTTGGAAAATTCTGATTATGAAATGCTTTGGGTTTTATATGCTTATGGAAAATTTGATTATAATCTTACTCTAACCCTTGGAGATTTAGATGCAGAATATTCTCCTGTAAATACAGCTGCACTTTTATTTGGTGGTCTGTTCAATGATAATTTTAATGAAGAAAAAAATGAACTTTCTCAAAAACAATGGACTTTATTGGATTACTTTCAATCCTCACTTCTTCATAAATGGATGAAAGGTTATAGTTATAATGCCCAAAGAGATTTATATAATGGTTCAGCTACGAAAAATTTTTATACATTAGAAGAACTATGTAGAATTAGTGGAACTATGGATTATGAAAAATGTAATCACACAATTTGGCTTATATCTGAAGACTTAGAACATACAAAGCAATATCTAAAAGAGGGTGGCTCCTTTTTCGAAGCAGATTATATGGCAATGAACCTTTTGAAAAATGATGAATTAATTAACTTTTTAAAAGATTTAGATTTTTACAAACCTTGCAACATCAAAACAAAAAAACTAGGACAATTTTCATTTTGGATATTAAAAAATTACTTTACAGATAAAATAGATCAGAATACAATCGATTTCCTAAGTGCTATTTATCATGAACGTTTATATGGTGTTTCTGAAGAAAACACACAGACTATTTTGAGACTCGTAGATAATGGTATTGATTTACACAAATCACTAGATAATTTTTCTGTTGGAACACCATTTGTATTTGCGTCTATATATTGCTATCCTGAAACCTTGAAAAAGATTGTTTCTACTGATAAAAAATTCAATCCAAAACTTTATACAGTAAATTATTCAAATGAAATTATTTATAAAGAGACTGAAGAATGTAAGTTTGAATGTCCAAAAGAAAATATTGAGTATCTAAAGGATATTCTTAAATGAAAAACTTGACTAAAAAAAATAAAACAAACGCCTAACAAAGGTTCGTAGCCGACAGGCACTCAAGCTGCGTGCGGTACAACCAGTTGTTTTGCTCACACACCACTGGCGTGGGTTTGTAAATAATCATAAGCTTTTGGTTATTTAACTGGAAAAATGCAATCAGCGTTTACAATTCTTACGAGTTTAACAGAGGAGCAGTCGGATTTTTTTTTGCATGTTTAACGGAGTAAAAATAAAATGAAAGTAAAAATCCTTACGTTTATATTTATCTTCGCTTCTTTTTTTGCCTTTGCTTATGGTGCAGATGAAAAATTTTATGCGCATGGTGGTTGGGTTTATGCTCCGGAAACTTTTTATGCAGAAAATATTTTGAGCAGAGAACTCTCCGTCAGCTTCAGGTAGTATTATCTGTCAAACAGCGAGATTATTGCCTACGACAAGCAAACTGATTCCGGTGAGCTGAAAGCTTTATGTTCCGTAAAGACGATCAATTTTCCACATTTTGATAGTGACGGAAATGTGATTTTCTGGGAATCCTTGCCCCAGCTGAACTGCTGCTGTTATTTAAAATCAATAGATAAATTCGTATTTATTGAAATAAAGGAATGGACTGACAGTGCTGTTATAGAACTGTGCGGCGTTACGGATGTTTTCAGGGGCGAGGACGGTTTTGTAACGGCAATACAGGAAACTTATCTGTCTGTCAACCGATGGTGGCAGACAGATAATGGGAAGAATCTGATAGAAAGTTTTAAAGAAGATGTCCTAAAAAATTTTGATGTGGCGCTTTCCGATAAACGCTCAAATGTTTTTTTTGCATGGCTTCAAATAAAGTTTTTCCATCCGGAATATCGGAAGTTCTATTATTAGGTCTGGAATTTTTGAAGAGGTATTAAAAATCTTGTTCTTGTATTCTGCAACTTGATGCCTTGTTAAAATGATATCATTATGATATTATAGTGATAGTTTAATGATAGGGGGCGCTGTATGATACAAATTAGACCTGTTTCAGATTTAAGAAACAAATACTCAGAAATTGAGGATGTTGTTATTTCAACTAAATCTCCGGTTTTTCTTACAAAGAATGGATACGG
>JAEEGH010006951.1_pt1 | contig 27451 bp, 23 predicted proteins | sample 9134181 | NCBI WGS metagenome assembly JAEEGH01 (sample SAMN16246544, study PRJNA631951) | gut metagenome | biome: gut microbiome; feature: rumen; material: DP-attached | host: Bos | place: Iran: Karaj | collected 2018-10 | reverse complement strand
AAGCCAATCATATGAAAAAAAATAAGAAAGTGAAACAGGACGAAACGGCGGAAATGGCCGGCAAATCCGAAGAAATCGTCGAAGAAAAGGTGGAAGAGACGCCGGAAGAAAATCCGGAACTGGCAGAAGCCGAATCGCAGATCGAGAAGCTGAAAGGAGAGGTGGCGGATATGCGTGACCAGTACCTGCGCCTGCAGGCCGAGTGGGACAACTACCGCCGCCGCACCGCGAAAGAACGGCTCGAACTGATCGACAGTGCCGCCAAAGACGTGCTCTCAGGTTTTCTGCCCATCCTGGACGACTGCCAGCGCGCCCTCAAAGTGCTGCACGACTCGGATGCTTCGGAAGCGGCCGTCGAAGGAACGGAACTGATCTACAATAAACTGACAGGCTATCTCAAGCAGCGCGGCGTCGAACGCATCGAAGCGGTCGGCGCGCCGTTCGACACCGATTTCCACGAAGCGGTGGCCCAGTTCCCCGTGGACGACCCTGAAAAGAAAAATACCGTGATCGACGTCACGCAGGAAGGCTATACCCTGAACGGCAACGTCATCCGTTACGCAAAAGTGGTCGTCGGAATTTAAGGAGAGACTACGATGGCTGAAAAAAGAGATTATTACGAGGTCCTCGGCGTCGATAAGGGCGCTTCGGCCGAGGATATCAAGAAAGCGTACCGCAAGAAAGCCATCCAGTATCATCCGGACAAGAACCCGGGTGACAAGGAGGCCGAGGAGAAATTCAAGGAAGCGGCCGAAGCCTATGATGTCCTGAGCGACCCGCAGAAACGGGCGCGCTACGACCAGTTCGGCCACGCCGGAATGAGCGGTCAGGGCGGCTTCAGCAGCGGCGGCTTCTCGATGGAGGATATCTTCTCGCAGTTCGGCGACATCTTCGGCGGTGCATTCGGCGGTGCGTTCGGCGGCGGCTTCGGCAGTGCGTTCGGCGGCGGATCGCGTAGCGGCGCACGGCGCGTGGCACGCGGCAGCGACATCCGCATCAAAGTGAAGCTGAGCCTGGCCGACGTGGTCAAGGGTGTCGAAAAGACGGTCAAGATCAACAAGATGGTGACCTGCCCGGACTGCAAGGGAAAAGGCGCCGTGAGCGAAGCAGACATCAAGACCTGCGACCATTGCCACGGCACAGGTGTAGTGACCAAGGTGGCCAATACCTTCCTCGGACAGATGCAGACCTCTTCACCCTGCCCGTATTGCGGCGGCGAAGGCAAGAAAATCACCAATCCTTGCCGCAAGTGCAGCGGTACGGGCCTGGTAAAGAACGCCGAGGAAATCACTTTCAAGATTCCGGCGGGCGTACAGGAAGGAATGCAGCTCACCATCCAGGGGAAGGGCAATGCGGCCCGCGACGGCGGCGTTCCCGGCAACCTGCTAGTGGTCATCGAGGAAGAATCCCCCAAGGAGGGCGGCCTGCAGCGCGACGGGAACGACCTGGTCTATACCCTGAACCTTTCCATCCCCGACGCCATCCTCGGCTGTTCGGTGGAGATTCCCTATATCGACAGCAAGCTCAAGATCAAGGTGGATCCCGGCACGCAACCCGGCAAGATCCTCAAATTGCGGGGCAAGGGCATCCCGGAAGTCAACGGCTACGGGACGGGCGACTACCTGATTTATGTGCAGGTATATGTGCCCAAGCGGCTCGACCGCAAGGAGAAGGAGATTGTGGAAGGCTGGCGGAATTCATCGTCATTCACTCCGAAACAATGAAGAGGCTGGCGGTTCTGGTGTGCGCACTGATGGTAAGTGCGGGTGCATTGGCACAGGAGCAGGCGATACGGCCGCTCGATGTGCCGATGTCTTTTTCCGGCACCTATGGCGAGTTGCGGCACGACCATTTCCACAGCGGAGTGGACTGGCGGGTCGGCGGAAAGGTCGGCGACCCGATCCACGCCATCAAGAGCGGCTACATCGCCCGGGTGAGCGTTTCTCCCTGGGGCTATGGAAACGGTCTGTACATCAAGCATCCCGACGGCACGACTTCGGTCTACGGGCATCTGCTCCGCTTCACCGACGCGATCGACCGCCGTGTGGAGGAAGAACAGTACGCACGCGAGAGCTTCAGCGTCAACCTGCTTTTCGAACCGGATGAGTTCCCGGTCAAGCAAGGCGATATTGTGGGCAGGGTGGGGAATACAGGATCTTCGGCCGGCCCGCACCTGCATATGGAAATCCGCGACACGGAAAGCGACCTGTCGCTCAATTATATTTCCCGGGGCGTGTACAAGCCGGCCGACAAGACTTCCCCGCAATTCCACCGCGTATGCTTCTACGGCCTGGAAGACGGTGTCGTGGAGCGCAGCTGGCGGGTACACAATCTGAAAAGCCCCGCTTCGGTGCGCGATACCCTGCGTCTGCCTGCGCGCAGCTACGTGGCCATCGACGCGACCGACCGCCAGGAGGGCACTTCCTCGAAACTGGCGGTGGAAGAGTACCGCGTGTGGTTCGACACCACGCAGATTTTCTCCTTCAAAGTGGGTGATATGCCCGCGTCGGAAGGGCGCTATATCAAATCGCTGATCGAATATCGCGAGAGCTACGACGGTGGCCGCGACCTGGTCAAAAGCCGCGTCGATCCGGGCAACCTGCTGGCCAATGAGCGGATCCGCTGCGTCAGCAACGGTGTGATCGAACTGCGCGACGACGCCATCCATACGGTGCGTCTCGAGGCCATCGACGAACACGGGAACCGGGCTGTGACGCGCTTCCGCATCCGTCGCGACACTTCGCTGCACGCGCCGGATCCCGACCCTGCCTACAAATGGGAACCTTGGGTCTGGTACCGCCAGAACCAGGTGAACGACGGTTCGATGTCGTATTACCTGCCTGCCGGCGCATTGTACGACAACATAGAATTCTCCTGGCGGAAGATTGCCGGTCCCGATCCCGGGCGCGGCATCGTCTCGGACGTGTGGGAAGTCGGTTCACCCGCCATCCCCTTGCAATTGTCAGGAGAACTGGAGATTGCGGCCGATGTGCCGGAAGGGCTCGAGGAGAAGGCCTATATGGCCAATTATGGCGAGAAACTCACTCACGCCGGGGTGCACGTGCGCTTCGGCACTTATTGTGTCGCCATTGATACGGTAGCGCCCACGCTCCAGTTCCTGGGCAACAAGGGAAACATCGTCGTGGACGACGGTATCCGCATCCGGGTGCGCGACGACGCCTCCGGCGTGGCCGATGCCCGCGTGGAGATCGACGGCCGCTGGTACGTGTCGCTGCTCAAGCGCGACATTGTCTCGCTTGAACTCAAGCGGGAGCGTGTGCGGCGCGGCGAACACACGATAAAGGTTTCCGTCACCGACGTGTGTGGCAACGAGGCGACGGAGACCCGCACTTTCACTGTACAATAGTAATAAAACGATAAAGTCATGAAAAAGATCCTTCTGTTCGCTTGCCTCTTCCTTTTGGCTGCAGCCTGCACTCCGAAACAGCCCGATCCGGTGGCCGAAGCCATCGTCGAGGCGATGACCCGGGACATCGACCAGCCCTGCAAGATTACCGTGAGTAATCTCGAGAAACTCGACTCAACCACGTTCGCCGTGGAATTCCAGCGCCGCATCAGCATCTACGACATCCGGATCGACCAGAACACGGCCCGGCTGGAGAAATACATCCGTGAGGGTAAGAAGAACAACGCTACCAAGATGTTCAACGACCTGCAGCGGGACACGAAGATATTCAACGAACTCAACGGGATGAAGGAAATGATGGCCGACGATACGCTCAAGACAGCGTATTACGACTATTCTTTCACTTATGGCGGCAAGGTGGGCAACCAGAAGATTCCTTCCAAGAAGGCATACGCCACCGTCACGCCTGGCGGCCGGGTGCTTACCTACGGCGCCGACCTGAAGGATATCCACAAGGCTTCCGGCCTGGCCATCCCCGGTTATAAGGAATTGCTCGACAGTTTTAAAGAAAGCGAAGAAAACTAGCCGCTGTTTTCTTGAATTTTCAGTTTATTTAGTGTAAATTCGCATAATTTATAGCTAAAATAAACTGATAATGAAAAAACTCTTGATTTGCACCCTGCTTCTGGCCGGAGCGATTTCGGCTTATGCGCAGGGCGAGAAGGAAGTCAAGACCGGCTGGAGTTTCGGTCTGCTTCCGACCGCCACTTTCTCGGTCGATAATGGTTTCCAGGCCGGTGCCTTCGGGGATATTTACAATTACGGCGACGGGACAACCTATCCCGATCCCCTTCACAAGATCAGCTGGGAGGCTTCTTACTTCACGAAGAGCCACCGTATGCGCCTGTATCTGGCCTATGACTCCAAATACCTGATTCCGGGTATGCGTATCAACGCGTCGGTTACCTACGTGAACGACCCGCTGTACAGTTTCTGGGGCTACAACGGACCCGCTTCCATCCAGGATTACGATATCTGGTATAACCGGGAGACCTCTCCCAACATCAACTACTACGGCATGAGCCGCAAGATGCTGCGCGGCCTGGCCAACGTTCAGGGACGCGTGACCGACAATCTCAATTGGGCGGCCGGCGTCAATTTCTGGAAGTGGACCTTGGGCGACATGGGCGGTGCCAACACGCCTTACGACAAAGATCTCACCCTTTACCGGAGATACCAGAAACTCGGTGCGATCACCGAAGCCGAAGCGAAGGGCGGCATCGCGCTGGAACTGAACGCCGGTCTGGTGTTCGATACCCGCGATATGGAAGCTGCGCCTAACCGCGGCGTTTGGGCGGAAGCCTATCTCAACGGCAATGTGCTCAATTCGCCTTACATCAAGGCCTGCCTGTATTTCCGTCACTACATCGACATTCCCATCCATATTCCCGCCGGTGACCCGGTGTTCGCCTATCGTCTTGCCTGGCAGCAGACTATCGTCGGTGAGACGCCGTTCTATATGATCCAGAACGTGCCGCTCCTCGTCCAGCGCAACATGATTTCCGAAGGCTTCGGCAGTTCCAACACCATTCGCGGTCTGCGAGAGAACCGCGTGCTGGCCGAAGGCCTCGCCTGGGCGAACACGGAATTGCGTGTCAAACTCGTGAAGTTCAAACTCTTCAATCAGTATTTCTACATTGCCGTCAATCCGTTCTTCGATGCCGGTGTCATTACGAAACCCTACCGTGCCGATGTCCTTGGCCACACGGCGATCGATCCCGAACTGGTGTTCTTCAAAGCTAAAAACGATCCTCATTCGGTTGCCGGATACCGCGGCACGATCTACGATGACAGCCGCATCAAGAATCTGATTTACAGCGCCGGTGCGGGCATCAAGATCGCCATGAACCAGAACTTCATCGTGTCGGCCGAATATGCCCGCTGCTTCACGGATGGACTCAACGCTGATCCATGGATCGGCATCGGTATAAACTATCAGTTCTAACCGCTTATGAAAAGAACGATTTGGGGAATTCTGGCCCTCGTGGCCATGACGCTCTGCCTTAATGGCTGTCTTGCCGGCAAGTATATGTCGAATTACGCCCTGAAACCCACGCCCCACGGCGTGGACGACATCGAGCGTACCCGCCATAAGGCGGACTCCCTGATGCCCGGCAGCACCGCCTGGTATGACGGCCTCAAGGCGCAGGGTATCCTGAAAGATACGACGATCCTCGGTTACAACAACTATAAGGTACACGCCTGCTACTTGCCCGCCCGGGATCCCTTCACGTCACAGGGTACCGCCATCGTGGTTCACGGCTATACCGACAACCATTTTGTATTCCTTTACCTGGTGCGGATGTACCGCGACGATTTCAATTACAATGTTCTCTTCCCGGACCTGCAGTACCACGGCTACTCGGAAGGAAACGCTGCCCAGATGGGCTGGTTCGACCGTTTCGACGTGGCCAGATGGGCAGAGGTGGCACACGACATCTTCCTGGACGACTTTATGGTGATTCACGGTGTTTCGATGGGCGCCGCCACTGTGATGATGATGAGCGGTGATCCACAGCCCGATTACATCCGGGCTTACGTTGAGGATTGTGGTTATTCGTCTGCCTGGGACCAGTTCGCCTTCAACCTGAAAGACAGCTTCCATCTGCCGCCGTTCCCGATCCTGAACAGCGCCAACATCGTTAGCAAAAAACGCTACGGCTGGTCGTTCAAGGAGGCCTCGTCGGTGAATCAGCTGGCCAACTGCGACCGCCCGATGTTCTTTATCCACGGCGATGCCGACGACTTCGTGCCGTTCGATCACCTGTGGAAGAACTACGAAGCGAAGGTTCAGGGTTACAAGGATTACTACGTCTGCCCGGGTGCCGTCCACGCCAATTCCTATGCCAAGGATCCGGCCACGTATAAGGCCAAGGTGGCGGAATTCCTCGCCAACGTGAAACGCTTCATCGCCAACGGAACCTATCCCAACGGGGATCTCCCGATCAAACCCTCCGCAAAATAAGTTTTATGGACAAGTACATTCTGGCGATCGATCAGGGAACCAGTTCTTCCCGCGCCATCGTCTTCGACCACGAAGGCAGTATCCGCGCTACCGCGCAACAGGAGTTTACCCAGTATTTTCCCCAACCCGGCTGGGTGGAGCATGACCCGATGGAAATCTGGTCGTCAGAGGCGGGCGTCATTGCCGAAGCCATCGCCAAGATCGGCATCAACGGCAAGGATATCGCCGCCATCGGCATCACCAACCAGCGGGAGACCACTATCGTGTGGGACGCCGAGACAGGCCAGCCCGTGTACAACGCCATCGTATGGCAGGACCGCCGCACCTCCGCCTTCTGCGATTCGCTGAAGGCGCAGGGACTGGTCGACAAGATCCGCCAGAAGACCGGCCTGATCATCGACGCTTATTTCTCGGGGACCAAGATCAAATGGATCCTCGACAATGTACCGGGTGCGCGCGAGAAGGCCGAAGCCGGCAAGCTCCGTTTCGGCACCGTGGACTGCTGGCTCGTGTGGCAGCTCACCCGCGGCACGGTCCACGTGACCGACGTGTCGAATGCCTCGCGGACGATGTTGTTCAATATCAACACGCTGGAATGGGATAAGGAATTGCTCGACCTGTTCGGCATTCCGGTATCGATGATGCCGTCGGTGCGTTCTTCGTCGGAAGTGTATGGGAATACCAAGACCACGATCTTCGCCCACGAGGTACCGATCGCCGGCATCGCCGGCGACCAGCAGGCCGCATTGTTCGGCCAGATGTGTACCGTGCCCGGTTCGGTGAAGAACACCTACGGCACCGGCTGCTTCCTGCTGATGAATACGGGAGAGAAGCCGATCCTTTCGCGCAACAATCTGCTGACCACCGTGGCCTGGAAGATCGGCGATACGGTGAACTACGCCCTGGAAGGTTCCATATTCGTGGGCGGAAGCGTGGTGCAGTGGCTGCGCGACGGACTGGGCATCATCCGCTCGTCGTCGGAAATCGAGGCACTGGCCGCTTCGGTGCCTGACAACGGCGGCGTGTATTTCGTGCCCGCCCTTACGGGTATGGGCGCGCCGTACTGGGACCAGTATGCGCACGGCTTGATCTGCGGCATCACCCGCGGCACCACGGCCGCCCATATCGCCCGGGCCGCCCTGGAAGGCATCGCTTTCCAGACGATGGACATCGTGGGTGCAATGGAGCGCGATGCGGGCGTGAAGCTGGCCGAACTCAAGGTGGACGGCGGCGCCTCGCGAAACAACCTGATGATGCAGTTCCAGGCTGATATCGTGGGGGCTTCCGTCATACGTCCCGAAGTGACCGAGACCACGGCGATGGGCGCCTGCTACCTCGCCGGCCTCGCCGTCGGATACTGGGAATCCCTCGACGAGATCCGGAAGCAGTGGAAGGCCGAGCGTGTCTTCACACCTTCCGGCGCCGATGTGACGGCCTGCAAGGAAGGCTGGAAGGATGCCATTTCCAGAACGATTAACCATTGATCTTATGAATCCGTATATTGCTGAATTCATCGGCACGCTGGTACTCGTGCTGTTGGGCGACGGAGTGTGCGCCGCCTGTTCTCTGAATCATTCGAAAGCGAAAGGTGCCGGCTGGGTCGTCATCGCGCTGGGGTGGGGTCTTGCCGTGATGATGGGTGTGCTGATCGCAGGCCCGTCGTCGGGCGCACATCTCAACCCTGCCGTGACGCTGGGTCTGGCCGTCGCCGGCAAGTTCGCCTGGAAGCTGGTACTCGGTTACATCGTGGCCCAGATGCTCGGCGGCTTCTTCGGCGCCGCGCTGGTCTGGATTTTCTACAAAGACCACTACAAGGCCACGAGCGACCAGCCCGACACGATGCTCGGCACGTTCTGCACGATGCCGGCCATCAAGAACCTCGGTCGCAACTTCCTCTGCGAGGTGATTGCCACCTGTCTGCTGGTGTTCGTGATCCTCGCCCTCGCTACGGAAGGCAACGCCTTCTCGTTGGGCGGAACTGCCCTGGCTACCGGCTCCCTGGGCTCCTGGCCCGTGACCTGCCTGATCATGTCGATCGGTATGTCGCTCGGCGGTACGACGGGCTACGCGCTTAACCCCGCGCGTGACCTCAGTCCCCGCTGCGCCCACGCCGTGCTGCCCATCCAGGGCAAACGCGACAGCGGCTGGTGGTACAGCTGGGTCCCCGTCGCCGGCCCGATGATCGGCGCGTGTCTCGCCGCCGGTCTCTTCCTGCTGGTATTCTGATTCTGCCTTGTGGCAGCAAAGTTGCTGAATATTAGTGTTTTACAGAAAATTGCTTACGTGTTTTGACGCAAGCGATTTTTTATAAAAAGCAGTAGGTCAGTGACTTATCTGCCACTCTTTTCTTCCTTTAAAGTCATCCCCATAAAGAAGATGGCGAGGATGCAGGCGGCGATCAATAGGACGAAGGTCCAGCTCCATCCGGCACGCTGGGCCACGAGGCCGATGACGGTGTTGGCCAGGATGAAGGTGCCGAAGAAGTAGCCGAAGAAGCCGGTGAGGCCGGCAGCGGTGCCGGAGGCATTCTTCGGGGCAAGGTCGAGTGCCTGGACGCCGATGAGCATCACGGGGCCGTAGATGAAGAAGCCGATGCCAATCAGGCAGATGATGACTACCGTAAGGTTGTCGATATAAGTCCAGTACAGGACCACGAACACCAGCACCAGCGCCATAAAGATCATGGTGGGCAGGGCGCGTTTGCCGTGGAAAAGCTTGTCGGAGAGCCAGCCGCAGAGGAGCGTGCCCGGGATGGCGGCGAATTCATAGGCGAAATAAGCCCATCCGGCGCTCTTCAGGTCGATGCCTTTCTCCGTGAGGATGGTAGGGGCCCAGTCGAGGCAGCCGTAGCGCACCATATAGACGAAGGCGTTGGCCAGGGCGATGAACCAGAGGAACTTGTTGTTGAGTACGTGCTGGAAGAAGATCTCCTTGGTGGAAAGGGTCGTCTCGTGTTTCTCGGAGTAGTTCTTGGGGTAGTCGTTGCGCCAGACTTCGATGGACGGCAGGCCGCAGGACTGCGGCGTGTCGCGCAGCAGGATCCAGGCCAACAGGGCGATGAACAGCGCCACGGCGGCGGGGAAGGCGAAGGTGCCGATCAGGAAGTAGAGTTCCTCGTGGGTACCGTAGAACCAACTGCCGAACCAGGCGGCGCCGTAGGTGGCCATCGGCCCGACGAGCGCGCCGCCGACATTGTGAGCGCAGTTCCAGATGCTCATCATCGTGCCGCGCTCCGTAACCGAGAACCAGTGCGTCATCACGCGTCCGCACGGAGGCCAGCCCATGCCGTTGAACCATCCCACAAGGAAGTTCAGGACGCCCATCACCAGGATGGCCAGGGCCTTGCGCTCGGCGCCGATGGCCTGGATGGGGACGATCATAAAGCACATCGAAATGGCGGTAAGCACCAGGCCCAGCGGCAGGAAGGCCCTGGCGTTGGAGCGGTCGGAGACGCTGCCCATCAGGAACTTGGAGAGGGCGTAGGCTGCGGCGTTCAAGCCGAGGACGAAGCCCAGCTCCGTCTTCTCGAAACCGAGCGGCGCCATGGCCGGGATGGCCATCGAAAGGTTTTTCCGCACCAGATAGAATCCGGCATAACCGATGAAGGCACCCAGGAACACCTGCAGGCGCAGGCGTTTGTAGCGGGCATCGGCCTCAGGTCCGGTTTCGGCGGGTTTATAAGCGGGTTGCTTTAGGAATTTGAGCATTATCGTACGGTTTCAATGAGGATGTCGGGATAATTGGAGATGATGGCTTCCACGCCGCAGTCCACGAGCCGGCGCATCTCTTCCGGGTCGTCGACGGTCCAGGGTACGACGCCGATGCCGTGCTTGTGGCACCAGGCCACGTTTTCGGGTGTGACGACGCTCGATTCGGGACTCCACCACTCGGGGACGAAGGTCAGGTTCTTGAGCAGCTGCTCGATGTCGCCGCCGTCGTAGGCTTCGGTGAGGTAGGAGAGCGTGAGCTCGGGCCACTTCTCGTGCATATAGTTCAGGGCGCGGGTGTCGAAGCACTGTACGATGAGGCGGTCGCCCAGGTTCTTGGAGAGCAGCAGCGGGACGCAGGCGTTGCAGAAGGTCTTGTAGTCGGGCCACAGGGTTCCTTCGCCTTCGCCGGGCCACGACTTGATTTCGATGTTGTAGTTCACGGGTTTCTTGGCGTAGCTTTCCGTGAAGTCGATCAGCTCGCCGGCGAGCGGCTTGACCTCGGCGACCTTCTGCTGGCCCGGCCAGCGGTCCACCGGCCGCAGGCCCACATCGTACTTGACGATGCTGTCGTACGGCATCAAATAGAGGTACTCCTTGGGATCCTCCTCCTGGATGAGCGTTCCGTCGGGACGCGTGGCATAGCGCGGGTGGAAATAATTGTCGTGCGACACGACGACTTGCCCGTCTTTCGACAACTGCAGGTCGAATTCGAGCGTATTCACATCCAGGTCCAGCGCATGCTGCATCGCCGACTTCGTATTCTCCGGATACAGTCCCGCACCGCCCCGGTGCGCCTGCACGTCAATCTCCGGTTTCTTGTCGCAGGCTGCGACAACGGTCAATAGTAAAAGTAGATAGAAGAAGTTTTTCATAAATTATTCAAGAGCTTCTGCAAGGATAGATATCGGGTTGGCAACAGTGTAGCCGGTCGACATTTCGATCTGCCATTTGCAGGTTTCGCAGTCGCAGGCCACGACGTCGGGGTTGATGCTGCGGATCTGCTCGAAGAGCGGGGCGCCGATGGCCTGGGAGGCAGCATAATTCTCCTTCTTGAAACCATAGGTTCCGGCGATGCCGCAGCAGGCGGAGTCGAGCAGGGTGAATTCCACGCCGGGAATCATCTTCAGGAGCTTCTCGGAGAAAATGCCCCAGCCGAGCCGTTCCATATGGCAGGGCGTGTGATAGGCCACCTTCTTGTGGAAGCCGGGCTTGAAACGGAGCGTAGCCCCCCGTTCCAGCCGCTCGAAAACGTATCGGGTGGCCATAAGCAGAGAGTCGCGCACGACCGCATTTTCCACGCCCAGCAGGTTGGGATACTCGTCGCGCAGGGTAAGCGTGCAAGTCGAGGACGTGGTAACGACCTTGCGGCCTTCGGCCGCCGCTTTGCCGATGACGGCGACATTGTGCCGGGCGTGCTTGGCGGCCTGCTCCGACATTCCGTTGGTAATCATCGCGATGCCGCAGCATTTTTCCTTGTCGAGCAGGCGGACGCCGACACCCAGGGCATTGAGTACTTTCACCAGATCCTTGCCGAGTTGCGGATAGTTGTAGTTGACGTAGCATCCGTGGAAATAGGATACCTGCTCGGGGAAGGCGGCCTGCTCTTCTTCGTGGCGGCGCAGCCAGGCTTCGAAACTGCGTCCGCTGTATTTCGGGAAACTGCGCTTCCGGTCGATCTTCATCGTGGCGTCGAGCACGGCTTTGGTTACGCCCAGGCCGGTAACACCGTTGACCACCGGTGCGAAAGGCCGTGCAAGCGTTCCCATAAAGTCGGTGGAGGCCAGGATACGGTCGCGAAGCTTGGGCTTCGACCGGTCGTAGCGGATGCGGGCCGACTGGATGAGGTCGGCGACCTTGACGCCGGAGGGGCAGGCCACTTCGCAGCGCTTACAGTTCATGCAATATTTAAGGGCATAGTTGAAGAAGTACGGGTCTTTGAGACGCAGTCGCTCTCCGTCGGGACCCGCCTGCTTGGGGCCGGGGTACAGGGGATTGACCTGCAGCACGGGACAATAGGCCGTGCAGACGGTACACTTCATGCACTCTTCGAAGTTGTATTTGCTTTCGGTGTATTCCTGCAGTTTCATTCCGCTTCGGTTTTAAGGATCTGGTCGACGGCGGCCAGGGCGCTTCGGATGGCGAGCCCCGCACCGGAACCCATTTCCGGACGGGTGCCGCCCAGGATCGAGCCGGCCGCATAGAGATTCTTCATCGGTTTTCCTTCGCACAACGTGTGAAGGGCGTCGTCCGTCTTCACGCCGTAGGCAAGGTAGGGCTGGTCGTGCATAAACTCGGGATGATACCATCCGCTGCGGTCGGAGGCCTGCTCCACGTCCAGTCCGAAAATCGGCTCAAAAATGCGGAACGGGTTGCTCTTCAGGCCTTTGGAGAAAAATCCGCCGGAAGCGAGGATGAAGTGTTCCGCTTCGATGAAATGGTTGTCGAGATTCTTGGTGACGATGCTGTGGACCGTCCCTTCGTGAACGTGGGCATCCGTCACCTCGTCGCCCATCAGATAGGTACCGCCCAGCAGTTCATAGCGTCGTTTGAGGAGCATCTGCGTGCGGATGCCGGGGACGGATGGAGGCAGGGTTCCCACGAAAACGACATTGGCGGGAACGGCCTGCCGGATGCGGTCGGGAACCGTGTTGTCGCGCAGTCCGAAGACCTGCGGTAGGATGACGGTGTCCTCGTCCTGAAGCCAGTTGCGAATCTCCTGCACGACCTTCTCCCAGATGCGGTCCATTGTGCGGGCGATCTGGACCGAACGCATCTCGCTGGGACTCTGCCCCAGCAGTTCCAGCTCGGGCAGGTCGAGCCATTCGATCCGGCAGGCCATCCCTTGTTTTTCCAGCCCTTCGGCCAGGAACGAAGCGAAGAAATCGTGATAGCCCCTGAAGCTTACGATCAATGCTTTTTTGCCGATTTTCGGAGTGGGAAAGAGGCTCACGTCGTCGAGGGAAAGCGCTGCCTCGCGGAATGTTCCCAGCGGCATCAGGCGGACGCCGGGTGAATAGTGCAGGCGGACGCCGGCTTCTTCGAAGAGGGCGGCTATCCGTTGCGGCGCCTCTTCCACGGATTCGAAACTGCCCGAAAAGAAATGAAGGGCGTTCTGACCGGTACTGATGATGGCGGTGCTCCGTCCGGCTTTCTGGAGGGCGATGCCGCCTGCCAGGCCGGCCAGGCCGCCGCCGATGATTACGGTATTGAATTTCATAGGCCCAGGACGTGTTTATAGACCCATTGTGTGTATTCAGCTTCGCGGAGCGTGTCGCCCCATCCGATGGGGAAGTTGCCTTTCCAGCGCTCCTGAAGGAAATCGGCGAGGCCTTCCCGCTCGCGTTCGACGCAGCCGTGCGCCTTGGCCAGCAGGCCGGCGGCCCGGCAGGCGCAGAATTCGCCCTGGCAGGTGCCCATTCCGATACGCGTGCGGCGGCGGAGGTCGGTCAGCGTGCTGGCATCGAGCCGCTCGATGGCATTATTGACTTCGCCGACGGAGACTTCTTCGCATTCGCAGATGAGGGCCTCGTCCAGACGGTCGCCCGTCCGGATGCTGGAAGCGCGGGTTCCCATCCGCGCAGCGGCGGCTTTCTGGGCCATCGACGGCTTTTCCCAGATACGCTGGGCGACAGCTTCGTAGGAGCGCTCCTCGGAGCCGGGCAGGGGAGTCACGGCCGTTTCGCAGGCTTTGTCGATATGGAGTTTCCGGCACACGGTGTCGGTGGCGATTTCGGCCATCAGCCGGTAGGTCATCAGTTTGCCGCCGGTGATGGTCACCAGGCCGCGGAGACCGTCGCGCGTTTCGTGGTCGAGACAGACGATGCCACGGGAGATGTTGCGGCCCGTGGGATCGTTGTCGGCGCTGACGAGCGGCCGTACGCCGGCGTATGCCCGAAGGATGCGGGTAGACGAGAGAATGGGCGCCATCTTGGCTCCTTCAGTAATCAACAATGTCACTTCCTCGGGCGTCACGGCGACGTTGTCGCATTCCTCGAAGGGGATGCGGGTGGAGGTCGTGCCGATGATGCAGACCGTGTCGCCGGGGACAAGGATGTCGGCATTGGAGGGCTTCCGGCAGCGGTTGATGACGTGGTTGTTTACCCGGTGCGCAAAAACCAGCAGGGCTCCCTTGGACGGATACATTCCCACGTTCACGCCCGCCAGTTCCGCTATATGGTGGCCCCAGATTCCGCAGGCGTTGACGATGACCGGGGCGTGGAAATCTTCCGTCACGCCTGTGGTCAGGCTGCGGGTATGGACGCCCGTGACGGCATCGCCTTCCCGGATGAATCCCGTGACTTCGGTATGGAGCCTAACCTGGCCGCCGTGGAGTTTGGCATCCAGCATGTTGGCCGCGCACAGACGGAAGGGGTCAACGCTGCTGTCAGGCACGCGGACGGCCCCGATCAGGTCGGGATTCACGGCCGGTTCGACCCGCCGGGCCATATCGGGATCGATGATTTCAGCACTGATACCGGCTTTCTGGCAGGCTTCCACGAAAGTCTTCTGATAGGCCAGGTCATCTTCCGGCAGGGTGATGAAAAGGCCGTCCGTCTCGTCGATGCAGTGGGCGGCAATCCGCCGCAGGATTTGGTTCTCCTTAATACATTCTTCCGCGGATTCGGGATCGTTTACGGCGTAGCGGGCGCCCGAATGAAGCAAGCCGTGATTACGGCCGGTGGCGCCGGTGGCGATGTCGGACCTTTCGATGAGCAGGGTCCTTAAGCCGCGCATTGCACAGTCACGCTGCGTTCCCGCGCCAGTGATGCCCCCGCCGATGATAATGACATCGAATTCGTTTGTATTCATAGAATACAAATTTACAAAAATATCTGCATTATTGCTATCGCGTCTGACGGCCTTTGTAGAGGCAGCCGCCGATATTGTCGCGGCTGGCGCCGGTGACGGAGGCCAGGCAATTAGGGAGACCGGCAACGTAGAGCGCCCCGAGCAGGGCGAAGATCAGTGCCTCTTTGAAGTCGATGGTCAGCGCATCCGGCACTGTATAACGGACTTGTGGTGCGCAGGCCTGCATCCGTTCCAGCAGGAAAATGTTGCGGGCGCCGCCGCCCGTGGTCAGCACCCGGCCGCTGCGCACGTGTCTGGCAATCTGCATTGCCACGTGTTCCACAAAGGTCGCGAGAACGTCTTCCACCGGCAGGGCGAACGATTCGATCAGCGGATAGACCTCCGTCTCCACCCATTCGCGGCCGAGCGACTTGGGCCCTTTCCGTGTGTAGAAGGGCAGGGCGTTGAGCCTTTGAAGGAGTACGGAATCAATCCGTCCGCAGCGTGCCAGGACTCCGTCGCGGTCGAAGGCCAGGCCGCGCTTGCCGGCATAGTGGTTCAGCACATAGTTCACCGGCGAAATATCGTAGGCCAGCCGTTTGTCTCCTTCCGCATACGAGATGTTCGAGAAACCGCCGAGGTTCAGGCAGGCATCGTAATCGCCGAACAGGATGGCGTCGCCAATCGGTACCAGCGGCGCGCCCTGGCCGCCCAGTGCCACGTCGGTCGTACGGAAATCACAGACTGTGTCGATTCCCGTCACCGACGCTATGCCTGCACCCGAGCCGATCTGCCCCGTAAACCGTACGGAGGGCTGGTGGAAGATGGTCTGGCCGTGGGAAGCCACCAGGTCGGCTTTCAGACGGTTCCGCTCCAGAAAGTCGCGTACCTGCTCCCCAAGATACAGACCGTAATCCGAGTGCAGCCGGGCATACTCCAGCGCAGTCATCGTCTGTGCGGAAGAGAGTTTCGCACGCAGTTCCGCGGGATAATCCACGCTTTCGGCCTTCACGATCCGGTAGCGCCAGTTTCCTCCGGGCCGGTTCCCGTCGAAATCGAACGATACAAAGCAAATGTCCAGCCCGTCGAGCGAAGTGCCCGACATCAGCCCGACCACATTGAGATGAAAGGATTCCGGGTTCATTGTTCCGTTGGCATTGACGGTATAAAGTTACGCTATTTTTTACGTAGCATCAACTCCCGTTCAATATCTTCCACGGTGCAGCCCAGGGCTTCCATCAGTACAAGCAGGTGATAGACCAGATCGGAAGCCTCATAGACGAAGCGGTCCCGGTTTCCGTCGACGGCTTCGATGAGGGCTTCCACGGTCTCTTCTCCCACTTTTTTTGCAATGGCCTTCGGCCCTTTGATGAAGAGGCGGGTGGTGTAGGATCCTTCCGGCAGCTGTTCGTGCCGCGTGCGGATGAGCCGTGCAAGCGAACGGATGAATCCTTCTTCTTCCGGCGTATCGAAGCAAGCCGTCGTCCCGCGGTGGCATACGGGTCCGGCCGGGTGGACCTGTATGAGCAGGGTGTCGCCGTCGCAGTCGATGAACATTTCCTTTACGATCAGCCAGTTGCCGCTGGTCTCTCCCTTTGTCCAGAGTTGTTTCCGGGTTCGGGAATAGAAGGTGACGCGTCCTTCCTCCACGGTCCTGTCGAAGGCCTCGCGGTTCATATAGCCGAGCATCAGCACTTTGAACGTGGTGGCATCCTGGATGATGACGGGCAGCAGGCCGTCGCCCGTCTTGCTCAAGTTGAAATCGTTGAATGTCATATTATTGTACTAATTGTTCAACCGGACGGGAATCCCCAGCCGGGCGAGTTCCCGCTTGACTTCGGACACGGTGTATTGTCCGTAGTGGAAAATGCTGGCGGCCAGTGCGGCGTCGGCTCTTCCCAGCGTCAGGACATCCGCGATATCCTGCACGCTGCCGGCACCGCCGGAAGCGATGACCGGAATGCCGACCTGTTGCGACAAGGTCGCATAGACCGGGCAGGGATAACCCGCCTTGGTGCCGTCGTGGTCCATCGAGGTGAAGAGGATCTCGCCTGCACCGCGGTCTTCGGCCTCCCGGGCCCAGGAAAAGAGTTCCTTGTCGGAGAGGCGGCTGCCGCCGTGTGTGGTGGCGGTCCAGCGGCCCGTCCCGTCGGATTTCGCGTCGATGGCCACGACCACGAATTGGCGTCCATATTTGCCGGCGATCTCTCCGATCAGCTCCGGCCGGGCAATGGCGGCGCTGTTGATTGAGATCTTGTCGGCGCCGGCATCGAGCAGGCGTGACGCGTCGTCGAGGCTGCGGATGCCGCCTCCCACGGTGAAGGGAATGTCGAGGGTCGCGGCGACCCGGGCAACCCATTCCACGGTGGTGCGCCGTTCCTCCCGGGTGGCGCTGATATCGAGATAGACCAACTCGTCGGCGCCGTCCATCGCATATTTGCGGCCCAGTTCCACGGGGTCGCCGACCTCCTGCAGGTCTTTGAAATGGATGCCTTTTACGACACGTCCGTCTTTGACGTCGAGGCAGGGAATGATCCGTTTTGCAAGCATAACGCTAAGTCTTTGAGAGTAATGCGGTTTTCGTAGATGGCTTTGCCGACGATGACGCTTTGAAGTCCCCGTTCATCGGCTCTGCGGATGTCGTCGAGGCAGGAGATGCCGCCGCTGACGACCCATTGCAGCCCTGGGAATTGTCGCTGCAAGTCTGCATAGAGGTCGAATGCCGGGCCCTGCAACATCCCGTCGCGGGAGATGTCCGTAGCGATGACTCGCCGCAAACCGTACGGCAGGAATCGGGCGACCAGTTCGTTCACGCGTATTCCACTGTCTTTCAGCCATCCGCTTATGGCAACCTGTCCGTTCCGGATGTCGGCGCCCAGGATCATCCTTGTGCCGAAAGTCTTCAGCCAGGACTTCATCTTTTCCGGTTCCCGGACGGCGACACTGCCGATAATGGCCTGGTCGGCGCCGGCGTCCCAGACGGCCTTCAGCGCGTCGTCATCGTTGATTCCGCCGCCCCATTCCAGTGTCAGAAGATCCAGTGATGCGATTTCCTCCAGGGTTTTCAGGTTTCTGGGTGCTGCGGCCTTCGCACCGTCGAGGTCCACAAGGTGAAGCCGGCGGACGCCGCAGTCGGCAAAAGCGCGTGCCCATTCGGCGGGATCGCCGCCATAATCTTTTTTCAGGGCGTAGTCACCTTGGGAGAGACGGACGCATTTTCCGCCGATCAGGTCGATGGCCGGGATAATCTCGATCATAGGTTCAGGAAGTTTTGGAGGATTTGCGCACCGACCAGCCCGCTTTTCTCGGGATGGAACTGGGTGCCGTAGAAGTTCTCATAGCGGAGCGCAGCGCTGAAGAGCCCTTCTCCGTATCGGCAGGTAGCCACGGTATCCGGGCACAGGCCGGCGTAATAGGAGTGCACGAAATAGACGAATGCGTGCGGAGGAATATCCTTGAACAGTTTTCCTTCCGTGTTGCCCAGGTCGTTCCAGCCCATATGTGGAACCTTGAGCCCTTCGCCGGCTGGGAAACGCCGCACGCGGGTGTCGAAAACACCGACGCAGGCTTTGCCGGGTGCCTCCTCGCTGTCGCGGCAGAGGACCTGCATACCTACGCAGATACCCAGCACGGGCTTGCGGAGGGAGCGGATGAGGTCGGGAAGACCGCGTTGCACGAGTTTGTCCATCGCTTCACCGACGTGTCCTACGCCCGGAAGGATGACGCGGTCCGCGCGGCGGATCACCGCGGGATCGGCGGTCACCAGGCTCTCCGCACCGAGGCGCGCCAGGGTGTTTTCCAGGGAACGGAGGTTCCCCATTTCATAGTCGATGATAGCGATCATAGCATTCCTTTGGAAGAGGGGAGTGAACCGTCGAACACATTGCGCCGGACGGCTTGGCGCAAGGCGCGGGCGAACGCCTTGAAAATGGATTCCGCGAGATGATGGCTGTTCTCTCCCTTGGCTTCGACACGGAGGTTACAGCGGGCTTCGCTGCAGAGTGAGCGGAAAAAATGCGGGAACATTTCCGTGGGCGTGTCGCCGATATATTCGCGATTGAAACGCACTTTCCAGATGAGTTCCGACCGGCCTCCGAAATCAATCAGGACCAGGGCTTTACTGTCGTCCATCGGAAGGGCGAAGCCATAGCGCTCGATGCCCCGTTTGTCGCCGAGCGCCTGTAGGATCGCCTGTCCCAGGACGATGCCGACATCCTCGATGGTATGATGCTCGTCGACCGACAGATCTCCTTTGCAAAGAAGAGACAGGCTTACTCCGCCATGGTGGGGAATCTGTTCCAGCATATGGTCGAAAAAGAACAGGCCTGTATCGATGCGGGAAGGCCCTTTTCCGTCCAGATCCAGGACCAGCGTGATGTCGGTTTCGGCGGTCTTCCGATGGATACTTACCCGTCTGCTCCGGCTGCGGACGTTCTCTGCGATTTGTGTCCACGAAAGAGGACCGACCTGAAGGAACCGTGCCCCGAGGTTTTCGGCAAGCTGCCTGTCGCTTTCCCGGTCGCCGATGACATAGCACTCCGACAGTTCATACGAGCCGTCCATATAGGCGGTCAGCATGCCGGTTCCCGGTTTTCGGGTCGGGGCGTTTTCGTAGGGGAAAGTCTTGTCGATCAGGATGTTGTCGAAGACGATGCCTTCGCCCTTCAACGTGCCCAGCATCAGGTTCTGGGAGGGCCAGAAGGTCTCTTCGGGGAAAGATGGCGTTCCCAGCCCGTCCTGGTTGGAGACCAGCACGAGTTCGTAGCCGAGTCCCGTGAGGGCCTTGAGGCCGGAGATGGCACCGGGGACGAAGGCGAATTTGTCGAGCGAGTCGATCTGTTCGTCAGCAGGTTCAACGAGGATGGTGCCGTCGCGGTCGATGAAGATGGCTTTTTTCAGGGTATTCATGGCAGATAGGTTTCAAGGGCGTTCAACAATGCATCGTTTTCAGCCGGGAGGCCGACGGTCAGGCGAAGGCATTCCGCACAGCCGGGAACCCGGCTGCGGTTGCGGACAATGATGCCGCGACGGAGCAGGTATTTGTAGAGGACATCCGCTCCGTCCACCCGGACGAGCAGGAAATTGGCGTCGCTGGGAAATACCTGGCGGACAAAGGGGAAATCCGGTAGGGCAACGGCCAGCCGACGTCTCTCCTGAATGATCGTTTCCACCTGGTTATCAATCGGATTCTGCAGCAGTTCCATCGCCTTTTCCATTGCAATCCGGCTGAGATTGTAGGGATACTTCACCCGGGTCATCAGCCCGATGATCTCGGCATTGGCAATGGCTATACCGATGCGCAGGCCGGCCATGGCCCGGGCTTTGGACAGGGTCTGGAGAACGATCAGATTGTCGCGTTTGATTGCTTCTCCGGCAAGGCTCCCCTGGGAGGAGAAGTCGACATAGGCTTCGTCAACGATCACGATTCCCGGGAAGTTGTCGCAGATGTCCAGGAGCTGCGTTCTGGGGAAGGCGTTGCCCGAAGGATTGTTGGGGGAGCACAGAAAGATGACCTTTGTGTTCCCGTCGCAGGCTCCGGCCAGTTTGTCGGTGTCCAGGGAGAAATCGTCGTTCAGTCGGACAGGCCGCACCGGGACGTCGTTGATGGCCGCTGCCACGCCATACATTCCATAACTCGGGGAGATGATTACGGCGTTGTCCTCGCCCGGCGTACAAAATATTCTGAATACCAGATCGATGGCTTCGTCGCTTCCGTTCCCGAGGAAAAGGTTTTCCACCGGGATGCCCTTCAACGCGCCGATGCGGCTTTTCAGTTGGCCCTGGTGCGGGTCGGGATAGCGGTTGTAGCCGTTGGCGTAGGGGCTTTCGTTGGCATCGAGAAAGATGCCGAGGGGACCGTTGTATTCGTCGCGGGCGGTCGAGTAGGCGGTCAGGGCGGCGATGTTGGGCCTGACCCATTGTCTGATGCGGCTCATAAGGCAGATATTCTTTGGGTGACGGCCCGGGCGTGGGCTTCCAGGCCTTCGGCCCGGGCCATGGATACGATGGTGGGAGACAGGGCGGCGAGCCCTTCGCGGCTGATTTGCTGGAGGGTCATTTTCCGGAAGAAACTGTCGAGATTGACGCCGCTGCAGGAGCGCGCCCAGCCGCTGGTGGGCAAGGTGTGATTGGTGCCGGAGGCATAGTCGCCGGCACTCTCCGGGCTCCAGGGTCCGATGAACACGCTGCCGGACGCCGTGATCTGACCGGCGATTTCTCCTGCATTTTCAACGGCGAGGATCAAGTGCTCGGGCGCATAGGCTTCGGCAAAGTCGACAAGGCTTTCCCTGTTGGGGAGAACGACGGCAAAACTGTGGGAGAGCGCTCCTTCCACCTGACTGGTGCGGGGCAGGGTATTCTTCTGGATTTCAATCTCTTGAAGAACATCCTCGGCATAGGATTTTTCCGTGCAGACCAGGACGGCGGTGCTGTCTTTTCCGTGCTCCGCCTGGGAAAGCAGGTCGGCGGCGACGAAGGTCGGCGGCGTGCTCCGGTCGGCCAGCACCATCACCTCCGACGGACCGGCGGGCATGTCGATGGCCGTATTCCGGCCGCCAACCAACTGTTTGGCCAACGTCACGTATGGATTGCCCGGACCGAAGATCTTGTCGACCTGCGGGACGGTCTGCGTGCCGAAGGCCATCGCCGCCACGGCCTGGGCGCCTCCGAGGCGGAAGATGCGGGTTACACCGCATTCGCGGGCGGCAAACAGCACTTCCGCCGCCACGGATCCGTCTTTGCGGCAGGGCGTGCAGAGGATGCGTTCTTGGCAGCCGGCCAGATACGCCGGAACCGCGAGCATCAGTACGGTGGAGAACAGCGGCGCGCTGCCGCCGGGTATATAGAGTCCGACGCGACGGATGGGAACCGGGCGCTGGATGCAGAGCACGCCTGGCGCCGTTTCGACGCGGATCTCGCGGGGAAACTGGGCTTTGTGGAAGTCTTCGATGTTGGCGCGGGCTGTGCGGATGGCTTCCTGCACTGCCTTAGGGACGATCCGGCAGGCGGTTTCGATCTCTTCGGGGCTCATTTCCAGCGGAGCTTCGACGCCGTCGATCTGCTTCATCAGGCGCGACAGCGCAGCGTCGCCTTCCTGTTCCACGGCGTCGAGGATGGCCTGGACCCGGGGACGGATCCTTTCATAATCGACGCCTTGCCGGGCTGTCAGCGCTTTCCAGGCTTCTTGCGGGGGATTGACGATGATTTTCATAAGATGATCTTGTCTACGTCCATTACCAGGATTCCTTCGGCCCCGATGGCCTTGAGCTGACGGACCTTGGTCCATAGATCCGATGCGTCGATGACCGAGTGCAGGGAGCACCAGCCCTTGGTGGCCAGCGGCATCACCGTCGGGCTGCGCATGGCCGGAAGGATCTTGATGGCCTCGTCCAGCGAAATCTCAGGCAAGTTCATCAGCAGGTATTTCTTGCAGCGGCTCACCGTCTCCGACTCGATCCGGAAAAGCAAGTCGTTCACGAGCGCTTTTTCCTCTTCCGTCAGGTCGGGATAGGCAATCAACACGGCTTCCGATTCGAAGACGCTTTCCACTTCCTGCAAGCCGTTGGCAATCAGCGTGCTTCCCGACGAGACAATGTCGAAGATCGCATCGGCGATCCCGACGGCCGGAGCGATTTCCACCGAGCCGGTGATGATCTCCACTTTGGCAGCGATCCCTCTCTCTTTCAGGAACCGGTTCAGGATGTTGGGGTAGGAGGTTGCAATCCGCTTGCCGGTGAACCATTCGAGGCCATTGTAGGACTCGCTCTTGGGAACGGCGAGGCTCAGCCGGCAGGCACCGAATCTCAGCCGGCACAGGATATTGACGTCCGCACCCTTTTCTTCGATTTCATTGAGGCCCACGATGCCCAGCGTGGCGGTGCCGCCTGCGACGACGTGGGGGATATCGTCGTCGCGCAGATACAGCGCCTCGATGGGGAAGGTCTGTGACTTGGATACGAGTTTTCTTTTGGGGACATCCACCTCGATGCCGATGTCCTGCAGGAGTGCGAGGCTCTCTTCGTTGAGCCGTCCTTTCGATTGGATTGCGATTCTGAGCATAACCATTGTCCGTTTATGTGCAAAAAAAGAAGACCGGCCAAACAGGGCCGGTCTTCCATAATTTTATATCTATCTATTTAATGTATTTACAAAAGAGGATACCGCCCTATCTGGAAGATATGGTGGTGATGATGCTTGTTGATGTTGATCCTCTGAATCATACTGGTACAAAAATAACTATTTTTTCACTCAGTTCTTTCTAAAGCCCGTTTTTTTCAAAAGATGGAACGATTTGTACGGAACGGACAAGCATCAATTTCCGTCGAGCAGGATGAAGGCGGCCCAGTAGTAGGGCGACGAGAAGTCGCGGCCCTTGTTGGCGCGAACCGCGTCCTGTGCCTTTTTGAGCGCGTCCGTCTTCGACAGCCCTTCCGTCAACCCCTTGTAGAAACGGGTCATCAGCAACTGCGTCGCTTCGTCGTCCACTTCCCAGAGGCTCATCAGGATCGTGTTTACACCGGCTTTCTTGAAGCCGCGCTGCAGGCCGAAGACACCTTCGCCGCTCACCTCTCCCAGACCCGTCTGACAGGCCGAGAGTACGAGCAGGTCTGTCCCGCGAAGGTCCATCTGGGCGATTTCCTTCGCCGTCAGGATACCGTCTTCCACACCTTCCTTCTTCGCAAAACCATCGTGCAGGGCATTGTTGGCACCGGAGAACAACAGTCCCGAACGCGTCATCGAAACATCTTCCTGCAAACGGTCGGAACCATTGGCCAGATTTCGGGCCTGGCCGTCAGCGATACCCCGCGCCTGCTTTCCGTTCCAATAGAAGCCGTGTGTGGCAATGTGGATGATGTTCTCCCGCCGTCCCGAAAGGTCTTTGAAAGCGGCCTCGGTACCTTCCTCGCCCATACGGAGCGTGTTGTCGAGTCCTTCCTTCCGGAGCAGGGCGTCGATTTCCAGCGCCTCGGCTTCCGTCCCCGGCAGGTCTGCGACCATCAAGCCTCCGCCCGCACCGCGGATATCAAGGGAATCCACACTGAAGAACGGATCTTCCGGTATGCTGCGCTGCGTGTATTTCCGGCTGTCGGCCAGCAGCACTTCTTCCGATGCTCCGTATTTCAGACCCCCGAACACGGCGGAGCGTTGGTGCTCCGTTTCGCCGCGGGCCACTGCCAACTGCCGCGTCGAGGACAGGCGGAAGATGTTCTTGCGTGTGGCGAGAGGACCTTTTCCGTTGTCGGCGTATTCGATGGCGGTCTGATACAGTTCGCCCGAAGGACCGAAGTAGATGTTGTTCACACCTTTCAGTTCTTTTTCAAGCGGTTTCCAGACCAGGTCGTACAGCGCGGCATCCCCGTAGATCAGGCCATCGGTTTTCTGACGGCCCGCGTACTTCGCTTGCAGGGCCTCCAGATCCTTCATGTCGAACAGTTCGACGTAATGGGGCGCATCGTAGCCTTTTTTTAACGTCAGAGCGCAATACAGCGTCGTGTCTTCAGACACGGGAACTTTCAGGAACTCGATGGCGATGTCCCGTTTCTCCAGGGCCGACTGTACGTCCCGCCAGGAGATGGACAGATTATTCGTAAAGTCTCCGAAAGCCCGGCTCTTCTGTTGGAGTTCCCGTTCCAGTGACTCATATAGATTCTCCAGTGAATCGGTAGGCATCGTACGCTCCGAGACAGGCTGTGCGTACAGCTGGTCCAGAAGCGAGCGCTCATCCTGGAGCCGGTTATACAGCAAAAGCGCGTCTTCATCCCCGCTTTCGAGGATCAGCCTGCGCAACTCTGTCTCGGCATTCAGAAGAAGTCCCTTTGAAAACAGTGCGCCGTCAAAGGCGGTGCAAAGGAACTCTTTGTCGTTTGAGAGGAAGCGTGTATATTGAGGAAGCCTTTCCATAAAGAAGCCGTTGAACGTGTTCCAGTGGGCGCTCCGCTGGTTCTGCGGAAGATAGGTGAAGGCATCCAGCACAAGATCGGAGACCAGTGAGAAGTAGGACCGGATATATGCGGAAGTTGAGTCTCTCTCTCCCATAGCCGAATAGGCTTCCCCCACGAAGTTGATGCTGGCCGCCACATCCCGGTTCCGTTGTCCGAAGATGCTGCGATAGATGTCCAGGGATTCTGAAAAGTACTTGACAGCTTCGCCAGGCTTTCCCACATTATTGTAATAGGTCCCGAGCAGCTTGAGGGTATGCGCATAATCCGGGTGCCGTTCCCCCTCGGTCTCGCGATAAATATCCAGCGCTTCCCGATAATTCGAATATGCTTTTTCGTAGTCGCCGAGACCTGTAAGACAGTTTCCGAGATTGTTGAGCGTATTCGCATAATGCGGATGCCGCTCTCCCATTGACTCACGATAGATGTCCAAAGCCTCCGTCATGTACGCAATCGACTTTTCATAGTCACCTAAATCAAAGTGGCAGTTTCCGATTTCCTCGAGATTGATCGCGATTGCCGGCTGACGGTCGCCATAAATCGCCCGATTCAGTTCCAATGCCTTTTCAAAAAATTCGAGCGCCTTTTTGACATCGCCAAGGAAATAATAGCAGTTCCCCAGGTTGGTGTAACTGGCCACATAATCCGGATGGCGTTCGTCCACCAATTCATGACGGATCTCCATGGCCTGGGTAAGGTATTCGATCGCCTTGCCGTAGTCACTCAATTCCTGGTAACAATTACCGATGTTGTTGATGCATCCGGCATAATTCAGATTCTTATCACCGAGAGCCTCACGATAAACGACAGAAGCCTTCGTGTAGTATTCGATGGCTTTTTCGAACTCGGCCAGTTCCTGGTAACAGTTGCCGAGATTGTTGAGGCATAATCCATAATTCGGATGATTCGCGCCAACTGTTTCTAGATAGATATCTGTGGCCTGGGAAATATAGTCGATGGCCGTGGCATAGTCGGACAGGACCAGGTGGCACAAACCTATGTTGTTGATGCAGCTTGCATAAAATATGTGCTGTTTACCGAGAAGCTCTTCGGCAATGGCCGCCGCCTTTGAAAAACTCTCGATTGCCCTGTCGTAATTGCCGAGATATATTTGGCTTGCTCCATAGCTGTTCAGGCAACTGGCGCATTCTAGGGTCTTTTCTCCCAAAACGGTCTCCCGGATCCGGACGGCTTCCAGGAAGTCTTTCTCGGCTAATGCCAGGTCACCGACTTGAAGGTGCTCGGCTCCGGCCTGATTCAAGGAATCCGCCCTTGCGCGAAGCGCTAACGTATCGAGCGGTTGTGCGTCTACGGGCAGTGCCAGAAACAGGAAAAGCCCGATGAGACAGGTTTTGTAAAGACGTGAAATAGCCATATTAACAGAATTTTATGATTCGGTGATGCCTTTGCTTTTGAGGTATTCCTCGCATAGCGTGCGTGTGCCGTCCCAGTCGTCGATTTTCCAGAAGCCGTCCTGAAGCACCAGTTTCAGGATGCCGGTACGGCTTTCTCCGATGCCGCCGCCATATTCGCTGAAATCCTCTGCCACGCTGATCCTGGCCTCGGCATTTTCATTGTCGATGAAGGTAATGTCTTCCATCGCGAAGACGGGCGTTCCGCCGCCGTTGCCAGACACGAAGTAGTAAAGGAATTCTCCGTCACCGAGATCGTCGGGATCTTTCGGCAGGTCGAAGCAACGCTTGTACAGATCGTAATAGGAGGGTGTCAGATAATACTCCGCCCTGTCGATGAGTCCGTGGTCGGGAATGAAGCGGCAGAGATTCTCGATCTGTCCTTTCACAGCTTCGGCATCGAACAGGGACGGGTCGTCGTTGTAGGTCTTGTCGATATACAGGACGCCGTCGAGATGGTCGATTTCGTGCTGGAAAATCACGGCCGTAAATCCTTCGACGTGCTCGGTGGTATCTTTTCCGCTTGCCGGATTCGTGTAGGTGATGTCGATGTCGCGGTCGCGGAGTACCCGCCCGCGCCGTGCCGGCACCGAAAGGCAGCCTTCCTGGCCAGCCTCCATCTTGCCGCCAAACCGCGTGATCCGGATGTTCGGATACACTTCGCAAGGTTCACCCGCCTTGTCGAGACGCTGCACGACGATCACGCGCCGCAGCAGCCCGACCTGGGGCCCGGCTATGCCCACGCCGTCATTCTCCGGCGCCAGCATCGTCTTCGTCATCTTCTCGGCAAGCACCGGAAAAATCGGATCCATTACCGCCTCCACCGGCAGCTCCCGCGAAATGCTCCGCAGAATCGCCAGATCGGCCTCATTGTCGGTCTTCGTCACGTGCATCACGTCGCCCTGACTGCCGATCAATTCCCGCTCCGCGTCGGTCCAATTGTCCTTGCCATTGCAACTGAGGGTCATCATAAACAAAACCAGTAAAGTACAAAGAACGGAAGGTCTCATAATTCAACTCATATTTCTACAAAAATAGCGAAAAATCAGCTGAAATAAAAAAAGCGGCATCAGCCGCCAGGGGAAACCAGTCGCATCGCAAAAGTACTAAGGCCGGGAGGCGCGGGGCTTGGGGCAGCGCCCCAGTAAAAAGAAAGGCGCCCTGCGGGCCAAGCGGCATCAGCCGCTAGCGGAGACCGCGTGGGAAAGCCT
>JAEEGH010006950.1_pt1 | contig 27457 bp, 21 predicted proteins | sample 9134181 | NCBI WGS metagenome assembly JAEEGH01 (sample SAMN16246544, study PRJNA631951) | gut metagenome | biome: gut microbiome; feature: rumen; material: DP-attached | host: Bos | place: Iran: Karaj | collected 2018-10 | reverse complement strand
TTTTTCCCAATCACATTCACATATTGTATCATCTGACGCGACAGATATTTCTCTGCCACCACATTGGCATGATAGTCTATATTGGCAGAAGTTGCCACCCTTGAACTGAGATCAGCAATATAGCCAGGCCCTCCGACCTCCTCGAGCTTTCCCATCTTACCAAGCATGTCCGCCACTGTCAGCACATCCACTGGACTCTCCTCCATGCTGAGTTTCATGATAGCTTCATACACCATCTGGTTCCTTGGCTCATAGAAACTCTCAGGTTTCAACAAGTCGCACACCTCCAGATAGGCGTCCTTGTCTATCATCAGCGCTCCCAGCACAGCCTTCTCCACATCAGGAGCCTGAGGCATCACATGGCCGTATGTGAAATCTGCGACTTTACCCATTGCTGGTCACTCTTGTTTGAATTTCTGAATGCTTCTGCTATCTCGTCTTTATCCCTCTCAGCAAGATACCGCTGTTTTAACTCTTCTCGGCATAATGACACGTTACCGCTCTTCTTGTCCTGAAACTCCGCAATCAGCTCTTTCGTTTCCATATTCCTGATTTTCTCCTCACGCTTACCAATTTGGTCTTTGAACAAGATATTGAATATGGACTCTCTCAGGACAGTGGCCTCCTTTGTCCATTTATTAAAAGACAAAGCCGTCAATTCTTGCCGTGAGAGATTGGGTAGCATGTCTACACACTTCCGTAACTCTTCATCCGTCCATTTTGAATAATGGAACTTCCTCGCTTGCTGTAAAATGTACTCGTAATCTGTCATAACTCCAAAAAATAAATTTGGTTGCAAAGTTAGGGCTTTGTCACCATGCATCCAAGAAAAGCACAAAGACAAGCCTTGCGAAAAATGCATTTTATTCCCAGACCACTAAGTCACGTGGTAATGCAATCTTCTTGGCATCACCGCGCGTACCTTTTATATAATATTGGTCAGCGATGCTACTGTCAAGCATGGCAACAAACACCTTCTTGATTCTGGCACATTTCTCGTTGATGGAGTTAAGCATAGGATTGGTAACATCCTCAATACTCCGCAAAGCCCTGTCTGTTAATCCCCATGGTCTTACCTTGTTATAGATGGCAGCCAATTCCTGTCGATAGTCAGGAAGATCCTTGAATATTATCCCCTCCGGATGGTGAAGGAATAACAGATAGAGAGACTTCACCAACGGCTCCAACTGTACTTCTTTGCTTTCATCCCCAAGGAATATCCTGTAGTTCCTGCTAATGATCAATGGTATCAGCGACTGATCACCATGCAAGTGGGACAAGATTTCACTCTCGCTCATGCCATAGTCTTTGAGCTGTTGCACTCTTTCCTTTACCTCCTCCATAAGAATGGAGCAGCGAGTCTTTTTCAAATCTTCGTTCATTGTTGTGTCTTTCATGTTCGTCATAGTTGGTTATGTTTTAGGTTAGACTTTGTGTTGTTGGAACTCGAAGCTAAACAGAAACGAACTCCTCTGTGAACACCTGCTTCTTGATGAGCCGAAGCAGGTATTCAACTGCCTTAGGTGCCTTCTCGCGAGCCGTTGCCAACTTCTGGGCAAACTCCTCCTCCGGGAGGTCCGAATTGAAGTCATCCACCAACTCACGAGGGTCATCGGAAGTCTTCACAAGCATCAGTCCCTTCCGCTTCATAAGGAAGCGAAGTGAGAGGATGCCCTTGTCGTACTTCGGCTTGACTTTTATCAGTTCCTGCATCAGGTTCAAGCCATTGTCGCCAATGTGTAACTCGTTAAGCATGGCGATCATATAGAGAACCTTCGTATCTGGGGTTGACATGTCAAAGACATCACCCATCAGCACATTCACAGCATCAGCCTCTTCGTATCGTTCGAGTCTGGCCAGACAGCGTGACTTCACATAGAGAGCCTCCTGGCACTGATGCTGTGCCAGCACACTATCAGCATAGGCCAAAGCCTGCTCATACTTACCAACATAGAGGCTCAGCAGAGCCACAAGGAACTTGGGTACCCAATGGTCAGCAGCCATCAGCTCTGCAGGTACTTCGTCAACACATCCGAAGAGCTCTTCGTCACAGATGACAGTATCGAGGAATCGTTTGGTCTGTTGCATGGCCTCCTTGATGTCCCCAGCAGCAGCCTTCTTTTGCACCAACGTCAAGTACTGCTTGGCGGCCTCATCATAGTTGTGATGAGCCAACAGCTGATAGACAGCCTTGCCACTCTCGATTTCGTTGCTGATGACCTGCTCGTCGTTATAGCCATTGGCGTATGACAGCACCTCACGGCTGGTATGGGCATACTGCGGAATGATGGGACGGGAGAGGAACAATCCCCCAAGCGAACGCACACGGCTCAAAGCCACATAGAGCTGACCTGCTGCAAACATGCCTCTGCTCAGATCAAGGTACAACTTGTCGAAAGTCATGCCCTGACTCTTATGCACCGTGATAGCCCAAGCCAGTCGAAGCGGATACTGGGTGAATGTTCCCATCAGTTCCTTCTTCATCTTGCGCTCTTCCTTGTCATACTCATAACTGTAAGACTCCCATGAGCAGTTTGGTACTACGTAGGTGTCCCCACCAGCAGTAGTTACCTTTATCTCATCCTTAGCGAGTTTGCTTACAGTACCAATGGTACCATTCACCCAGCGCTTATGCGGATCGTTTCGAGTGAACATCACCTGAGCACCCACCTTCAGTTTCAAGGTCTTATCCACAGGAAAACGCTTTTCCTCAAACTTTCCTGTCACCGTACCCTCGTAGGTGTACTCCTCTGCCTCAATCTCAGCCAGTCGTTGTTGGTTGATGGTGTCAGCAGTCCTATTGAGTGAGGCCAATGTGATGACAGCACCATCCTCCTTCGTAGGCTGGCATACACGCTCGTTCAGATGCATCAGGTTCTCTGGTGTCGTCTTGTTCAGACGCACATTCTCCAAGATGCGCAGGAAACCTTCGTCCTCCTGGCGATACACCTTTTGGAACTCGATCTTCACCATTCGCATACGCTTGATGACATCTGCCTTGTAGAAGAAGAAATCTTCTGTATGATAGAGGTCGCGCATGAGGTCATGCTCAGCACCCTGCTTCACCACTGGTGGCAACTGGAACATGTCACCCACGAAGATTACCTGCTTGCCTCCGAATGGCAGAGATGAGCGCAAGGTCTTGCGCATCGTATAGTCGATGGCATCAATGATGTCACAACGCACCATCGAAACCTCATCGATGATAATGGTGTCCGTATGGATCAGCGTCAGAATCCTTGCCTCGTTCATCTTACCCATCGTGCCAGGCGTACAGACATCCATAGGCAGTCCAAAGAACGAGTGGATAGTGTCACCACCTGCAAGGATGGCTGCTACACCAGTCGGAGCCAGTGTGATAAACTCCTTGTCCACCATCTTCTGCACGTTGCGAAGGAAGGTTGTTTTACCTGTTCCTGCACGACCTGTGAGGAAGAAACTACTGTTGGTGTTGGCGATCAGCTCGTAAGTCATCACCTGCTGCTTGTTCTGTGTGTCGATCATGTTCTCCATAGTTATCGCTGTTCAAGTTTTGGAAGAATTTGAGTTAAACGTGTGTTGAAGTCAGGGTCAAGGAAGCTCTTGTAGCATCCGTTGATCAGTTCAGAGGCCTGCGCTGCAATCTGCTCTGCCGGAGTGCAGATGCGCTGAGTTTTCATCACGCCAGTCAGATAGTCCTTCACCATCTGCTCAGACTCTTGGCGAATAAACGCCTCATTGCGGAACACCTTGTCGTAGTCACGCTTCTGTATGAGTTCCATCTTCTGCCCGTTGAAGGCATAGAGTTCGATGCTATCGATGTAGGTCCAGTTATGATACAGTCCTACCTTCTCCAGGATGACGATACGGTCACAGAAGCGGATGCCTCGATAGTAGCGATGCCCGTTACCACTTTCGAACTCGTCGCAGATGAACATCTTCTGACTGTCATCCCAGACGGGAATATGAACACGTGGATTGCCAAAGGATGGCAGAATGCTGTCAAACAGGTTCTTGTTGATTGCTTTGGTCAGTGTTGCCATTGTCTAATCGTTTTATAGGGTTATGCAATAAGTTTACGTTGTGTCTCTTCAATCATTCCACGAGAGAATGCCAAGATCTCTTGGTCACTGACATAAGCACTTTGTGCTTTCAGTTGACCTGCCAGATAGTCCTTCAGCATCAGAATGCTCTGTTCCTTGGCAAACTGCTCATTGAAAATACGATAGTCACAGCCACCCCAGTACTTCTGAGCAATGAGTTTTGCCTGATTGCCATCCCAGCAGAACAGCTTGATACCATTCAGGAAGGTGTAAGCGTAACCCTGCCCAAGATCGTAATAAACTGCTAAACGATCCGACAATCGGATTGCCCGATAGTACATATTACCTGCTAAACTGGTGTATCCTGTTGTCAAGAAAACATTCTTGGCAGCGTTATAGGTTAATGACTCGCCCGAGAGGGCAGGAAGGTTTTTCGCTACGATAGCTTGAAGTGCTGTGTTTGCCATTTTCGTATTGATTTAAAGTCCCACCACTTACTGTTTCAGTCTCAACTCTGGGGTGGTTTCGGAGATTGGACCTACTGTTTTATGGAGGATCTGCTATTCAGATAAGCAGCATGGCATCTGCGATGGCATCCAACTCGGCCTCAGCTGCAAGCTCTGCCATATAAAACGCATCTGCAATGGCATCCAATTCTGCCTCAGCTGCAAGCTCTGCCATGTAAAAAGCATCAGTAATGGCATCTTCCTCTGCCTGACAAGCAATATCTGCCAAGAACAGAGCGTCTGAAAGGTTATTCACTTGAGCCTGAGCTCCTACTGCTTTGTTTGAAATCTGAGTCTTCATATTTTATTAGATTTCATTCCCACCACTATGCATTTGCAGCATCAATCTCGAGGTGGTATCGATGATTGACGCTGCAAAGGTAAGACGAATTTCGCAATCTTGCAAGAAAAACAACCTTGCGAACGGTTCCGTTCTATTTGGAACCGTTTTTCAACCTATTCAATTGCCTCTATCTTTAATGCATACAATGGATATGTAGATTTTGTATCATTATCCGAATTGTCTTTTTCTTCCAAAATAATAACTTTTTTTCCTAAGAGATTATTACGTTCAATATATTTAGTATCTATACAATGACTATTTCCGATATGACATTTAGTCTTATTGTTTTCAATTGATTCGACAACCCCCACTTCAAGTTTCTTACACATATTTCTATTTCTTTCTTTATCTGATACTGATATGCATTTTTTCATCCACATTGCGATTTCACATATTTGAAGAGCGAAACTGTAAATTATATATTTTGAGTTACCTACATTTTTGTTAAAGTATTGCTCAACATTTCGCAACTCATCATCGTTAAGTTTCGTTAAACCAGAATGAGAGTTTTCATTTCCAAGATTTAGAATCATAGAAATCATATCTTGAATATGTTTAGGAGCAATTCTTTCTCCAGGCTTGCCATATCGTACTTTTGCTTTTTTTGCTGGATTCCCAATCAGATACATGAAGCATTGGTTTATATTTACTTCTTTTTTGTCTTTAGGAAAACATTCATCTGGAATAAGGGATACATCATTAGCAGCTCTAAATAATATTTCAAGAACTTGCCGGAGTTGATTATAATGTAAAATAGGTTTAAACCCTGTATTATAACCAGGGTAATGCATTGCCTCCAGCACATCTAAGATAATATTATATGCATCATCACCAAAAGACTTCAAGCACTCAAGAGAGTCATGATAAAAATAATCAAGCTGATGTCGATGAGACTTATTAACATCAGCCCTGATATTCTCAATCAATTTTTCCTGTGCTTTCAAATCTAGTTTATTAAACACCTTGCATCTCACTGATTTTGCAAAATCTTCGCTACTCATTAAGCCTGGCTGTGCAGTAAGAATATAAGAAGGAATGTATTTTTTCAGATTCAATGAGTTAAGTCTATCTCTGGCTTCATACAGATGAGCTGTATCTGGCGTTCCTGGTCGATACAACATTTTTGCATCAAAAATAATCGCATGCCAACGATTCAAATCCTCCTCAAACGCATCTAAGCCATCTATACCATATTCAAAAGGTTCAATATGAACACCATATTTCTCACATCTTTGAATAAACAAATCACCCATCCGCGATTTGCACTCGTCATCAATCCAAATTACATTATATTCCATTGCTAATCTATTTTATAGGTAAATATATTCGAACCACAGTCCATCCGTCTTCCATGAAGATGTCGTAATCCCCACCATAGTGTTCCACGAACGACTTGACATAATTACCCCCAAGGCCAGTACCAGCAGTCTTTCCTGCTTTTTCACCCTTAATGCCATATCTCATCTTGTTCATACCTTCTGGCAGAGGATTGCCATTGTTTCGGAAATCTATCCGATACATGCTGGATTCAACATCTATTGATGCGTTAATTTGTATCACATAGTCCTTTTTGTCGGGGTTTGTAAAACCATGCTTTTTTGCATTATTAAGTATATTATTAACCAACCTTTGAAAATCATTTGGATCAACAAATATTGGTGGTACATACATATTCGCCTTTGAAACAATTTCGTTTTCATTTCCAACAATAGAGGACATAGTAAGAGGGCCTTCCACGCCTTGCTGCTTCATATCTTCCTCCATCATCTGGTCATTAATGGCATCCAATTCCGCCTGTCGTTTCATATCTTCCTCCATCATTTTGTCTACGATAGCATCCAATTCTGCCTGTCGTTTCATATCTACCTCCATCATTTGGTCTGCGATAGCATCCAATTCCGCCTGTCGTTTCATATCTACATCCATCATCTGGTCATTAATAGCATCCAATTCTGCCTGTTGCTTTTTCTTATTGTATTTTTTTATTGATGGCAAATCACAGGTATATTGTATCCTATACGAATCTTTCGTATGACGTTTTTCTAAACCTGACAAAAACTCTGTCATATTGAAAGCCTCTGGATCACCGAATTGTTCCTCTTTACTCAAATTATCAAGCAATGTCGATAATTCACCCAAAGAAGTTCGGAAATTATCCAAAAGAGTTTCGAGTTCTTGGCAGAAATTCTGCTCCTTATCACGATTTTCGACATAATATCGCATTAGATCCTCGATATTGACTAATTCGAATATATATTGCCCCATATCATGCTTCCTCATTCTGACCTCGTTAATATATTCAGTCTTCTTGGCAGCGAGTAACTCTTCTTGTCTTTTGTAAGACTCTTGTTCGTTATCCATGCGCTGAACTTCATCATGAATAATACGCTTGTCCGATGGGACAAGAATATCATTCAGATGACCATATTTCCCGTATAGACCGAATTCTTTATACGCAAGAATTTGTCTATAAACGACAGGCATTCTTAATATGGAAAGGAGCGATAATGCATCAACATCTTTATTGGGATATAAAACATGTACATGTCTCCATGAGTCACCATCTACCACAATAGGTTTCCCTGTAGCGCGATATAAGGCTGTCGCAACTCTTTCATTTTCAAAACTAATGAGAACAGCATCTCTATTTCCATCTAAATAGGTGCATACCCTATATTGTGCAATACGTAAATCGTCTGGTGTTGTATCTACTAACCAATTATTCACATCATCTAAATCTATTACAGACTTATCTCGAGGATTGTTAGGACAATTTGCTTTATCAAGAGTGTCAATTTCTAATACGCCTCGGTAAGATACGGACAAATCCTTATTTTTTACCCAAGGAGTATCAATGGGTAAATCAAACTTAACATCACGAACTCGCTCTGTTACCAATTGGCAAAGAGAAGATAAAGGAACAGGATGTTCATTTTCAGAAGGTCTTTCTATCACATATACTTGTGGAATCATCATTTGTTCATCCAAATCTGATGTAGATACATCAACCATCTTGCGTAATCCTGTTTCAGTGTCGCATCCATGATTCTTTAGCATTGCATTGAAAGCATTTAAGTCAAGAATTTTACTGAAATTCGTTTTCTTTGTTTTCTTGAATGCATACCTTGCATCAATCATAGACAACACACCTTCAGTCCTACCTTTCTCCACAATAAGCAGTGAATAATCACGCGTAATTGCGTTTGAACTCATTACTTGAGGGAGCTGAATGATTTCTACGATGGAACCATCGTCAATTAAGCGATGCCTAAATTCATAATGAATATCACGAATAGGATTAAGCACTTTGTTCATCTTCCCTTTATCATCTTTTGTAAAGAAATTCAAGTCATGAGGATACTTAGAGCATAATAATTTGTTGGGACAGAGTAGAATCATTCTTCCTCCATCATTAAGATGGTCATATGCACTAATAAGTGTTTTGGTACATTTATCCTCCTTGCCCATATCGTAGGGGGCGTCTTCATCAAGTACCCCATATGGATAAGAAACGACGAAATCATATGAAGAGGGAAATGCTCCATCCTCAAGGATCTCTACATCAGCATTATTGGCTAAGATGGCAAGCTGCATCCATGCATTCGTGTCATCGCAATAAAACTTGCATCCCTCAAATTGATTAATAAGTTGTGCATAACCAGTTTTGGGATAGTAAATTTTCGAACCTTCTGCAATATTTGCTCGGCTTGCAATAAGATCCATAACTTCATCTGGGATAATAAAACCATCCCTTCCATCAGAGCGATTCACCCATTTCAAGTATTCATCATTAGATGGTGATTTAATAATAAAGTTCACCATCTCCTTGAAATGTGATTTCAAGAATAACTCTTCTTCTTCAGTAAAAATAGTTTTGTCATATATCTCAGGCAATAACCCACTAAGGATTTTTTTGTCAGCATTCGCGCCAGAAACCTCAGCATAGAAATGACCGAGTAACTGCTCATTAACCCTGAGATGCTTTATCCAAACCTCTGTATGATCACCTTCGCCAAAAATGCCGCCACAGAAAGACTCGCCTGTCTCAAATGCTTCCTTGACCATTTCCTCGTTTACCTCTTCCCAATACTCATACTCCTCCTTTGCATCCTTTGCGACCTGACTCTCTTTACCCACCTTGGTACGGTAAAGCTCAACGAGGTTAATCACTCTCTGCTGGATCTCTGCTGCGTTCTCTACGTTCTGCATAGTCGTTTGTGTTTTTTGTTAGTACTTCATTTTACGCATTTGTGTCTCAAATGCGCTGCAAAGGTACAACATATTTTTGATTGCTGCAAGGAATTCACCATTACGAACGGTTCCGTTCTCCGTGGAACCGTTTCCTATTTTTATTTTGTATAATCTTATATACATAATCCTTTGGTTTTACGCTTCATTCTTTAGGTATAACCTTGTTGGTACATCTGACAGTGGATATGCCAATTTTGGTGTAGAATAGAAAACATATAATTTATGCATTGCGCGAGTCATTGCCACATAAAGTGCTTTTCTTGACTCGTTGTCTGATGCACCATTATACATCGGAAGAATGACAATATCGAACTGTAAGCCTTTTGCGCTATGATATGTCATTATTTTAGGCATAATTGTGGCAAAGTCCAGTGTATCTACATAACGGGTATCTATTTTCATATCAGTAGAATACTTAAGTTCGCAACCTACATTCTTCTTTCTCAACTCTTCGCTAACATTCAAGGCTAGTTCATTAGAAGGAAGGAGAATACCAATACTTTTTCCTGCATTGTTACCAACAATAGTTTTAATAGCGTCTACCTGTTCCTCTATTGAATTCTTATATATTATATAAGGTAGGCTCTTCTCTTTATTTTGGTAAACTTTCTCTTTATATGGATCAACATTTACTCCTACATAGTCCTGTGTAATCTTAGCAACAGAACGAGGAAGACGATAATTGTTATATAACTTAAGCACATTCAACCCTGTCAGCTTGGCAATTTCTTCTATTGTTAAGGTCTGCTTTCCATATTGTTTGTATATTGACTGAGCTGTGTCGCCAAAGAACATATAGTATTTCTTGGCAGCCTGAATAAAGTCTTGTATTTCTTCTTGGGTGAAATCCTGGATTTCGTCAACAATGATGTAGTCTGCCTGAGGTTTCCCCTGTTTCACCCATTGATTATGATAATAGAACCGATATGGGCCAATCGGTTTCCCTACATTCATAAAACCTGTTAATGATTTTGTATATGCTATCAGAACAACATCTTCTCCCTGCTGGGCTATTTGCTCTGCCTTATGCATGGCAATAACAGACTTTCCACTTCCTGCACAACCAGCCACTAACATAGGTTTGTCAAGTGTCCTCTCTATCAAGTCTAACTGATCATCATCCATTGACTCTTCATCAAGATCCCAATCAGAATTTACTCTCAAAGCAGAAAGAAGATTACCACGAGGTTGATTCACAACGATAGGTTCTTCATCAGCTTCATGAATATCAATAGGAACCATCTTTTCCAATTCTTTCTTCAGCTTTTCTATTTCCTTTTGCTGCTCAATCATCCTTGATTCCATCTCAGCAGTTTTTTGTTCCAACTGCATCTGTTCGTTTTCTGCCTCCAGTTGTAATTTCCTGGCAGCTAAAATTGCTGCCTTCTGCTCCTCAATGACAGCATTCGCATCATTAATCTGCTTTTTCGCCTCTTCCAGTTCTCCTTTTCCATCACTAAAATTGAAATCATCAAAGCTGTCAAAGAAAGATATCGTTGAAGGTTGCAGGACATGATTGCTCTTCATGAAGTCAAAAAAGCCGGGGAAAAACGTAGCACATGCTAAAGCTTGTTTCTTGTCATTCATACTCGATGCCCCTGTATGACTTCCAAGTTCACTGGCCGTGCTATACCATTGGTACAGATTTGCCGCATTGGTTTCAATTCCTTTTTTCAACCTTTTCTTTTGTTGGTCAACTCGTGAGAAAGCAACATCAGAGTGTTTGTAGAAATAGACCCCAGGAAGGATTGCTGCAAGCGCACTTCCTTGAATCCTTCTGAAATCATTTTCAACGATATACCTTTCACTTGTTCTGTCCTTTTTTATTGAAACATTGCCGGAAACAATGTCTTCCGCCAAGTCTTCGTCAGACACAAACTCATGTATCAACAGTTTACAAAGAAGTTCTATGGCAGGACGTATATTTCTAAAAAAACCTCTGTAATCTCTTTTGTTAAAAGCATCTACTGCAACGTCGTAGTCATGCTTCAAATATTGTTTTATCTCTTCCATATCTACTTACTTTTTAGGTTGTCCAAAACCTGCTATATTTACTACATAAACAAAACCTTGCGCTCTTGCTGGATCCGACCATTCACTTGAATAACTTGTTGTTCTTGAACCAAGAACTCCATTCTGCACATCCTGTCTGTTCTTTTCATCAACTCTGACAGAATCAGCATATTCCCAAACGCATATCTCACTAATAAAGAATCCCTCAAGTATGTTAACATGATCTTCTCTCATTTTCCGCTTAATAGCACTGCTATCTGAAAGTCTGCCAATAGTCTCGTTATGCCATACTATGTTAGCATTTCCGTTGTCAAGTAGAATTTCAACACCATCATTCCTTTTTACATCATCAGCAATAAAAGTATTTTGTGCAAAGTAGTAATTCACATTGAACCCTAAATTGTATTTGTCAAGACCTGGCTCTTTCTCGTTATATCCAAGAATTTCCGCACTTGGTGTTTTGTATATTTGTTTGTTCTCTAATGCTTGCTCTCGTTTTGCTTTGTAAACATGAAGGAATTTCTTTGCACGTGTATAAGCAACAAAAAGCAATCTACGCTCCTCCTCCATATCAGCAAGGTCATCAAGCTGACTTATATAACCCTTTTCATATTCTCTATGTGCTTTCAATGGTAGATTTGCAAATGACGGCGTAATAACCACTGCATCAAACTCAAGCCCCTTGACTTTATGCATAGTTGTTAGCACTATGGTCAACTTATCATCTTTATCTTTTAACTGTTCTTTGTATTGATCATATATCTTATATACCTGTCCGCCATCATCTCGTCCTGCAACATCTTTTATATAGGTAGCCAAATCCATCCACGTATGAGAATCTTGGTCAGACCTAATGGTTTCAAGATAGTTCAATACCAAAGTGTAAGCAACATCTAACAAATATGAATCCCATATCGGTTTATCATTTTTTACTTTATTGATATAACTTTTCAATTCAGAGGCGGTTCCTTCTGAACTAAGATCGATTGGTTTTGTTGGCTTTGAGTTTATATATCTGACTATATCATATATTTCCCGTTCACGCCATAATTCATAATTACTTGCACCTTGTATTCTTATACGGACATCTTCAGAGACTTGTGCTTTTATTTTTGAATAGCCTCGATACACCTCATTGTTTGTTCTGAAAAACACAGCAATAGTATTAATCTTACGATGCCCATCATCGGATGCAGCGGCTATATTATTTTCTTTCTTAGCCCACTCTACAAGATCTGGAATATCCTTGAACCATGCTTTACTTGGATTCTCCACATTATCCGTATAGACAACATACTCCCATGTTGGCTCATGCTCCATCAGTGAAGCTGCAGAATGGGGCAGTTCGTACCCTTTAGGGATGAATTTTGCTGATGCGTCTAATATCTTTTGATACGAGCGATAATTTGTCGTCATTGTTAGTTGGACAGGTTTAAGTTCCTTCTTTAACTGTTCATAGTATGGCTGAGGATTAAGCTTCTCAGCATACTCTTCTGGAGTCAAATTGACATCTTTTGGAACTCTGTCGAAACCATATATACTTTGGTTTATATCACCAATAGTGAAGAACTTGGCCTTCCTATAAATCTTATGGATTCTCAGAAGCGAGTCAAGACGTGTTTGCGTTATATCTTGGAACTCGTCAACCAATACGAACTCTATTTGTGGAAACAGGACTTTAAAGTCCCGAACATTGTTGTTTAGATATTTAAGAAATTCTGACTCCCACTGCGCTGTTGGGATGTTATTAAGTTTATCTCCCATACACTTCTTTGCTAATGCATGGAATGTATATACATGCAATTGATGAGCTATCTTGCTTAGTCCCAATTTCGTAAAGAGTGTATCAAGTCGATTCTTTAACTCGGTTACTACTGCACGGTTATAAGCAAGTACAAGGAGATGAGAAGGTTCAATATGCTCCCGATAGATGAGCCGTGCACACCGTAATGTCAAAACGTGTGTCTTTCCAGAACCTGGCCCTGCCAAAACATTGACATTCTTATTGATAGGCTGTTGGTAGATATCCATCTGCTGTTTGTTTCCTTTTAGTTTATCCTCTTCTCCTGTCAAAGCCTCTTCTGTCAGTTCTTTTATTATAGGGGAGTCTTTTGGTGCGTACTCGCCAACTAATCCCATATAACCATTATGGTTTCTGCATTGGAAATATTTCCGTATATATTCGGATTGTTTGTCTTTTCCTACTGTTGAGAATACCTCCATGGCTGCCAGACGGACTTTCTTGACCCGTTCTTGGTCATCAAATTCTTGACGATACTCATACAATGGAGACTTTTCGTCTAAGCCTTCTTCAATAGGTTTGTCTGTCAATTCTGTCGTGTATATCTCCACCCCAGATTTCAATAGTGGAGAATAATCTATATATGAGAGACGCTTAAGAATAGACAGCATCGCATCGAAATATGCGAATCCCTTAGATATTAATCCATTCCGTTTTATAATGTCTGCCCAATTAAATGGTCCGGATTGTTCACAAGTAAACTTAATCCAATCAAGACAATCATTTTCAAGTGTGTTGAGGTAAGAATATACATCCTTGTCCTTCAACGTGATGTGATACTCAACATCGTATTCTGCTTTCACGATCTTGTATGTCACATACTTAGGCATATAATACAATATGGAAAAGATTTGGGCACCAACCCTCGTAAGAATGTTTTTTCTAAATGTATCATAGACTGTGACTGCCCCTCTTGGTAGAGCCTTAATCTCTTCATTCCAGGGCATGTATTTTACTTTCTTATTGCCACTCTGTCCATCAATCAGCATGCCGCTATAGTCAACGTCATCCATCAAATGCTTGAAGATGTGTTCTCGCTCTTCTTGCAGGATAACGCGCTCTTGGTCTATCTTACAATCGGAAAGCAGATTTCTTAAACCTTCAAAAGCGATGTGAAGCGCAAAGATATTGGCATTGTGGTTTACCATATAATGAGCTTCGCCATATCTTCGTGGTCTTAACTCGCAACGCATGTTTTCGTTGAGTGATATTAAATCGTACTGGACTAAATGCAGAAGCTCGTTCATCAGTCTATTAAGCCCCATGCGGAGAGAATTCCGTGTGACTCTTAAATCAACCAGAACTGGTACTCCGTATCTCCCAATCTTGTTGACAAGATAAACGTACAAGTCATTTTGTGCCCAATAGTTCTTGTCACTATTATTAATAGTAATGTCCAAAGCAGCCATATCAAGATACCCTTGCTTTATGTACCCAACATGGTCATTCCCTTTACCTTTTCCTATGTGCTCCAGCCAGTAAAATGCCAGTTTTGAAGCCGTTATATCATTAAAGTGCTCTGGATCATCATTCTTAACCCAAATGTTATAAGGCACAACGATTGACTTCACCTTCGTCTCCTCCAACATCTGGAATCTCGTAATGTAGCCAATGATACTTTCTTTTGCTTCGGAAAGATTTGACCAACTCATCTGACTTTTAATCAGAAGATCTTTCAATTTTCTGAAATCTTCGTTCGAAGTAAGGCACATAGCCGGTATCTTTTCATCATGGAGTGCCTTAGTATACATTTCTTTGTTACGGCCTGCACGACCAACTTCTTGCAGATAGTCCTCCATGACTGAAGGTGGATTGAAATGGACAATATAATGAACGTTCGGTATGTCCATACCCATTCCAAAGGCCTTAGTCGCACATAGTATATAGATCGGCTCTACACCTTGTTTACGTTTATATTGCTCATAGACATCATTTCTTCTTTCAGCATCAAGCCCAGCATGGTAATATCCAATACGGTCAACGCATTTAGACAGCACTGTATCTGGTTGAGCATACAAACTTGCCTCACTCAAAGCATCTGATACTTCTTCGCATTGTCTGGTTGTCCTACAGAAAATGAGCATGCAACTCTTGTCGAAATTGATATGGTTCGATTCTATAAAATCAACTATCTCTTCGATACGTGCTGCATTTTCGTGTTTCGTCTGCTTGAAGTTAATAGATATATGTGAGCGAACAGGGTTGCTGTCAGTTTCGCCTAATAGTATTGGTGGCTCAAATCCTTCGTCTTGGAAACACTTTGCAAAGTCTTCGTTAACTTGAGTGGTCACAGTAGCGGAGAAAAGCGTAATCATGATATCATACGCATGCCTGAGTTTTAAGCTCTTTTTGATAGCATTCCGATAGTCTGGACGGAAATCTTGTCCCCATTGTGACACGCAATGTGCTTCGTCAAACACAATATATTCCAGTCCTCTATCTGCTTCCAATCTTTGGTAGAGGACATTCATAAACGAACGCACTCTGAATCTTTCAGGCGTAACATAGAGTAAGGCTAGTTCGCCAGAGCGTATGCGACTGTATATTTGTCTAACTTCTGGCATCATGCGGTCGCCACTTAGGTAATCGACATTCGTAACAAATCCTTTCTTCTGTAGTTCTTCTACCTGATCCTGCATCAAAGCACGTAGCGGAGTAACAACTAAGGTCAACTTCCGACTAAACATAGCTCTATATAAAGCAGGTCCTTGGAATAATACTGATTTGCCACCTCCCGTTGGCATGGATACAACACAATCGCCACGACGTTCAAGAATATGAGGCAAAACGGACAACTGCGTTTCTGACCACTGACTATTCTCTCCAATGAAGATTCTACGGATATAGTCCATGGCCTCAGCAGTTTCCATCTTAAAGTCCTCAGCATGAATGTCTTTGAAATGCTTCTTGGCTATATCGTATGCTCTTTCAAATTCATTATAGTCTTTCCATAGTGACACCTTTAGCCATTTTGCATTGCATTCTTTTGCTAAATCGGAATAGTCATCGAAGTGAGAATCAATGACAAACAACTGTGAGTCCTCACTATTGGCTTTCATCAACGAACAATAGTGCTCAAAAACTGGCCACGATGCGTAAATACATTGCTTGGGAGTTGTCCGACGTACCTTATCATCTTGTTCTTCATCAGCATCGTCTTCTATGTCATCCTTAAAAGGTAACTTATCCCACATCAGCATATATCTGTCAATGTCCATGTTGTCCCAGACATAGCTGAAAGCCTTATCTGTCCTATATGATCCAATCTCATTAACGAACTGATCCTTACTTATAATAACCATTCCATTCTGGTGGCTACCAATATATTCCAGTTTGCGAAATCCTGTACCATGTTGTGGAACATAAAAATCGAGTGTCGACGCATACTTGTTCAGCTCGTCAATCTCGTCAAGGTCGTTGACAATATAGACGATTGGCATATTGGGGCATGTCTTATGCACTTCTTTGAGTATCTCAAACTGGAACAGCCAATACTTGCTACGTTGTGTAGAACCTACGCTTACTCTCTGCTCTGCATTATCTTTCTGTTCCCTGCTGACTTGGGTTATACTGATATTATTGTTTGTTTGACCTTCAAGTTTCCATTTTACGGGTTGGAATTCTACTCTAAAATGAGATTCGAACTCTTTCTTGTAGGCTTGATACTGGAAGTTCTGGTAAATTGAGAAGGTGTTGTCCCAATTACGTTCTGCCCAATAGTTGGCCGCAAGTTTTGGTTTCGTAATATTCAGTTTCTCTAAATCATCATCTTTGACTACGGCGTAGTTTGTAGAAGCCATTGCAAATGGCAACTTACAGCCTCGTGCCAAAAGATCAGCAAATGACCATGTTCCAACACAGCATTTATGAATGCGGTCATGCAGTTCTATTCCGATAACAAAAATATGCTGATAGTCTGTATTAGTGATTGTTGGGTCCTCGAACGAGTCGATATCTATACAGTCAATATGGCTCTCGCTTACTTTCAAGAAGTCATGCAAAAACTCGTCATTGAATGTAATCTTGGATGGAGTATCCCCTTCTGTCCTCAAATATTGTGGAATATTAGCGACTATCGGAGTCATTGACTCCTCACAGAATCTTTGCAGAATCTTATATGATAGCAGATTTTCAAAAGATTGAGCGTTAATTTTATCAGCATCTATAGACATCAGTTGGTATTCTCCTTCGTGACCAGGAAATTGCAAAGGAAGAACTTGTGCAATACGAGGCCAAAGATTATTCGGAGCCACTATCAGCGTTCTTTCCTCAGCAGGAATATGTGATATGCGAGAAAGGGCTTCTAATAGTTTGTTACTCAAAGGACGTAATTCTTGAAAGAACCTGTCTTTCTGAGTTGCTGTCTGTTTAAAAAGGTCTTTAAACATTGGCTGTTGCAAAGTCTCTATTATAGCATTTAACTCCTGGGGCAGAAATTCATTTACGCTGTTACACAGATCGGGTTGTAGGGATAATCTGTACAGTTGATTCCAAAACAACTCATTAGTTAGTTTTACATCACCAGCTGCAGTGTGTTCTGTATGAAGAGAATATGCATACCTGCACGGGTTAAGCAAGATTTCAATCTCAAGCGTATCCCAGATAAAAGACTTGGTAGTATATCCTTTCCTTTCTAATATAGGCAAATCCCATTGGCGAATGTTGTGGCCAACAACGATAGGAGTTCTTGCAATAGCTCTTCCTAATGTGGACAACTGCTCTTCTGAAGAATAGGGTCTTATATTGTCTCCTTTCAGAATAGCAAACTCCTTGATGTCTTCTCCAACGGTTTCAATATCAAACGTCATATAAGGAACCTCGGCTTTACACTTGTCCCACTGATCCATTATATACGTATCATACAGGTTTGTTTGCTTAAAATGATTATAGACGATTTCTTTGCCAATTTCATCTGGTAGTTCAGAAACATATTGGTATTGATGGTCCTCATCCATTTGCTTAATGCCATTCGCAATAGTATCATGGTCAAGGCAAAGTAGTAAATCCTTGTATTCATCCTCATCAAGAAACTCTGACGTGCTTAAAAGGAAGCGACAAACAATCTCAGGTGACAGAGTGTGGGCAGACTCAATATATGGTTGAATCTCCTTGATATGCTTATAACAAGACTCTACCCCAGACATGAGGAATGCATACCAATTGAGTTTGTCTGAGGCAATGGAACTTTCTGCAATATACCCGGCCAGTTCTTTCTCTTGCTGCTTTCCCAATGACAAAACCTTATTCCAAATATTCAATAACGAGACATAAGATACATCAGCAAGATTATTAAACTCAGAAACCACACTCGGATGTTTAATCCAATCTGTTGTCTTAGTGAGTGTCGTTAAATAAATACGGACTGCTGAATTAGGATGATATTCTGGATGCGACAAATAGGCAATAAGCGTTTCTGGCATAAGTGCTTCAGATAAGAACTTTTGACACCTTTCACTGCTAGTCAACATCTTCTGGTTTACGAAATCCCAAAAAACAGTTTTGCACTTGTCAAATGTCAGAGCAGATAGCTTCTCAAGGAAATCTGTAACATTATAGTTGTTTAGAGCCTTAGAAACTTGGGCTAAATATAATGATTCTACAATTTGTTTTTCTTCAGGAGAGTTGAGATTTGGCAAAGAGTCCGTAAGTAGTTGTTCTATCCGAGTATCTCTGTCAATGTATTCGGACAATACACTATAAGCAACGTCTTTCTGTGAGTGTAAATCTGATAACAGATTCTGGAGAATGATACCTTTTCCATCTTCTGTAGAAAAAAAGAGGTTGTGTATAGTTTTCTGGAAATAATACCTGACCGAGTCCCGGCGAGTCGTTCCTATTATACTGGCGTACTTACCGACATGTAATTTTCCTAAAGTATATATTTCCTGAGAACACGTAATGGGGCGAATATCATTGGCTTTATTCCTTGATTTTGAACCTGTCATAGTAAATGTAACACATGTTCCTACGGATATTTGTTCATCGCTCTTCCAGTCTGATTTCTTGAAATAGACTTCTTGTACTGAGCGTGATTGATCTGCCGGGTCCAAGTTTTCACCATAGGTAACAAGGAATCCAAAGCCCTCACTTCTTTTATAGAAAGTGACGAACCCCAGACAAACAGGATTCTTGTCATCATGCTTAGGGTTTGGTAGTTCTATTTCGGGCAAATTGGACAAATCCAATAAGCCAAGTTCCTTATAACCTATAATATATTTCGAAGAAACTAATACTTTATGTTCCATTTTGCCTTATTAATTTCGTTTGGGATATTGTTCCAAGAAATTGTCACATTTCAAGTAAACTTTTCTTAATTCCATATCTATCTCTGTTATTTCAACCTCAAGCATGTTCCCGAGGAGAATATAATCAAAGAAATTTGTGTCCTTTTCAAAACCAATCGTTTTCTTATGTAGCAATGCTGTAATGGAATTCCCTATGTCAATTGATAAGCCAAATTCTAGGACGCGTTGAATAGATCCTTTGACTTTCATACCAACGTAAAATTTATCCTGAACTTTCTTCCACGGATCATCTTGCAATCTTTTGATACTTAACATCACACTGCCATTCTCCTGTATTTTGACTACCACAGCCTCAATCTCATCTTTCTCTTTTATTTGACACTTATTACTTGTCCATGATACTTCGGAAACAGGTAAAAAACACACTTTAGAGCCTAAAAGAACCCTAATCATTTTTTTATCGCCTCCATCTACTATACCTTTGACAATATGCCCAACTTGTAATTCGACATTATCAGATAAGTCCTTTATCTCAATAGATTGCTCAGCCATAACAGTTTTGATTTTGTCGCAAATTTAGTATTTTTTTTCGATAAAAACAAATTGTTCAATAAAAAAAATACAAAGACAAGTCTTTTTCCTTAATTATGATCATATTTATATTAAGTTTCATCCTTGTTTGTTCCTCGCCGCGCCTTCCCTCCTTACTTCAATAATTCACTATTTGTCATTATTTGGGCACAATTGCTCCCAATACGGCTGCAATTGAGTTCGGATAAGAGCACCAACATCAGTAAAGGACAATTGCTTGCTGTACTTGATTCGTTTGAGGAATCCTTTCCAATACAGTGAGCGATTACTATCAGTGAAGAAATCCTCACTGAATAGTGGGTGGTTCGCTTTATAATCAGTACCGCGATTGGCAAATGTTGCCTTGATAGCTTCCGAAAGGGTATCAGGATCTAATGTCTGCTTTGACAGAATCTGGTAAACATCGAAGAAGTCCTTCATACGACTGTTACCAAGCGACAATGAAATCATGGTCTGAAACTTCTCTGCAACAACAGTCTCCAACGAGTAGGCCAAGATATTTGCACCTGGGGCAGTGCCAATCAAAACAGGAAATGCTAACTGTTGAGGAGATGGGGTAATGACATCACCAAACCCTATATCCATGGAGATAATCTGCTGGGCAGTGTCAAGATGTGCCAAAAGAGAAAGACGCACTCCATGATAATCCTTGGCAACTGCTATCTCACTGGCTTCTATCGTATCGACGTCAAACACAACACCATCCTCTTCACATTCAATTTGACAGATCTCTTGGAATATCATCTTGATGTTAGACATGTCGTTGCTGACATTCTTCGCCATGAAATCAATATCCAATGTAGGACGTGCCTGAAAACCATCGTGAGCATAGAGCAATGCGCCACCCTTCAAAATAAACTTGTCCTTATAATCGCTGACAGAAAGTCTGTACAATAGTCGCTCTTGAAAATAGCGTGAGATAAGCAACTGCGAACTGTGTTTCTCTGTCCGAGAGATATTAAGCAGACGCTCCTTTACTGACCTTCCGTAGTTTTTGATCGTTTTTGCCATACTGCTATATCATGTATTTTACGAGTTCGTCCATACGCTTGCCCAATCGCATAGCATTGGCGTAGGCATAAAGACGTGTGATATCACTATCTTTTCGTGAAAGATAGTTGCGCAGAATCTCAGAACTGACATCTATTCCAATCCTGTTACGATACTTGACGGCATCGCAGACGGATTTTTCCATATCGTATATCTTAACTTGAAAGCCCTCGATGACTGCTTCTGAAACTCCAAGTTCGAAAACGCTCTTACTCAAAAAGAATAGTTCAATGGGGGGATATTCAGGCAAGGTAACCTTTCGACTTCGCTCAATAGCGATACAATAAGCAAGGGGGATCTGGGTAGTCAGTCCATAGTGTGACCATGCAGAATATGTACACAAAACGCCACCAGGAACAAGTCGTTCTACGTCAACCATTGGTTTCGCCAATCCTTCATTGAGCGCATAGATGCCTTGGCGCACGCGAACAATAGTTCCCTTTTCAACCTCATACAAAAGTTGGTTGTAAAGGGATTTCTCCTTTGCTTCTGCTGAGGATATATATCCTCCGTTCTTACTGATGTACTCCTTGATATTCATCTTTCATTAGAAATAATGCTGCAAATATACTGCATTTTTTTGAAAGTGCAGTAGTTTTGAAGGAAAATTTGCTATTTATTATCAGAATATTGCTGCATTTGCCTTCTAAGAATCTCCTTAATTTGCTCTCGCAAAGACATAGGGCTGATCACTTCGAGATTCTCGCCATAAAGGAGGATTCGGCCTCGTAATTCACGATTTGGCTCTATCGTTAGTCGTACTTCACCATAATTGCCAGCTTCGTATTCTCCAAATGGTAGTGTTTCTTTCTGGCTATGGTGCAAGGGTTTTGTCAATAAAAGTCCGTGCTGGTATTCAGTCTTAGTACGGATAATGACTTCTTCAACCTTAGCACCTTTCTCATGTGTGACACCTATTATATTATTAAAGAAGTCCTGATAGAATCCTTTTGGTGCAGGGATGTACTCCACATCACTCACCTCACAGACTTCGCCAACGATTCGATCTAATGGTACATTATAGGCCTGATAAGGCTCGCGATTTGCCTCACCAAATACAAACCAGCGACCATTATATTCTTTGATGAACTGGGGATGGAAGACTAAAGTGAATGGTTCCTGACCAAAAGGCTGGTAATCGAATTGAAGAACTTGTTTATTAGCGATTGCCTTATAAAACACTGGCAGTAAATCTATATTCGTAAGGTTTTGCTCTGCACCAGAGCATATTCGCACCTCACCATCCTTTGACTCTCTGTTTGTATCGAGTAAGATTTGCGTATTCTCAAAGAACGAAGAAAACCAACTTGCTGGCAATATACCAGCAGAAGCCTTGCAAAATGCCACATAATCCTCTACGGATTTCTGGACTACAGCTTTTCGCTCTTCTGCCAAAGGGTCATTATCCTTACCTATATATTTATATGCCTTGCCCTTATTCTGTCCATTATCCTTGATGCACCCAGGACAGACCTCTTCCAATGCCTTCAACACCTCAGGGAATGCTTTCTTCAATTCGCCATAGCCAGGTTCACTATTGCAAGCCATTTTAGTGTAGTAGCCCTTCGGCCTACCACAATACAAGGCGAGTACATCTGCATAACTGACAAAATCACCCTTCATCAGTTCATTGTAAATCAGATTCACGAACTCTAATCTTACTCCAAATCCGGCAAAGATATTCTTAGTAGGCATAATCTATACGTTTAGGACTGTGCAAAGATACAACAAATCTTTGATAAATACACTCTTATAGATTGTTTTTCGTATTTTCACAAGGCTTGTTTTTGGTTTTTGCTTGGAGAGTGAAGGATTATTCTCTATCTTTGCGCCAAATTATTAAAGATGTAAATTATGAAGAAGAAACTTTTGGCAACAGCAATGATGTGTTTTGTGATGATGTCGGCCCAGGCACAGGTCTATGGTTACGATGACTATGTGAGAATGCCGACGATGGATCTCTATGACCCAGGCGTGATGAACATGGCCATAAGGGCCCAGGCTGAAGCGGCAGCAAGACAGCAGGAAATGGCTGCGAGGCGACAAGAGATTTTTAGGTTTTATGCTTCCAGGACAATTGAAGCCTATAATTCTAAGCGATGGTATGACGTCATAGAAAATGCCAACTACGCCATCGGTATTGAACCTCTCGGATTGTGCTTCTTTATGCGTGGCGCTGCATTTGAGGCCATTGGCAACTACGAGGCGGCTTTGTCTGACTACAAGGCAGGAAAGAAAGACAACTGCCCAGAGGCTGCTTCTGCATTGATCGCTCTGAAAGAGAGAATGAAAGAAATGAAGAAAAAGAAATAGAATTATGAAGAAGTTAATGATGACATTGATGGCTGTCACATTCGCCATCGCAGCAAACGCACAGGGTTATAACGTTGGTTCATCTTCAAGATATACTGACAGTTTCGGAAACAGCACAAGTACCCATAGGAATGCAAATGGGGGCATCACGGGTACATCATCGTCATATACGGACAGCTTTGGTAACACAACAACCACTCACAGAGATCGAAATGGCCGTGTTATCGGCACCTCTACTACCTCAACGGACTGTTTTGGTAACACGACAACGAGACACCAAAATGCCAATGGTGGTTACATCGGATCTTCAAACAGTTATATTGACAGTTTTGGGAATACCCATACCACGTATTCCAACGGCAATGGTGGATATACGGGATCATCTAACAGCTACACAGATAGTTTTGGAAATACAACAACTACCTACAGTAATAACAATGGCCAGATATTTGGTTCATCATCGAGCTATACGGATTCATTCGGAAACACGACTACAGACCAACGTGCTACCGATTCGAATACCAGTATCTGGAGCTGGTAATTCACTTCATAAAAATATAGTTAAGTTAAAGGCATCCGAATTTGGATGCCTTTCAATGTTATAACGACTCTGTCATCAGGCCTTTATGACCTAAAGCTATATCGCTTTTGTGTAAGGGGTTTGAGAAGGATTAGGTGATACTTAAGCACCTACCTAACACCTAACTAAACACCTAACTAAACACCTAACAGAACACCTACCCACAGAACTTCGCGTGCCCAAATGCTTTTGTCGCAAATATAGTCGAAAATGCAAAAAAGTGTTTGCGAGGCGTTTCAATCGTAAGGGGGAGGTACAGAAAACAGGTTGGGGCGCCCTCATTTAATTAATTAACCGCCCCCCTTGGAGGGGGGGCGTAATTTTAATTTTTAGGGCGACCTATTTTCTGTACCTCCCCCTTACGATTGAAGCCGCAGCTTCGTGATTGCAAAATTACGAAATCGGAAAATGCAATTGTCCGTCTTTGGCGGGCAGCACTCCATTATTTAATATTATTTGGCAATTAGGCGTTGAAAACAAATTACTTGATCCTGCGAATCAATGCAGAAGGATTTCTTCTCGTATCCCAAATGTCGATAACATGTACTGTATTGTCTGCCTCGTCGTAGTAATAGATGATCTTAAAACGGCGATTCATCAGGTGGCGTCGACGATATAGGGGACTGCGACCAATTAGAAGTTCTTCAGGAGGATAGGATTCTAGAAAGGACTTAACACGATACTCAAAAGCTTGAACTTCTGTAGCCCATCTTTTTGCAGTTGACTTTCCATATTCAAGTCCTGCATAATCGATAAATTGATTAAGAAGCAATTTGGGTTCGTCTTCCCAGATTATCTTAGCCATGGATATTTGTTATAGAGTTCCTCCCACATTTGTTCTGAAGAAGTCCACTTAACTTCTCCCTTCTTTAGTCTTTCTTCGAATCTGTCGATTCTGGCAATGGCTTCTTCGTCTGTAAAAGGACCGAAGCTGGGGAATTTGTCCCAGTCTAGGTCGTCTATCCAGTCATGATCTTCTGCAATACCTGAGGCAGACATTGTATCAGGAACAGGAGCAACGATTGGTTCGCAGACCTTGCCAACGGATCCTTCTTCATTAAATGTAGGATATTTCTTTTCTTCCATAGCGTTTTATTTTGGCGCAAAGATAGGAAGAATTTCTGAACTTAACAAGTTTTTGGGGAAGAAAATGCAAAAAAGCGTTTGCGAGGCGTTTCAATCGTAAGGGGGAGGGGCTGCCGAGCTCAGGTTGGGGTGCCCCTTCCCGCCCCCTTCCTAACGGGGGGCTGACCGAGGGGCTACCTGTCTCGGCAGCCCCTCCCCCTTACGATTGAAAGCCGCAGCTTCGTGATTGCAAATTTACGAAATCGGTAGAAATCAATTGTCCTTTTCTGGCGTTTTTAAGGCTTTTGTTTAACGTTCTTTTGCGTTTTTAACATTAAAGAGCTTGGTGAGTCGGTGTTATGGCTCAGAAGAGATAGATGACCAATGATATAAAGATACTGTCAATTTATTTGACAAATTTTTGATACAGATACCTTTCTCGAAGAAAGGTTGCTGGTTTTTCGGAGAAAGTTGGCATGAAAGTCAGAGTTTCCTTAGCCCAAACTCCGACTTTCCTTAGCCCTAAATCTGACTTACGTCAAACCATTGGTTATCAGATAGATATGAAATACTGATTCAACGATATGACTGTTATGAAATTATTTGACAAGAAAATTATGGATTTCCGTAAGTACGCTGGTTCTTACAAGAAGAACCGCTGGAATTCGCTTTCGAAGTTCGGGGTGAGGATCTGCTGGCCGATGGCGGCGCGTATCTCGTCAAGCGACCAGAAACGGCCGCCGTCGAGTTCTTCGGCAGAGGGACGGATGGGGCCGTTGTAAGTGGTGCGGTTGACATAGACGAGCTCTCGTTCCCGACGGCTGTCGAAGACGTACTGCCCTACCCGCTCGGGCTCGAAGTCGGTGATGCCGAGTTCTTCGCGGACCTCTCTGACCAGGGCCTGCTCAGGGGTCTCGCCATAGTCGAGGTGGCCGCCCACGGAAGTGTCCCATTTGCCGGGCTGAATGTCTTTCCAGGTGGGACGCTTCTGGAGGTAGACCTCACCCTGGGAGTTGAACACATGGAGATGGACGACAGGGTGCAGCAGTCGGGAGCCGTTGTGGCACTCGCCCCTTGTGGCTGCACCGATCACTCGGCCCTCCTCGTCGACAATCGGAAAACGTTCGGCTTTGTTGTCTTGCATTGCTATCCTTATTGATTTGATGTTGTCTTTTGTGAGTTGAAAAGAGAGTCCGATGCACATGGCGCCGGGCTCTCTTCGGTTATAGTAGAAAGTAGTATCTTCGACCAGCGAAGCGGCATAGCCGAGCGCGTCAGTTGTTCACGGAACCGCCCACAATGTCGAGCAGCTCGGAGGTGATGGCCTGCTGGCGGCTCTTGTTGTACTGGAGGTTCAGTTCGCGCAGCAGCTCGTCGGCATTGTCGGTGGCTGTCTGCATGGCCACCATGCGGGCGGCATGCTCAGAGGCGTTGCTGTCGAGCAGAGCTGTATAGAGCATCAGATGGGCCATCTTCGGCAAGAGCTGGGTGAGCACGGTGTTCATGTCAGGTTCGACGATGAAGTTGTCGTTCAACGGCTTCACCTCTTCCTCTTTCTGACCTCTCACGTCTGACCTCTCACCTCTATTTTTCAGATACTCCTGCGACTCCTTCGTAGCGATGATGCTCGTCAGGTCGCGCTCGTGATCGGCCTTCAGCTCCGACTCGATGTCGATGGGCAGGAAGGTCTTGCGGGTGAGAACCTGGGAGCCTGCGCTCTTGAAGTGGTGGTAGATGAGTTCGACCTTATCTACCTCACCCTCAGCGAATTTCTGACCGAGCTCCATGGCGATATCAATACACTGGGCGACGTTGGGTTTGTCGGCCAGTGCGGAGTATTCGCCCTGTACCTTGAGCCCCAGCTTCTGTGCCTTCTCATAGACCTTGCGGCCGATGGGATAGATCTCCACGTTGTCGCGCCCTATCTCCTTGGCATAGGCATCAACGGCCTGCGTCATCATCTTGATGGTGTTGGCGTTGAAGCCGCCGCAGAGCGAGGAGTTGGAGGTGAAGACCACGAGGGCCACGCGCTTGACGGGGCGCTGCTTGTCGTAGATGGTCTGAGCCTCTGCCTCGGCTGCGAGGAACGACTTGAGGATGTGCTCCAGCATCGTCTCGTAGGGCAGCATGTTCTGGATGGCCACCTGGGCGTGATGGAGCTTCGATGAGGCTACCATCTTCATCGCCGAGGTGATCTTCCGCGTGGATTTGACTGAGGCTATGCGGCCTTTGATTTCCTTCAGGCTGGGCATAGGCTAGGCTTTATAAGTTCCTGCGATGTCGGCCATGACGGCTTCGATCTTCTTGGTCGTCTCGTCGTCGATCTTACCACTGGCGAGGGTCTCGATGACCTCGGGGTTAGCACTGCGCAGTTTGTCGAGGAAGGCCGTCTGGCACTCACGCACCTTGGGGATGGGCACCTCGCGCATCAGACCGTGCACACCGCAATAGAGGATGGCAATCTGTTCGCCTACGGGCATCGGGCTGTACTGCGGCTGGATGAGCAGCTGGTTGTTCTTACGTCCACGGTCGAGGGTCATCGCTGTCACGGCATCCATATCGCTGGAGAACTTCGAGAAGGCCTCGAGCTCACGATACTGTGCCTGGTCGATCTTCAGCGTACCGGCCACCTTCTTCATGGACTTGATCTGTGCCGAGCCACCCACACGGGATACGG
>JAEEGH010006949.1_pt1 | contig 27460 bp, 19 predicted proteins | sample 9134181 | NCBI WGS metagenome assembly JAEEGH01 (sample SAMN16246544, study PRJNA631951) | gut metagenome | biome: gut microbiome; feature: rumen; material: DP-attached | host: Bos | place: Iran: Karaj | collected 2018-10 | reverse complement strand
CGCGGCGACCGTATCGCTGATCGGATAATAGTTGTATACCTTGGACAGGGGAAGGAAATACGGCTGGGACGGATAGCCGTCGCCCTCCTCCTGGTAATAGTCGAGATAGCACCAGCGGTTCGGCGTGAAGACCGTCCGCATGCCTTTGTCCAGCGCCCGCTTGCCCGGCGCGTGGCCGCGGTACGAGAGCGCGATGGTGCCGGGCGTGGCGCCGCGGTCCACCACTTCGTCCCAGGCGATCACCTCTTTGCCGTGGGCCTGGAGGAATTCCGTGATGCGGACGATGAACGCGGCCTGGCTCCCGTCGTCGGGCGGGCATTCGTCGCCGCCGATATGGTAGTATTTCGACGGGAAGATGTCGAAGAGTTCACCGAAGATATCGGTGAAAAACGTATAGGTGGTGTCGCTCGGACAGAAGATTTCGTCGTAGATGCCCCGTTCGGTCGCGATGGCGATCGTCGAATCGGGGTGGTAGGAAAAGACGGGATAGGCCGACAGGGCGGCCAGGGCGTGACCGGGCAGTTCGACTTCCGGCACAACCGTCACATAGCGGCGGCGGGCATATTCCACCACCGCGCGCAGGTCTTCCTGCGTATAATAGGGCCCGGCTTTCACCAGGTCGGGATACTTCTTGCTTTCAATCCGCCAGCCCTGGTCGTCGGTCAGGTGCCAGTGGAAGGTATTGATCTTGTGCAGCGCCAGGATGTCGATGACTATCTCGATCTCTTCCTTGGGCTGGAAATGGCGCGCCACGTCGGCCATGATGGCCCGGTATTCCATCGCGGGCGCATCGTCGATGCGGCAGCAAGGCACGGTGCAGCCGGCGGCACCGCGCTGCATCGCCTGCGGCGGAAGCAACTGAAGCAGGCTCCGCGTGCCGTAAAAAGCCCCGTTGGGGGCGGAAGCCTCAATGATGACGGCTTCCGGGGTCACGGTCAGCCGGTAGGCCTCGGTCGCGAGGCCGTCCACCTGCCGGATAATGACGCTGCCCGCCTCAGCGACAGGCAGCCGGAGGGTCGCGGCGAAATCGTCCGCGACCTCGCGGAAAAGCGGGTCCGTGGCTTCCACGGCCACGGCGCCGCCTTTTTCGAAAGAAAAACAACCCGAAGCCCCTTCGAAGTGAAGGGGCTTCGGGATGATAGAAGATGTCAGTCCGCTTTCTTCGGGCTGAAGGACTTCCCGTACGATGTCGGTGATGCCGTCGAGATAGACGTCGGGCATCCGCTCGGACAGCGGATACGGGGCGCCGATATAGACGTGCATCTGTTTGACCTCATAATCGTACTTTCCGCTCGTGTCTTCGAAAGCCGTCTTGCTCGGCAGATAGGAATTCTGGCCGTTGGTGTAGGCGATGAACAGCAGCGGGGTATCCGGAAAACGTTCGCGCAGGGCCACTTTGTACTCCATGAACGGTTCGCCCTGTGTAAAGAAGAGCACGACGCCGCCCAGGTTGAGCGCCTCCACATAAAAGGGAAGCGTGTTCTCGACCAGGCCGGCCTCGATGTCCTCGATGGTATATTTGGCCCAGTAGTTCACATCGTCCACCCACGAGGCGGAGACCGTGTTCTTCCACTGCGTAACCTCGGCCACGTGCTGACGGATCAGGTCGACCGTAATGGTGTCGGCCCGGTACGGCAAGTCGATCCGGCTGGTTTTCAAGGTAAAGCTCCCGTCGAAGGGAATCTTCCGGAAGGAGATGTCTTTCAGGTCGGTGGCCAGTTGCCAGCCGTTCCGCTCGGCGGCTTCGACATCCTTCTTGATGCCGTAGGCCGGGTCGGCGTTGCCGCTGGCAGACGTAAAATGCACCACTTCCCCGCCCCAGGCCTTAGCGAGCGAATCGCAGGAGAAGCCCGGGAAATCGGTCGAGACCTTGTAGCTGCCGGGGCCGAGGCTCACCGGATGGCACGAATAATTGACCATCGACACGATGGGCTTGCGGCTCTTCGGGTCCACCAGCCGCAGCACATAAGCGTCCTTGTTGCAGAAACCGTCCTTGTCGCAGCGGTTGTAGTTGATGTCGCTCGTGCCCTGGCCATATTCCATCTCAAAGGGGCGGAAGGCCGCGTCGTCGGTGATCGCCGCCACGGCATTCTCCACCACCACGCGGCGCACTTTCTGTGCATACGCGTAGTTGGGCTTGCCTTCCTCGGCGCACCACCCGCCGGTCCGCGGTGCGGAGTGCGTGTGGATGCAGTGCATCAGGATGTGGTCCATCGGCAGGCCGGACTGTTCGGAAATGGCTTTCCGGATTTCGTCGGCCGTCTCGGTGCCGACCTCCATCAGGTCGTTGGAGATGATGCAGACCTTTTCGCCGCCCTTCTGCAATACCAGGCAGTGACTCATCAGGTCGCGGTGGACGCCGTCCGACAGCCCGTTCCTGGCCGCGAAACCGGCCAGGACGGTGCTGTCGGTGGTCGATATCTCCGCAACCCGGTAGTTGCAGAGATACCGCTCACCTTCCGGCGTGCAGGAAAGGAGCGCCGCCAGCAGCAGGCAGGCTGCCCAGAACTTTGCGCCAATCCTTCCCATCGCTAGTAATAGACTTCGGTTACGTCGTAATACATACGCCACCAGCCGTCATCGTCGGCACTGAAGGTCAGGATGCCGCGCGAGGCCGTCTCCATCCACACGTACCAGGTAATGGAAGTTCCGCCGTTGGGCGTCATATCCATCAGGTACGGACCTGTACCGATGTTTTCGGCCACCTTGTTGTACTTCGGATTCGGGTCGATCCAGAAAGTGACCGCTTCACCTTCGTACATAATGGTACTCGGAATCTTGATATACTGCTCTTCGTCGTACGGACACAACTCCGTTTCGTTGAGCAGATAGACCACGCCGTCGGCGGAAATCGTGAAGTCGAGGTCGATGCCCGAGTTCATTGCGTTCTTGATACGGAACTTGGCAGAATCGTACTTGTTGACCAGCAGCAGGGAATGGAGCACCTTTTCGGAGGTGACGCTCGAATTCATCTTGCCCTGGTAGAATTCCACCTTGCCCAGCCTCATATAGTCGGCATCGGGATTCGGGCGCGGGTTCAGGTTGACCACGTCGTAGTACATACGCCACCAGCCGTCGTCATCGGCGCTGAAGGTCAGGATGCCGCGCGAAGCCGTCTCCATCCACACATACCAGGTGATGGAGGTGCCGCCGTCGTCCGTCAGGGCCATCGTGTACTCGCCGGTACCCAGGTTCTCCGCAGCCTTGTTGTACTTCGGGTTCGGGTCGATCCAGAACGTGACCAGTTCGCCCTCGTACTCGATGGTGCTCGGAATCTTGATGTACATCTCCTCGTCGTACGGGCACAACGTCGTCTCGTTGAGCAGATAGACCACACCGTCGGATCCCAGCGTGAAGTCGAGGTCGATGCCCGAGTTCATCGCATTGCGGATGCGGTATTTCTCCTTGTCGTACTTGGAGACCTGGAGCGTGGAGTACCGTTCGTCGTAGAGATTGACGGAACTGTTCATCTTGCCCTGGTAGAATTCCACCGTAGCATAATCTACGAACTCGGAATCATCGCCGCCCGGCATCGTCAGGGTACCGGAGAAAACGTTCCAGCCGGCAGGCGATACTTTCGTCTCGTCGAACGAAACGGTGAAGTTGTAGGATTCGCCCGCTTCGGCCTGGTCGGCATCATAACCGACCCGGACCGTCGCCGTCGACTCGCCCGGAGCGAAATGGACCTGGGCCGGCGTCTCGAGCGAGAACAGGCCGTCGCCGCCGAGATTCAGCTGGACCGTCAGGTCGGTATTGATCACACCCCTGACGAGATCGAACTCGATCACGGGTTCATCGGTGAAGAGCCAGGACCCGCCGTTGGAACTGAACGTCAGACACTCGTTGGTCGGCTCATAGATATAGCTGGTCTGCTCGCAGGAAACGAGGGCGAAGATCGCCGCCGTCAATACGGATATGGATATAAGCAACTTTTTCATATCGGTCTGTTTTCACTGTTAATAACCGGCGTTCTGCTGACCGCGGATCTGCGGGTTGGAATCGATTTCAGCCTGCGGGATGGGCCACACGAAGAACGGATCGGACGCATCGCGTTTCATCAGTTCCGTATAGGTGCTGCCCGCGTCGATGACCAGGTTCTTGTCCTGCGCTTCGCTGCGTTCGAAGCCCTTGTCCCAGCGCTTGAGGTCCTTGAAGCGGAAACCTTCGCCATAGAGTTCCCGGGCACGCTCCAGCTTGATCTGGGCCATCAGTTCGTCGCCGGTGTAGTGACGGTCGGCATAGCCCGGGATACGGCTGGCGCGGAGGCGGTTGAGGTATGTACAGGCCTGCTCGGCCTGGCCCGCCTGCGCAAAACCCTCGGCTGCGATCAGGTACTGCTCCGCGATGCGGAACGGTTTGATCTTGTGCGTATAGGTCGATGCGCCTGTCGAAGACATCAGTTCCGGGTTGCCGGGGAACTTGAAGCAGAGATAGACCGTACCCGAGAAATTGCCCAGGTTCACCTGCGTGCGGCGGAACCAGGTCGTGAAACGGAGGTCGTTCTTGTCGTAGGAGTCCACGATCCATTTCTCCGGAATGTAGTTCGGAGCATAGAGACCGCCGGTGAACTGGATGTAACCGTAGTCATTGGTATTGGCATTGGAAAGGATGCTCGACCAGAACTGGGTGATGCATTCCTTGCCGCTGTCGTTGGTCCACAGGGCGGTGAAGTCATCCTGCGAAGTCAGCAGCGGATAGCGGCCGCTGTCGGCCAACGCCGCAGCGATGCCGGCGGCCTTGGCATAATCACCCTTGGTCAGCGCCACGCGGGCCTCCATCGCCTTGACGGCATCGGCCGTGATGTAGATCGCGCCTTCCGAACCGGTGACGGAGCCAAGCAACTGCTCCGCTTTCGCCAGGTTCTTCTCGATGTATTCGTAAGTCTCGGCCAGCGAACTGCGGCCCACGTAGGTAGACTGGTCGCTCGGCGTGGCGAACGTCGCGTCGGAGAGCATCACGCCGTAATCGGACGCTGCGCCGGACGAATAGTTCTTGCAGAAAAGCTCCGTAAGGATGAACATCGAATACGCCTTGGCGAAAGCGCATTCGCCCAGTATCACGTCGTACTGCGCTTTTTCGGTCGCGGTGGCTTCCGCCTGCAGGGCGGGGATGCCGCCTTCCAGGAAGTTGGCCAGCATCACCAGGTAATATGCGCTCGACCAGAGGGATTCGACATTGCCGAAGGTGGAACGCATTTCCCACTTGTAGTATTCGCCGTTGCGGTTGCCGTAGGTAATGGAGCCGTGGAACGAATCGGCCATCAGTTCCATCAGGTAGACCGGGGCGCCCGAAGTCAGGCTGTTCCGCATCGTAATATAGATGTCCCGGCGGAGTTTCTGGGCGTCTTCCATCGAACGGAGCGCTTCGTCCGTCGAGATGGAACTGGTCGGCTTCAGATCAAGGTTGCAGGCCGACACGAGCATCATTGCAAGGGTGCAAAGACTGAATAATATCTTTTTCATATTGAATCCTCCCAGATTAGAAAGTCAACTCGACACCGACCACCACCTGTTTCGTGTTCGGATAATTACCCATAGCCGTAATGGCGTCGATTTCCGGGTCCCATCCTGTGTACTTCGTGAAAGTAAGCAGGTTACGACCGGACACATAGATCTTCGCGCCGCCGAGGAACCCGGTGCTCTGCATCAGTTTCTTCGGGAATTCGTAGGACAGCTGGACATTCTTCAGGCGGACGAACGAAGCATTGTCGATGAAACGGCTGTCGTGACGCACCGCCTCGCCGGCCTTCGGAATGTCGGTGATCTGGCCGGGCGTCGTCCAGATGTTCATCATACGCTTGGTCATGTTCGACTCGTCGGCGAAGGCGGGATTCTCTACGAAATAGCGGTCGTAGTTCTCCATATACTTGCCGATCACGCCCGAGAAGGTGGCGTTGAACGAAAGGCCCTTCCAGCTGGCATCGACCGAAGCGCCGCCCGACCAGGGAGCGAAACGGTTCTTGCCCAGGAACACGGCGTTGCTCTCCGTGTAGGTGCTGGTCAGCGTGCCGTCGGCATTGCGCCAGAGCGACTTGCCGTTGGCCGGGTCCACACCGGCGAAGTCCACCAGGAAGAACTCGCCATAGGCGTGGCCCACCTGGAACTTCAGGCCGGAACTGCCGTCCACGAACTCGTCGCGGCCGTCATACAGTTCGGTGATGACGTTCTTGTTGTAGTTCATGTTGAAGCCCAGGCCGAAATACCAGTCGCGGGTATTGACCACGTCGAGCTTGAGTTCGACGTCCACACCGCGGTTGCGCATCGAGCCCACGTTGCCCCAGCCGCCGGAGAAGCCGGAGATATAGGAGTACGGGATGTACATCAACATGTCCTTGGTGTTCTTGTTGTAGAACTCCACGTTGAAACTCAGCCGGTTCCACAGGCGGCCATTGAGACCCACGTTGAGGGCCTCGAGGGTCTCCCAGGTCAGGTTCGGATTGCTCAGCGAGGAGATGTACCAGGAACTCTCGCCGTCATACAGACGTCCCGTGGACGTAAGGCCGTAGGCCAGATAGTTGCTGATGCCCGAGTTGCCCATCGTACCGTAAGACGCCTTCAGCTGCAGCTGGTCGATCCAGCCGGCGTCCTGGATGAATTTCTCCTTACCGATGTTCCACATCGCGCCCACCGACCAGAAACTGGCGTAGCGGCGGTTCGCGCCGAAGAGCGAGGAGCCGTCGATACGGTAGGTCAGGTCGATGAAATACTTGTCGGCGAAGTCGTAGGACAGACGGGAGAAGAAGGAGTTGTAGGCGACCTCCGAGAAGGTGTACGAAGGAAGATTGGCCTGCGTACCGTGGTTCACGTTGGTCAGGCGCTCATCGGTCTGTCCGTTTGTCCAGGTGGAGAAATACGTGTCCTGCGAATAGATCGACTCGTGGCCGGCCAGCAGGATGAAGTGGTTGTTCTTCGCGATGGAGAACTTGTACTCGGCCGTGTTGGTGGAGGTCAGGCGGTAGAAGCGCTCGAACGATTCTTCCGTCACGGTCGAAAGGTTGATGTGGTTGGGCAGGACCTTGCCGGTATAACGGTAGTCCGAAGCCTCGATGGCCTGGACGGCACGGAGGGTGAAGCCCTTGAACGGGGTGATCTCCTGATAGAGGTTGCCGTTGAGACGTGCGGTCTGCCGCTTCGTCGGCTGGGCTTCCATCCGGCGGAAATAGTTCCACATACCCAGGTCGGTGATGTAGTCCGGCTCTTCGCCATATCCCTTGAAGTTGCCGTTCTCATCGGTGATGATCTCATACGGCGTAGCGTATGGAAGTCCCCACGCCACGATATTCATCGGGTTGTAGTAACCCGTACTCGTAGTCGAATAGCCCGCCGTATGGTGCGACTGCCAGGTCAGGTTCAGGTTGATGCCGATCTTGAGCCATTCGGCGATCTTGCTGTTGACGTTCGAACGGATGGAGTATCGTTCCATATCGGAGAACGGCTCGATACCCTGGCGGTCGAAGGCACCCAGCGAAATGTAGTAGTCACTGCGCTGGCTGCGGCCCGAAACGCTCAGGTCGGCCTTCCAGGTCGGAGCGTTCTCGTTGAGGATCCACTTCCGCCAGTCGGTCTCGATATGGTTCTTTAGACGGAAGTCCTTGAGTTCCTGGAACTGGGCGTTCTCCTTGAGGCTCGGGTCGGCCAGTTCGCGGAAAGCGAACCACTCCTCGGAGTTCATCAGCGGCATCGGGAACTGCGCCAGGTTCGACACACCGTACGACCCGCTGACCGTCACGGTAGGCTTCTCGCCGGCACCTTTCTTGGTGGTGATGTACACCACGCCGTTGGCGGCACGGGAACCGTAGATGGCGGTGGACGAAGCGTCCTTCATCACGGTGACGTTCTCGATATCGTTCGGATTGAGGGCGGTGAAGATCGCCACGTCCACTGGCGTCCCGTCGAGGATGAACAGCGGCGTGTTGGAAGCGTTGATCGAGTTCACGCCGCGCAGACGCATCGAAACCGAAGCGCTCGGCTCACCGGAACTGGTGTAAACCTGCAGACCGGCCACCTTGCCCTGAAGGGCGTCGCCGGCACTGGCCGCCGGAATCTTGGTGAAGGCGTCCGACTTCACGAGCGTGGAAGCGCCGACCACGGAACTGATTTTCTTGGCGGTACCGTAGCCTACCACGATGGTTTCCTCCAGCACCTCGGTGTCGGGTGCCAGGATGATGTCGATCCGGCTGCGTCCTGCCACATCGACGGTCTGGGTGACCATTCCGATATAGGTGAAGACCAGCTTGTCGGTGGCGGAAGCCGAAATGACGTAGCTTCCGTCGATGCCGGTAGTCGCGTACTGTCCGGATACACTGTTGTGCACCGTGACGCCGATCAGCGGTTCGTTCTGCGTATCGACGACACGGCCGGTCACCGAGTTCCGGAAGTCCTGTCCCCCCGGAACGGCCAGGGCCTGCAACGCCGGCAGCAGAAGCGCAAGCAGCAACAGGCCCTTGGAAAACAACTTGTTTTTCATCGGCATTATTGTTTTTGGTTGATTGTTGTCCTATTCCGTACGGCCGGGATAGGTCTCGAGGGCCTTTTCCAGGCAGACCAGCGCGTGGCGCAGGTCTTCTTCCTTGAGTACGTATGCCAGGCGGATCTGGTTGCGGCCCAGTCCCGGCGTGGCATAGAAGCCGGCCATCGGGGCCACCATCACGGTCTCGCCGTTGTAACTGAATTCCTCAAGCAGCCATTTGGCGAACTTCTCGGAATCGTCGACCGGAAGCTGAGCGGCGGCATAGAAAGCGCCCATCGGACGGGGCGCCACAACGCCTTTCATCTTCTGCAGCCCGTCGATCAGCACATCACGGCGGTGGATGTACTCGTCACGTACGGCCTTGAAGTAAGCGGCCGGCGCATCCAGCGCTCCTTCCGCAGCGATTTGTCCGTAGGAAGGCGAGCAGAGGCGGGCCTGGGCGTAACGCATCACGGCGGCCATCACCTCCTTGTTGCGGGACACGAGATATCCGATGCGGGCGCCGCAGAGGCTGTAGCGCTTCGACACGGAATCCAGCAGGATGACGTTCTGCTCCAGTCCGGGAATGTGCATACACGAGAAGTGCGGCGCGTCGGTGTAGCAGAATTCGCGATACACCTCGTCGGCGAAGATGAAGAGACCGTATTTCTTCGCAATCTCCCCAAGCTCAAGCAGAGATTCCTTCGTATAGAGGCAGCCCGTCGGATTGCCGGGATTGCAGATCACCACGCCCTTGGTCTTCGGGGTGATGCGTTTCTCCACCTCGCTCATCGGAGGAAGGGCGAAACCGTCCTCGATATGCGTGGTGATGGGCACAAGCTTCACGTCGTTCTGGAGCGCGAAGGAATTGTAATTGGTATAGAAAGGCTCGAAGACGATCACCTCGTCGTCGGGATCGCAGGTCACCGAAAGGGCGATCTGCAGGGCCTCGCTGCCGCCGTTGGTGATATTGATGTCCGCAGCCTCCACGTCGATGCCGATTCCCTTGTAATAACGGGCAAGACCTTCACGGAGCGAATCGTTGCCGCCGCTCTTGGCATAGGCGACCACTTTCAGCTGGTTGTTCTTCACCGCGTCGAGGGCCTCCTTCGGCGATTCGATGTCCGGTTGACCGATATTGAGATGGTAGACCTTGATTCCGCGTTTCTTGGCAGCGTCCGCGAAAGGGACGAGTTTGCGGATGGGAGAGGCGGGCATAGCCTGCGCCTTTTTGGATAATGTAAGCATTATGGTAATTGATTAGGTTTGTTATTGTTTAGCGCCGTATTTGGCGAGTTGTTCCAAAAATCCTTCAATCTTGGGCTGCACCTTGCTGGTCGGGCAGTCATAGTTGTTGACCAGGATCGCGAAGCGGATCAGGCCGCGTTTCGAATCCACGTAACCCGCGTAGCAGCGCACGCTGGACAGCGAACCGCTCTTGGCGTAGATGGTCTGCTTGAGAGCCGGATCAGCCTTTCGCAGGACACTCTGCAGCGTGCCCGGCCGGCCGGGGCCCGGGAAGGTTTCCATATACTCCCGGAAGTTGGGGCTGGCGGCCATCATCGCATAGAAGCGGGTGAAGAAACGCGGGGACACGTAGTTCTGGCGGGAAAGGCCGCTGCCGTCGTCCTGCGTATAGCCGTAGGTCGAAACGCCGCGCTCTTTGAAATAGGCCTTGATAGCCCGGTTCGCCCGGCTGTAGGAAATGCCCGTGCAGGGCTTACCGGTCTCCCGCTCGACAAGGGCCTTGCCCACCATCTTGTAGATGGTCTCGGCGAAGAAGTTGTTGCTGATGGTATTGGTTACCTTGACGATCTTGCGCAGCTCCGGCGAATAGGTCTCGGCAATGCAGGTCAGGGATTCCTGCGGAGGCACGGAATAGTCGTATGCCATCTGCCGCACGTCGGAGACGCCCTTGCACCCGATTCCGCGCTCCCTCAGGAAAGCGGCGAACTCGGCCGCACAGGTCGCCGGACCGTACTTGTTGGACTGTACCAGTTCGCGCGGCTGGGCGTCGACACCGTAGGTCCCCACGAACTTGCCGACCGGCGTGAGGCTCGAGGCGTAATACTCCGTATTGTCGCCATCGCCTTTCTCTCCCGTAGTGACCTCATTGATATAGACCATATCGGGGGAATACGGGCCGATCGGCGTGATGCGTACGGGGTCGCCCACTTCCTTGCCCGCCTCGATCTCGAAATAGGTCAGGTTCTCGCAGAACGACAGGCCGGACGTACCGCTGCCGTAATCGTAGCCGATGTTCCCGTACGACCAGCCGGAAGGGATGGATTCCTCTTCATAAATGCGGTCGTCGCCCACGATGCGGCCGTTGATGCGCCGGATGCCCGCCTTGCGCACAGCATCGGCCCAGATGCCGAAGATGGAATCGATCGGGAACGCGATCGTGTCGCGCGAGCCAAGCGTCGGGTCGGCGCCGCCCACGATATAGAGATTTCCGTTCAACACACCGTTTTCGATGCGTCCGTCATAGGCGACACGCGTGGCAAAACGGTAGCCGGGTCCGAGCACCTCGAACCCGAGGCCGGTGGTGATGGTCTTCATCGTGGAGGCCGTCAGCAGCGGCATATCGGGATTCCAGGAAGCGATCACGCGGTCCTGGCCGTCCACGGCCACGATTCCCACCACGGCATTGATCAGAAGGGAGTCCGTCTTCATCTGTTCGTCGATATAGGTCTGGACCCGGTTTTGGCCGAAACTCATCAACGGGATGAGCATCAACGCAATCAAGAAATGCTTTTTCATATCCGATTTCAATATGTCTTACAAATTTAGTATTTTTGCCGTCTAAAAAAAACAAAAAAATGCACCGCCCGACCCTTTCCGTCACGCTACCGCTCATTCTCCTGATGCTGGGGATTGCGGCTGCGGGCTGCCACAAGAAAGAACTGCCCGCCGACAACCCCGTGGTTGTCAACAAGGCGCTGTACGACACCGCATCGAATTTCTACGTCGAATTCAACGAATATCCCGCCGAGATGCGGAACCTTCCCATCGGCATTTTCGATTCGGGTACCGGCGGCCTGACCGTGCTGGAGAAACTGCTCAGTCTCGATTCTTTCGACAATATCACCGGATCTGCGGGACGTGACAGCATCCTCGACTTCGCCGGAGAGCATTTCATCTACCTGGCCGACCAGGCCAATATGCCCTACGGCAATTACGAGGCGGAAGGCAACAGCGATTATCTGAAAGAACTCGTGCTCAAGGATGCCCTCTTCCTGATGGACGACGACTATTTCACCAATGCTATCGAGGAGCGGCCTGCCGGCCGGAAGCCTCGGGCCAAGATCATCGTGGTGGCCTGCAATACCGCTACCGCCTACGGTCTCGACCTGATCCGTTCCATGCTGGAACAGTCCGGTACCGGCGTCAAGGTCATCGGTGTGATCGACGCCGGCGTGAGCGCTACGCTCGACGAGCTGGACATCAAGGAAGGCGACGCTCCCTTCGCCATCGGCGTGCTGGCCACGCCGGGCACCATCGCCACCGGAGCCTATGAGCGCACGCTCCGTGCACAGATCGAAGAGCGGGGCATCACCACGCCCATCGATATCGTCAACCAGAGCGGCTACGGTTTCGCCGAAGCCGTGGACTCCGATCCCGACTACGTCAACCCGCTCCTGTTCGTTCCCAGCAGCAACTACCGCGGCCCCGCGCTCGGCGAAGCCGACGGAAGCATCCGTCAGGAACTGATCAAGGCCTACAATTTCGACTTCTCCGACAACAAGATGCTGGCCCGGCGCAATCCGGGCGGCGGTTACGCGTCGCTTCAACTCAACAGTGCCGACAATTATGCCCGCTACAATATGGTCTCCCTCCTGGAACGCCACCGCCAGAGCGGAAAAGGCACGCCGCTGCGGGCTATCATCCTGGGCTGCACCCACTACCCCTTCTACCTTGAGACCCTCAACGAGACGCTCGCCGAGCTCAGGGATTACCGGGAAGACGGACGCTACCCCTACCGCGACCTGATTGCCGACGAGATCACTTTCATCGATCCGGCCGTCTATGTCGCCATCGAATGTTACAACACCCTTCGGCAGGACGGCAATCTGGCCTATCGCATCACTCCCACCAAGGTCGATGCCTATATTTCCGTCCCGAGCAACCTGCTTGAGGACACCTGCCTGACGCAGGAAGGCATGCTCACCCACGATTTCAAATACGGCCGCAAGCCCGGAACCGAGGACCAAAGCACAAAACAGGTCCCCTTCTCGCTCAAGAATCTGGACAAGAACAACCTGCAGCGAATCGAGGAACGGCTCCCCTATTCGTATGAACTGATCGCGCCCTCGCTCAAATAAGCCTTGATGTACAAAGAAACCATCACGCCCGAAGAAATAGAACCACTCGAGCTGGCCGCATTCCCCGGTCGGATCACCGTCGTCTCCGGTCCCGGACCGGAACTGGATTTCGCCATCGAACATTTGCAATCCCAGCGCCTGGTCGGCTTCGACACGGAAACCAAACCTGTGTTCCAGGCCCATCAGCCCCGTCACCATACCGCCCTGCTGCAGCTCTCCAGCGAGACGGAGGCCTTCCTCTTCCGCCTCCATAGTCTCGGTCTTCCGCAGGAGATCGCCGACGTCCTGGCTTCACCCTTCATCACGAAGATCGGTGCCGCCGTCGGAGAAGATATCCACGGGCTGCAGCACTACTGCGATTTCGAACCCCACCGCTTTATGGACCTGCAGTCCTTCGGCGGGAAATACGGCATCCAGGAAAAGAGCGTCCGCAAGATGGCCGCCATCATCCTGGGCTGCAAGGTCTCCAAGGCACAGCAGTGCTCAAACTGGGAGGCCGATCCCCTCTCCGAGGCCCAGTTGCTATACGCCGCGACCGACGCCTGGATCTGTGTCCGGATGTACAAGGCTCTCCTTGCCTCGCCGCAGGAAGCCCTTTCCAGGAAAGCCGGAAGATGATAAAGCTTTATCTGAAAAAAGGCCGCGAGGAATCGCTGCGGCGGTTCCACCCCTGGGTTTTCTCGGGGGCGGTCGGCGGCATTGAAGGACCGGATCCGGCCGAAGGCGACGCCGTGGCCGTATATTCCGCGACGAAAGAATTCCTGGGCTGGGGACACTTCCAGATCGGGTCGATCGCCGTCCGTATGCTCAGTTTCACCGACGATATGCCGGCCGGCGGGCCGGACACCGCTTTCTGGACGGAACGTCTGCAGGGTTGTCTCGACGCCCGGCGGGCGTTCGGATTGGCCGATGCTGCTGCGACGAACTGTTACCGGCTCGTACACGGCGAAGGGGACGGACTACCGGGTCTGATTGTCGACTGGTACGACGGCGTCTGTGTGATGCAGGCGCATTCCGCAGGAATGTTCCGCGCCAAAGAGCAGATTTCTAAGGCTCTGCAAGCCATCTACGGCCGCTCGCTGCGCGCCGTTTACGACAAAAGTTCCGGCACGGCGCCCTTCAAGGCGAATCTTGACCTGGGCGACGGCTATCTGTACCAGGCCGATGGGGCCGCTTCCCTCTGCCCGAACACCGTGCTTGAAAACGGGCACCGCTTCCTGGTGGACTGGGAGACCGGGCAGAAGACCGGTTTCTTCCTCGACCAGCGGGAGAACCGGGCGCTCGTGGAACGGTACGCCGCCGGAAGGCGCGTCCTGAATCTTTTCTGCTATACCGGGGGGTTCAGTGTCTATGCGCTGGCCGGGGGCGCCGTATCGGTCGATTCCGTCGACAGTTCCGCGCGCGCCATCGAACTTGTAGAACAGAACGTCACCCTGAATTTCGGTCCTTCCGCCCCGCACCGGGCCCTCTGCTGCGACGCCATCGACTTCGTGAAGGCTGCGCCCAAAGATGCCTACGACCTGATGGTCGTCGATCCGCCGGCCTTCGCCAAGCATCGCGGCGCTCTGGCCAACGCCCTGCGGGCCTATCAGCGGCTCAATGCCGCCGCCATCGACGCCGTCGCGCCGGGCGGGCTGGTCTTCACTTTCAGTTGTTCGCAGGTCGTGGACCGGGAAGCCTTCGCCCTGGCCGTCTTCAGCGCCGCTGCCCAGACGGGCCGCCGGGTGCGGATCATCGACCGGCTGGGACAGCCGGCCGACCACGCCGTGAACATCTACCACCCGGAAGGTGCCTACCTCAAGGGGCTGGTCCTCTATGTTGAATAATCCCTTCTGCTACACCCCCTCCCCGTCGATCGTGGAAGCCGCCCGCTCCCTGATCGCGCACATTGATGCCACCCCCGCACTTCGCGAACTGTTCGCCGAAGGAAAAATGCTGGGCGTGCTGGAGGTGACGAGTGCAATGCCCGGCCAGGAACGGGATTCTCATTTTCTATATGCGTTCTCCGGACTTGCCGGAGGCAACGCCTTTGTCGAAGGCTTTGTGCCGCCGATCTTCGCCTGGAAACCCGAAGACATCCGTAGTGCATCGCCGGAAGAGTCGCGCCGCCTGCAGGACTGGCTCTTCGAGCAATATGTCGTACGAAACGGACGCGGCGAAAGCCGCTCCATCCGGCAGATTTTCGCTGACCGGGGACTCGTTCCGCCCGGCGGGACCGGTGACTGCGCCGCTCCGAAACTGCTGCAATACGCTCTGCTGCACGGTCTTAAACCGCTGGCCATCGGAGAATTCTGGTACGGCGCTTCTCCTGCCCGCGAAGTGCGGCGTGCCGGCGCCTTCTATCCGGCCTGTACCGGCAAATGCGGCCCGCTGCTCGGCTATATGTTGCAGGGACTCGACGTAGAGCCGAATCCGCTTGAGAGCGATGCACACTGGCAACTGGCCGCCCCGGTCGTACGCTATGAGGACGACACGCTGATCGTGGCCGAGAAGCCGGCAGGGATGCTGGCCGTTCCGGGACGTCCGGTTCCCGGCGTTCCACCGAGGCGCTCGCTGCAGGACTGGCTGACGGGATACTGCCGCGGACTTCGGATCCTCGCCTGCCATCGGCTCGATATGGACACCTCCGGACTGATGGTCTTCGCCAAAACGGCGGAAGCACAGGCCGCCATTCAGCAGCAATTCGAAAAACGGGAGGTATCGAAGGCCTACCTTGCCTGGATATCCGGTGCCGACATCCCCGGGGCCGGAAGCCTCGCGGTCGGCAAGCACGGAAAGATTTCACTCCCACTGGCCCCAGACTGGTACGACCGGCCCCGGCAGATGGTCGACCCCGAAGGCGGCAAACCTGCCGTAACGGAATACGAAGTGCTCCGTCTCCGTGATGACGGCAGCGCTTTCCTGAAACTCATCCCCTACACCGGCCGCACCCACCAGCTCCGCGTCCACTGCGCCCACCCGGCCGGCCTGGGCCGCCCCATCGTCGGCGACCGTCTCTACGGCGGCGCTCCAGCCGACCGGCTGATGCTCCACGCTTCCTACCTCAGTTTCCGCCATCCGGCCGACGGCCGGCGGATGACTTTCGAATCGTCTTTTTCGCCCGGCCTTCCCGGCTGCATTTGAGCCCTTGGCGAGGGTGGCAGCAAAAAAAAGTTGGCATATCAAAAAAAATCCCTACCTTTGTATTCCCTATGGTGCCTGGGCCGGGAGGTTAGGCGCTGGTCTGCAAAACCAGTTAGAGCAGTTCAATTCTGCTAGGCACCTCCAAAATAAACGAGACCGCGAGCGGCCTCGTTTTTATTTTGGAGGTGCCTGACGGCACTTGTGTCTTCCGGGGCACATCCCCGGACCCCTCGCGGCCTGCCGCGGCCCGCTGAGGCGGGCTTTGGTTCCGAATCAGCGACTATAGCCTAGTAACATCCTATCGAATTGTCCCGAACGAAATGCCGATAGTCGGACGCCCAAGTGCCAGGATTGGGGGCCGTCCCTACTTTCTGCCATTCCATCTCCCTGGAAGTCAGTTTGATAATCCTGTATGTGACGTTAGTGAAGTCCGACATCATCGGGTTGAAGGTGATGGTGTTCTTCTCTTCAAGGTCCAACATATAGTAACCGCGACGGTCGTTTGATTCGCCGGACAGCGCATCATAGTTGTGAAGATGATAGTTGCCGTTCCCGTCAAAAGTAAACGTCACCGAGCCATCCATCGCGAAGACCGCAGGGTCGTATTGCTCAGTCCAGGTCCCTTCCAGTTTGTTGATATCTAATTTCATGCAACTGCTCAGCCCAGCCACCAGCAGCACCGCGCAGACTATCAGATTCAAGTACTTCTTCATAGGTTCCGTTTTCCTATCAAATGCATGAAACCGCAAAACCTTGCGTTTGAAATATGCGGGCTAAAGCATCGAGGAGGCGATCAGCAGGACAGGCGGGATGTTGATGATACAGTGAAGCAGGACACCCCACCAGAAGCCCAGGTTGACGCGGGCGTAGGTGATGGCGCAGCCGCCGGCGAAGGGGACGAGCACCGTAGCGAGCGCGAACGGAAACACCTGCCAGTTCAATACCGAGAAAGCCTTGAAATGCAGCAGGCCGAAGCCGATGGCGGCAACCCACATGGCCGGAATGATGAACTTTTTCTGCCAGTCTTTCCACTGTTCGTCCGTCGTGAAGCGGCAGACCAGCCAGAACAGGACAGCACCCAACGCCACCAGCCCCAGCAGAACGTACCATACCCTGCAGTGATGCATATAATAGGCGCAAACCACCGGCAGCAGACCCAGCCACAGGCCGACCGTTTTCCTTTTGAAAGCCAGTCCCAGCCGGAACATCACCTCCTCCGCAAGCGGAGCGATAATCATCAGGTGGAACAGGATACGCCACGACGCATGCCCCATATAATTGGTCGGGTCGCCGCCGAATTTGGTCAATTCCGTCGGATTGATACCCTGCGACATATACGCGGCCATGCACACGACCCTCAGCACAATCGCACATCCCATCAGGATGACGAACCAGATCAGTGTCGTGCCGATAATCCGCCCCCGCGACTGGGTCAGAAAGTCATCCGGACGGTTCAATATAAACTTTGCCATATCTGGAACCTCTACGTTTTCGACATTTACAAAAATACTGAAAAAAGTCCGATAATTAATCCGATCTCCGATCGGTTTACATCAAAATATCGACCGATTTGCCCTAGTGTAATCGTCAAGCACGCGGGGCCGCTTTCCGGAACTGATTATCAGCATCTTACAAATCCATACGCGCTCAGTCTGCTATAAACGGGCAGACCAAGCGCGCCAACCATCGTTCCCATATTCCTATAAGCCGATTACCGAGGCTGACGATTACACCCGGCCTTATTATAGCCTGTTGAATTGCCTGAGGCTGCGGATGTTCAGGATTGACAACACGGCGAAACAAACCGTACAGAAAACGAGAAAAGCCGTATATAAAGGAGAAGTATTCCTGATAATGCTGTCTACAACAAATACCAGCATAACAGGTACAGCTGTCGCAGAGCTGAAAATGGAAATACGCATTCCTTGGCGGTGTTCTTCTTTTAGAAAGGATTCTTCATCAACTCCACATTTCTTTTTCCCATTCAATTTGCCCCAGGAAAAGACCCGGAAGGTACAGTTTGCCGCGAGATACAAGAACACAAGACAACCGGTGTATTTTGAATGACCATGAATGCCGGAGTAAAGTTCAGAAACAAACAAGGAATAACAAATCACACCGCACACAATATTCATCCAGAGTTTTGTCTTACTGAAAGAAGAGTAGTCCATTACTTTAAACCCAAAATAATACGATTATAAAGTTACAATGAATCTTTCATAGTTCCAAACCGAGGTCTCCGACAAAAACTTTGGGAACTATATACCTGTTGTCCAAAGTTGATTCAAAATAAACCACAGTTGAATTATATCTTCTGTGGTTTTTCTTTATCTTTGTTAAAATAAAATCAAACAACTTTTATGGAAGTATTTACTAACAAATGCCCTTTCTGTGGGGAAACAAGATTCCTATCCCAAGATTCTTTTGTATTCAATAATGCCTCATATACCATAATCAGGTGTGTGAATCAGAACTGTAATAAGGTTATTGTTTCTTTTAAAGATAACACAGAGGCAGAACTGAAATCCTTTAAAGAACAACTTCAAAGGATGAAAGAACTATCGGGGATTAAAGATAATGAGGGTATCTAAGACCTTTTCCCTTCCATTCTGCTTCTTTATCTCTACACCAAATATCAAAGCCAGTATCATTGGGAACTTTTCCTTTTAATGCTTCTTCTTCTCCATACACATCATATGCTTTATGGAGAAGATTAATTGTACTCTCATCTGCACCATTTTTTCTTAGGTCTTGCTCTTTGTACTTCCACCCCCAAGTGTCATTAATATTCTGTCATAATTCTTTTTACACACTCAACCACCATCCATTTAATATCCGATTCAGTTACAATCAACTTCTTATTAATTATTTCAGTAAGGATGGTGTTAGTCCTACTATCAAAGACTTCCTCAACAATGGGGATGTCATTGATAATTACATAACCAAACCAATATCTACTTGTCTTAACAACAAACAAATGACTTCTTGCCCAAGAAAGAGGTTGTTTTGCCATTGTTCTGAGAACACCTGATTCTATTCTATGGAGAGCCTGAATACAATTATTGTACTCAATAGGTGTTCTACCCATTGTAGTAGCATTCAAGAAAAGTCTGTCTAAAACATTTTTAACCGATGGACTGCATATAACCATTATAGTTGATGACTTTTTTCAATATCATCAAGCAAGGTATAGCCATGAGATAGATACCAACCCACATCAAATTCTAATCTATCTCTACTTGCTCTTGACTCATTAATGGTTTTTGCTTCTTGTATAGTCATTTCAAGTTTCTTTTCTCCTTGCACAAAATGATACTTCTTATTCTCTTCCATATCAATATCTTTTTTCCAAATATACCAAAATAGTTTGGTCTTTCAAAATATAAATAGTGTGAAATCCAGCAAAATACCTATGCAGCCATAGAAATTTTCACATCCTTGTAGTAGCAAGTTCCCATTGCCTTGCCAAACATGTAACTGAACCTCTCAGATTCCTTCATTTCCTTAGTGTTGAATCTGAATACGGCTTCATCAATGTACCTTTCAAGATATGCCTTGCTCACAAAGTGATAAGTGCCAAATACCATCCTTTTGAAGTGTCCCCAGAATCCTTCAATTCCATTGGTGGAGTAGCAGCCAACAACAAACTCCTTCTCACCATGTCTGACAAACACATGGTTGTATTTCTTGCTATCAAGTGCATTGTATGCTGACAGTTCATCAGTAACAATAGTGCTGCCTTCAGCAACAAAATGGTTGATGATGGGAATCAGGGTAGATGCTTTGATATCCAGCACCTTCATTGCAACCTCATAGGTATGTGTCTTCTCCTTCACTTCACCTGTCTGTTCATTCACATCCTCAGTCTTCCACACCATAGTCATTCCAAAGATGGGAGTCTTGGTTTTGGTGCTTCTGCCCTGTGTCTTTGCAGTCTTCTTGCTCTCATGTTTGTTGGTTTCCCTTCCACCAAGATACATTTCATCACATTCAACAAGCCCATATAACTGCACATTATCATCCTGCTTGTAGAGTGTCCTAACCTTATGCAGAATGTACCAAGCAGTTTTCTGTGTCACATGGATATCAGTAGCCAACTGAACAGAGGAAATGCCTTTCTTGTGGCAGGAGATAAGGTACATGGCAAGAAACCACTTCACCAAAGGAATCTTGGTGTTCTCAAAGATAGTACCTACAGTAACTGAGAAATTAGCCTTGCAATGGCTGCAATGGAATCTACCATCAGTCCTTGTGGTGCAATGATGCCGCCCACAGAAAGGACAAACCACATCATGCTTGTTCCATCTTGATTCAAAGATTACCTTCTTGCATTTCTCTTCAGAGTTGAAGTAGGAGGTAAGTTCAAAGATGCTATTGAAATGGCTGAAATCTATCATAAAACCCTATGTTTCTATTAGTACACTTATTTATACTTGAACCATAGGGTTTTCTTTCACAAAAGTCCAGACTTTTTCAGCTATTTCTCAGGAAGTTACATCATTTTTGTGGACAACAGGTATATAGTTCCCAAAACTTTTATATTAGGAATAGTGCCGGATAAAAGCAATATTTGTCACATAATCATTGCACTATGGCATATAACGACTTCAAGAGGTATGTTTGGCTGATTGATCTTCTTCAGAATCATGAGGGAATGACCTTTAAGGAAATTTCAGATGCATGGAAAGATGAGAGTGGTGGTCTGAAGAAAGAGGAGGAAAAGAAGGGACTTCCATTAAGGACTTTCCATAACCATATCAAGGCCATCAAAGAGATATTTGACATCGAAATCTACTACAGAGACGCTGCCTGGCAAATCAACCCCCAGAGTTGGGGCAAAATGTCACTTTAAACGATCTCGATGCACGAGTTCGCCGTTTCAAGGCAGCCGTGTCACCACAAGAGGTAGTCTCAATCAATGATGTGGTTCTTTCAATATGAGAAGACATTAATACCCAAAAACAATGGAAGTCATGAAAACTGACGACAACACGAAAAAGAGCAATGACCCCAAGGATGTGACGGACGAATCGAATCGGCCTCAAAATCCAGAGATCCAAGTTGAAATCAACTCACATTCCATTTGGGCGGCAACGCCTATGCCGTCTCTCCTGTAAAACTGGCTCAGGGAGATGAAATCAGGTGTTGATGTTTGGGATCTATATAACGGAGTGACCGAATATGCCACGCACAATATTGACTGGAAGGATAATGACGTGCACAGAGGTTTCCTACAACGAGAAGCATTTCGCTTCCTGATGGCCAAACGGGATATCAGGACCTATCAGGACATTTTTACTATGGAACCAACGGAGCATAATTAATCCTATCTTTGCAGATATGAAGACACGCAAGACACTCGCCTTTTTCCTGACGTTGATTGCGGGGATGATCGTCGCCGGATGTCAGGGCGATCCGACCCGGGAGGCCATCTCCCGCCAACTCCGGCAATATCCCGAATCCCGCGTTCAGGATATCTATAAAAGTTTCTGCCAGGACAATCTGGGCCCCGGCCACCTGATCCCCGATCCGGAACGTGCAAAGGCCTATCTGTTGTCGGAACTGGATGAATACAGGCGCGACCTTGACAGCGGGCTGTACGAAAAGCCGGAGCTCCGCTACGTCCCGGTCGGTGACAAAGGCAATTATGTGCGGGTGGACCTGTCCGTCGTACTGGACGGTCTTGTCGATACGGACACGTTGCTGGATGCATTCGTCCGCAGCGCCAACGAAGGGACCGTGCTCACGGAAACGGAATGGAAAGAGAAATGGAACAGTGTGGCCGATGTCATCCGAAAGCACTTCCCGCACATTCCGGACGCCGCGCAGGACCTCGCGGCCATCGATTCCCTGATGGCGGAAGGGAATCTAATCCTGCACCACAGCAAAGCCTTCGGAGAAGCATACCATCCCCACTACAGGATCGTTGCCCGGGATATCTTGAAGTGAAAGAACGGATCAATACAGGACGACAGGGCGAGCTGGACGTTGCGAAAGCGCTCGCCATCCCTTATATGGTGATCATCCACATATATGAGGAGATGAGCGGCGTGGACTACGACGTCCGGCCCGACAATCTGTTCCGCGGAATCCTTGAGTTCCTGGGCGGGCCGCTGGCGGCGCCGGTCTTCATGTTCGCGATGGGTGTGGGAATGGTCTATACCCGTCACCGCACTCCCCGGGCTTTCGCCCTGCGCGGATTGCGTTTGCTGCTGGTGGCATATCTGCTGAATCTGGTCATATGGACCATTCCGTATCTCCTCTCTGCCCTGCGGGGAAGTCCCTGGCAGGGCTGGGCGATTCCGGATACGCTCGGAATGGTGGATATCCTCCATTTCGCCGGAATGTCCTTCCTGCTGATGGCGCTGCTTACGCGGCTGAAGGCCGGCCGCTTCGGTATTGTAGTGACGGCGCTGCTGCTCCAGGGCGTCGGGGCTATGCTCCTGCACCGCTTCGATACGCTGCCCGCCGTCGCCCGGTATGCCGTCGGCCTGGTTTTTTATTCCAGCCCCAACATCTATTTTCCCTTATCGCTCTGGTTCGTGTACCCTGCCTTCGGCGTCCTTTTCGGCGAATTCCTGCAGACCGTCCAGGACAAGCGCACGATGTACAATCGCCTGGCCCTGCTTTCAGTCACCGGGTTCCTGGCCATCAGCGCCGGAATGAAACTGACGGGGTGGAATCTCCTCGACAATTTCGCGCTGGCCGGGGATATCTATTATGTCCAGCGTTTTTCCGTATCATTATGGACCTTGTGTGTCATCGCGCTGCAATTGTTCATCTGCTACCACATCCACCGGCATCTTCACGCCCCCCTGGCGGTCACGGCTGAATATCTGTCCCGGCACCTGAATACCATCTATCTCATCCAGTGGGTGCTAATTTCCTATGGCGGAATCGTCCTGCACCTGGCCGGCATTTACGAAGTTCCCGCATGGGCTATCGTACCCACCGGTCTCCTTGTCACAGCCTTGAGCGCCTTCGCCGCAAAATACATCCGGTTCAATGCACGCGGAAAACTTGCAAAAGAAGGGGAAAAATCCTATCTTTGATAGTTACAACCTTTGACATCACCGACCTATGACTTTCACTATGATCATCGAGCTGCTGATCGTCCTGGCAGCGCTCTACGTAGGCTCGCGCTACGGCTCGCTGGCGCTGGGCGCCATTTCGGGCATCGGTCTGGCCATCCTCGTCTTCGGGTTCGGCCTCAAGCCGGGCACTCCGCCCACCGACGTAATCTACATCATCATCGCAGCCGTCACCTGCGCCGGCACGCTGCAGGCCTCCGGCGGTATGGACTGGATGATCCAGATTGCCGAAAAGATGCTCCGGAAGCATCCGGAACACATCACTTTCCTCGGCCCGCTGGTGACCTTTTTCCTTACCGTACTGGTGGGAACCGGCCACGTGGTCTATACCGTGATGCCGATCATCTGTGACATCGCACTGAAAAAGAATATCCGCCCCGAACGCCCCTGCGCCGTGGCGTCCATCGCCTCGCAGGTTGGCATCACCTGCTCCCCGATCGCCGCAGCGGTCGTGGCCTTCGTCACGATCTCCAACGCCAACGGCTATATGGTCACCATCCCGCAGGTGCTGATGGTTACCATTCCGGCCTGTATCTGCGGCCTGATGTGCGCAGCGCTCGCTTCCTACAAACGCGGCAAAGATCTTGACAAGGATCCCGAATTCCAGCGCCGCAAGGCCGACCCGGAGCAGTACCAGTATATGTACGGCAACACCGCGACGACACTCGACAAGGTCATCACCCGGGAAGCCAAAGCTTCGGTATTCGTTTTCCTGGCTTCGCTGCTTATCATCGTGGCCTTCGCCTTCTGCCAGATGGTCCACGTATCCGACGGCCGTACCGTGGCCCAGGCCATCGAACTGCCGAAGATGAACATCTGCATCCAGATCATCATGCTGATGGCGGCGGCAGCCAACATCATGTTCTGCAAAGCCTCGCCCAAGAAAGCCGTGGCCGGCGCCGTCTGGCAATCGGGCATGGTGGCCGTCGTGGCCATCTACGGAATCGCCTGGCTGGCCGACACTTATTTCGGCAACTATATGGACGAGATGAAAGCGATGCTGACGGGCCTGGTGACGAACTATCCCTGGGCAATCGCACTGGTGTTCTTCATCGTCTCGGTGCTCATCAACTCGCAGGGCGCCGTGGTAGTCGCGATGCTGCCGCTCGCTTACGAACTGGGCATCGCAGGTCCCGTTCTGCTCGGCGTGCTGCCCAGCGTCTATGGTTATTTCTTCATCCCGAACTACCCGTCCGACATCGCCACGGTCAACTTCGACCGGTCCGGCACGACGGTCATCGGAAAATACCTGCTCAACCATAGTTTCATGATGCCCGGACTGATCTGCGTCACCGTCTCGACGGTGATCGGATACCTCGTGACCAACGTCCTGTTCGCAGGCTACTTCGCCAGTTTCATCCAATAACGAGGAAGGGCCGGAGTTCCCGATGGGGAAACTGTTTGACAAATATCCCGCAGGAGCGGTGCTGGTCCTGATGTTCCTTTGCCTGGCACCCTGGATGGTCCTGCGCGACGTCACGCCCTCCAACGAACTCCGATATCTGAGCATCGCCGACGAGGCCCTGCGGGAAGGCCATATATTCGCATTCACCAACCAGGGCGAGCCCTATGCCGACAAGCCGCCGCTCTACTTCTGGCTGCTGATGCTCTGCCGCCTGGTTTTCGGGAAACATTGCCTTTTCGTCCTTTCCCTGTTCTCGTTCATACCGGCCGCCCTTATCACGCTGGTGATGGACCGCTGGGTATACGGCAATATCCGGGATGTTTCACCCCGCGAACGCTCCGCCCTGGCGTTGATGCTGTGCACGACCGGATACTGGCTGGCGTTGAGTTTCTTTCTGCGGATGGACATGCTGATGGTGCTGTTCATCGTGCTGGCACTGAACGCGTGGTACCGCGACAGGCCCTGGCTCTTTGCCCTCTTCACGTTCCTGGCCCTTTTCACCAAAGGGCCGGTAGGCATCCTGATGCCGCCTGTCGTCATCCTGGCCTGCATTCTCTCATGCAAGCGGCATCTGCCGGATGAACCCCGCCTGCATATCGGGCGTTTTCTGGGCGGCCGTTTCCTGCTGCTGGTCGGCGGCTGCTGCGCCGTCTGGTTCGCGGGGGCCTGGCTCGACGGCGGAGCGGATTATCTGCACAATCTTCTCTTTCACCAGACCGTGGACCGGACGGTCAATGCCTTTGCGCACAAACGCCCGTTCTGGTATTATCTTGTCTTCCTCTGGCCGGTTATGCTGCCCTGGTGCCTGCTGACCGTACCCGCCGCCATCGCCTCCCTTTTCCGTCGAGGCGATACCGCGGCACCGAACTCGCAAACCGGAATGATGGAGAAGCTGTTCCGCTGTGCGTTTTTCATCCCCCTCGTCCTGCTGAGTTGTGCCAGCGGAAAACTGCCCGTTTATCTGCTGCCGGTTTTCCCGTTTGTCGTATATCTGTTACCGCTTTATATCCGTCGTACCGGCTGGAAACCCTGGATGGGGCGCTCGCTTGCCGTACCGGCCGCCCTCTTTGCCCTGGCCGGACTGGCTCTGGCCGTGTTACCGTTGACCTTCAACCGTATCCCGGCCCTCTCGCCGTATGGATTCGCAAAAAGTCCGCTGGTTTCCCTGGCGGGACTTCTCCTGTTTTGCGGCGGACTGTGGACAACGATCCGTATCCTGCGCCTCAAAGACGGACCAGCCGGCACCCGTCCCCTCTCGGTCGCAATCCTCGCAACGCTCCTTTCCCTGTCGCCCCTGCTGCCGCAGGCCAATGAATTTCTGGGATACCGTGCGATCTGCCGCGACGTACCGGAAGGAGAACACGTTTATGTCCAAGGCCTCCGCCGACCGGAAAGTATGGGCGTCTATCTCGGCCGGAATGTCGTGGTGCTGGCCGAAGGCGAACATATCCCATCCGACGGCGTTTTCATCGCTCCGGCCGGGTTCGACGATCCGGCCCTGGAAGGCCGGGAATGCCGCATCCACGGGAAATCCGCCCTCTGGCTCCCCCGCCCTTCCGACAAACTGCAGGAATGAAAAGCTCCGGAATTGCACTTTTCTTCGTATCTTTGACATTTCGAACCGAATCTTAATGAAACAACGCATAAACCTGTCAATATGAAACAAATCGTCGAATGCGTCCCCAACTATAGCGAAGGACGCGATAAATCCGTGATTGACAACATTGTAGCCGCCATCGCCTCCGTCGAGGGAGTCAAGGTGCTCGACGTCGACCCCGGCGTAGCCACAAACCGCACCGTCGTCACCTTTGTCGGCGAGCCCGGCCCAGTCTGCGAAGCCGCCTTCCGCGGCGCTGCCAAAGCCCAGGAACTCATCGATATGCGACATCACCACGGCGCCCATCCCCGCTCGGGTGCGACGGACGTGCTTCCGCTCATCCCCGTGGCGGGCATCACCCTGGAAGAGTGCGCTTCGTTGGCTAGAGAGCTGGCGAAGCGTCTTTATGAAGAACTGGGCATCCCGTGCTACTGTTACGAAGCTTCGGCCTACAAGCCCGAGCGCAAGAACCTCGCGGTGTGCCGCGCCGGCGAATACGAAGCGCTCCCCGAAAAGATCGCCGATCCGGCCCGCCGCCCCGATTTCGGCCCCGAAACCTACAACGACACCGTAGCCCGCTGCGGCGCCACGAACATTGGCGCCCGCAATTTCCTGGTGGCCGTGAACTACAACCTCAACACCACCTCCACCCGCCGGGCGATGGCCATCGCCTTCGACGTGCGCGAGAAAGGCCGCAAGGCCCGCGAAGGCGGCTCGCTCACCGGCAAGCTGCTCAAGGACGAAAACGGCGAACAGATATGGATCCCCGGCACGCTGAAGGGCTGCAAGGCCATCGGCTGGTACATCGACGAATACGGCATTGCCCAGGTGTCGATGAACATAACCGACATCGATGCCACGCCGCTCCACGTGGCCTATGAGGAAGTCTCCCGCGCCGCCGCTGCCCGCGGCCTGCGCGTGACCGGCGCCGAAATTGTCGGCCTGGTGCCGAAGAAAGTGCTGCTCGAGGCCGGCAAGTTCTACCTCGCCCGCCAGCAGCGCTCGCTGGGTATCGACGAGAGCGAGATCCTGAAGATCGCCGTCAAGTCGATGTCGCTCGACGACCTCAAGCCGTTCGACCCGAAAGAGAAAGTCATCGAATTCCTGATGCAGGACGAAGAAGAGGAAGCGCGCAAGCACCGTCTCGTGCGGATGACCGCCGAAGGCTTCGCCCGCGAAACGGCTTCCGAATCGCCCGCCCCGGGCGGCGGATCGATATCCGCCTATATGGGCGCACTGGCCGCAGCACTTGGCACGATGGTGGCCAACCTCTCCGCCCACAAACGCGGCTGGGACGACCGTTGGAAAGAGTTCTCCGACGTGGCCGAAGCCGGCCAGGCCGTGATGCAGGAACTACTCGACCTCGTGGACGAAGACACCGCCGCCTTCGACAAGATCATGGCCTGCTTCGGGATGCCGAAGGGCACCGACGAAGAGAAAGCGGCCCGCGCCGCCGCCATCGAAGAGGCCA